>Ga0315274_10003653_pt1 | contig 22864 bp, 12 predicted proteins | sample YL17G02_20_MG_FD_203700 | JGI IMG/M metagenome (GOLD analysis project Ga0315274, IMG submission 203700) | Sediment microbial communities from Yellowstone Lake, YNP, Wyoming, USA - YL17G02_20 | ecosystem: Environmental > Aquatic > Freshwater > Lake > Sediment | place: USA: Wyoming | collected...
AACTGGGGATCAAGAAGCAGGATGCCAGAACCCTTTTAAATAATACTCTCATTCAAACAAGACGCATCAAGACGAATCCGCGCCCCCTCGACGATGAACTATTCTCGTATATTGAAAAGGGTATTTACTAAGGAGTCCATAATTGATTAGACATATTCTTCCAAAAATCTCCCCTCCCCTCGGTGGGAGGGGATGAAGGGGAGGGGGGACCAAAGGGTCTTCATCTTGTCCACCCCCACCCTCGCCCTCCCCCATCGAAGGGGGAGGGGATTATTGGGGAGATTTGAAATATCTTTTGTTAATCATTACCGTCTATACAATTATGGACTGATTAGTAGCTTTCGTTCGTCCGGCAAGGGAGTGGTGAAAGGGTTGCCTTAAAGATGGGCACCCGTTCAGGTTAAAGCTGGGAAGAAACAAACGTCCCCTTTTGATATTTCCTAACGATCAGCTTATCCTTTTCCAGTTGAGCGAATGCATTCAGAACGACCGTTCTGCTTACATCAAAACCGTGGGCCAGTTCCTCTTGTATTAACCTCTCGCCCTTCTTGAATTTGCCAGAAAGAATCATTTTCTTCAGTTTATTATAGACCTCTCCGTTGAGGTCTCTCCTCTTCAATTTCCTTTGAAAAATGTCTCGAATCACTTCTTCTGGTATTTTATTTTTCATAAGATCCCCCTTCCCAAATAGTTCATTCCGGGATTTCTATATCTTTAAAATATAGAGAATCTCCAGGATACCCCTCTCTTTCACTCTTCCCTTTGATCTGCCGAGTTCCCTATCTCTAAACACTTCCCTTATTGAACATTTCCTCTCCAATAAACCCCGTATATCCCTGCCCTAAAGCACAGGGCTTTTCTTTATCCTTAGATTTGGAATTGCCTTCATCCCCCGTCTGAAGACTGTGGCTTTCGGGATTATACGGGGTAAAGATTTTCCCCTTGTTCAGTCATTTTCTAAGAACCACAGGACATAATATAAGAGCAATAACACCAGAATTCAAGAGATCATTGCATGGAGCCCCACGGGCAAGCCCGTGGTCCCCAAAAACCGTACCCACCTACGCCAAGGCTTCGGTGGGTCATCCGCCGGTGAGCGAAATCCGCCGAAGCATGGCAGATCCGTCGCTGAAAGGGTTCCCATCCAGAGTTACGCATTCCTCCACGGCCAAGGCCGTGGTCTTCTGCGTAGGCGGATGAACCAGCAATTATTTCAAGCTCTTTTTTCTTTAACTTCATCTCTTTCCTCACGCCAGTACCCCCAGCGATGCAAGCAGCAAAAACAATGGTCGAGAACAGGAAAGTCTCGCTTAGGAGTAAAGGGCAACCTTTCTTAAAGCTTAATACATTAGGCTAAGAAGGTCAACAAAAATTTTTGCCTGTCATTTAAAAATTAAAAGTGAACAGTTTTTGGCGGATTTAAAATTTAAAAGTGGACACCTAATCCCCTTGTAACAAGCATTGCCCACTGATTAACCCCGATATGAGGATCAGATGATCAAGATTAATAGATCCCCCTCTCCCGCCAGCGGGAGAGGGTTGGGGTGAGGGTGGAATCCATGAAATCCCCCTCACCTTTGTCCTCTCCCCAACGGGGAGAGGATATTAGAAGGTGTCCAGTTTTAAATTTTAGCTAACACAAAATTTTTGGCCACACGGCCATCCTTTCAGCAGGGAGCTTCACTGTTTTACAAAACGTCCCTGATCACTCTGGAAATTACCAAAAGTATCTTATAATATACACCATGCATAGACCTTAACGTTGCAGAAAATAATTATCCGATAGGCCACCCCCACCCCACCCTCCCCCCTCTGAGGTGATCTTGGTACACACTGGACACAGGGGGTGTGATAATAGCTTTTTACAATGTCATGTAACCCGATTGTAAAAATCAATTAGTTTTCAACTTGTTACTCTCCCCTCCCTCGACGGGAGGGGATTAAGGGGAGGGTGAAAGACAGCCATTTTGTCCACCCCCACCCCATGCACCACGTAGGGTGCATGACTGTTCAGAACCTTACATGGTTCAGGGCTCACCCTCCCTCATCGAAGGGGGAGGGCAAGGGTGGGGGGAAGGACTTCACCCTATGTGAGATCCTCCAACTCAGCCGAAAGGACCTTTTTAAATTGATAGAATTTGCCTGTTTTGAATATTCTGATCAATTTTTATCAACTGTAAGGTAGACTTTAGTTGGAAGCATTACCATTTCCTTTTATCTGAATCGATACCTCAAAGGTGAAACTAGGATGAGAATTCGAAAGCCAGGAAAAGTTCGAAAGGGCCTGTGGTTTTTTGGCCGTGAAGAATCAGGAATCTATCTTCTGGAGGGGAAAGATGGATCGATGATCATCAGCGGAGGCATGAGTTATATCGTACCAGAGCTCCTTCGGCAATTTCAGGAATTCGGCATTGAAGAGAACCGGATTATGAAATTATTGATTCTCCACGCCCACTTCGATCATGTAGGAATCGTTCCTTTTTTTAAGCGTCGCCATTCCGACATGGAAGTCTATGCCTCTGAAAGAGGGTGGGAGATCCTCCGAATGGAGAAGGCCGTCCACACGATCAATGAGTTCAGCAGATCCGTTGCAAAACGGATGAATCGAGAAGAGGTTTATTCAACTTACGATTTGGACTGGCGAGATGATGTGACGGGCAAGATCGTCCGCGAAGGCGATCGGATCGATCTGGGTGATCTGGAGGTCTCCATCCTTGAGATCCCAGGCCATTCCTCATGCTGCATTGGAGCCTATGTTCCAGAACTGAAGGCCCTCTTTCCATCGGACGGAGGGGGGATTCCATTCGATGAGACCATCATCACCTCGGGAAACTCTAATTACACCAAGTATCAGAAAAATCTTGAGAGACTCAAGGCCCTTGAAGTGGATTACTACTGTGCTGACCACTATGGATATGTGACCGGAGAGGAGGCGCGGGGGTTCATCTCAAAAACGATCGAAAGGGCGAGGGGATTACGTGCCTTCATCGAAAAGGCTTACCGCAGTACCGGAGATATCGATCTGGCTGCCAGAAAGTTGGTCTCCTCTTTCTATGAGGAAAACCAGGGGTATTTCCTCTCCCCTGAAATCTTTCTGGAGGTATACCGTCAGATGGTGCGTCACATCGCCAGCACGATCACCCCGCCCTAACCTTCCCCCCTTGCGGGGGAAGGCTGGGATGGGGGGTAGTGAAGTACCCCGCAGCAGAGCTGCGGGGCATCTAATTCTCTAAAAAACTTTCCTCCCCCTTGATGGGGGAGGATTAAGGTGGGAGTGATGATTAGATCATTTCCCCCTCACCCTAACCCTCTCCCCCCAGGGGAGAGGGTAGGCCATTCATCCCCCCAGCAGAGCTAAGGGGTATTCTGGCATATTTTGATAAAATGGCAACTGACCTGAAGGGAAAATATCTGGGCGCCATGGTGGGCAGCGCCCTTGGAGATGCAATCGGTGAGCTTGCTTTCAGATGCCCTGAAAAGCAAAGTTTGCTTGCCCTCGTGGATCGAATTGAAAAGCTTGTCTACACAGACGACACCGCCATGGCGATCGGCCTTGCAGAATCGATTCTCCAGAAGAAGGGAATCGACCCACAACACCTCGGAGATATTTTCAGCCGGAATTTCTTTCGTGAACCATGGCGGGGATATGCATCAGGACCTCCAACTATTTTTTCCCTGGTGCATCACAGAGGGGCATCCTATGTCGAGGCGGCCAGGAGTCTGTTCGGGGGTATCGGTTCCCTGGGAAATGGCGCGGCGATGAGGGTTGCCCCGGTTGGGTTGTTCTTTCATCATTCCGAACACCTCTATGAAATGGCAAGTGCCTCGGCGGAAGTCACACATGCCCATCCCGTGGGAAAGGATGGGGCAGCCGTGCAGGCCTGGGCAATTGCTCAGGCGGTGAGGCTTGCTCCCGAAAAGAAATTTCCATTAGAGAGATTTATCCAGGGGCTTATTGCTTTTGCTCAGACGTCTGAAATTCGAGAGAAGATGAAGCTTGTCCAGACATTGATCAATGAAGAGGTCCCTCCAAAGATTGCCGCAGACCAGTTGGGTCGCTCCGTGGCCGTGGATGAATCGATGCCTTTTGCAGTCTACTCCTTTCTCCGATACCCTAAATCTTTTGAAGACTGTCTCTTTTCTGCCATCCTAAATGGGGGTGATCGCGACACGCTCGGTGCAATGGCCTGTGCCATCTCCGGGGCTTATCTAGGTGTGGAAGCCATCCCGTGCCCCTGGCGCTGTAAGCTCGAGAATCGGGGCACTATTGAGAATCTGGCCTCTTCTTTAGCGGAAATTTAGATTTAAGTATCAGTTTAGCCTTTTGAAAAATGAATTTCAAAAGCCAAAAAAATTAGAAGAATCACTATAAAATCCCCCTCTATCCCCCTTTTTCAAAGGGGGAAGCTAATATCTCCTCCCTTTGGTAATCTTTTTCCTGTCAAAGACAGGCAAAGGGAGGCAGGGAGGGATTTTCAAAGCGCTAAAGTATTACAGATTTAAAAGATCTCTGACTTTCTGGAACAGCGGTCTTCTGATTTGAACTTTCAAATAGAGGTCTCCAGGCTCCCCCCCACCCTTCCCTTCCGCTCCCATCCCTTTCAGTCTTATTTTCTGACCATCCTTTATCCCGGGAAGAATGGTGACCATCAGTTCTTTGGACCTCTTCCGGTGAACGTATTTGGCCTTCCCTCCTTCCTGGGCTTGCCGGGGATCGAGAGCGATGATATCGTGCCAGTCTTTCCCCCTCTCGGTTCCTTCGATTCCCAACACCTTATTGAAGAGATACTGGGTTAATCTACCCAGTTGTCCTGGAAAGATTTCAGAAGAAGTTAGAGTTTTGGGTTGATGCCCCCCTCTGTGGGCCGGACCGAAAAATATGAATCCTCTGCCGAAGACTCCTGGCCTTCGAAATTCGAAGGTGCGATAACCTTGGCCATACGACTCTCTGAAAACCTCATCAAAATTTCTGAATCCGAACGCCCTCGCCATCTCTTCAAAAATCTGGTGGATGTCTGAACCTCTAAAAATATCCTGTTCAGAATAACTCTGTCTAAACCGATCGTAACCGGAAGGTCCGTACCGCTCCCGCAATGTCTCATAATCCCTTCTTTTTCTTGGGTCGGAGAGTACAGCGTAGGCTTCATTGATCTCCTTCATCTTCTCCACCGCGGCAGGATTTTCTTTATTCCGATCCGGATGATATTGGAAGGCCAGTCTCCGGTAAGCCTCTTTGATATTCTGAGGGGTGGCATCTCTGTCCACCCCCAGAATCTGATAATAATCTCCCTGGCTCATGAATCTTGAGTCCTTTCCTGACTCTCTTTTTTAATACAAACGCGTTAAATAAAATGACATTTACCTCACCCTCCCCCCTTGAGAGACTGTGTCATAATCAACGAGAAGCTACTTCCATTGAAACAAGGGACAGGCGGTCGGGTGACGAAGCTTTAGAGCGGAAACCTTTCATTGCTCAGCTTCTATGCTCCAAGCCCATGAAAAGAATTCTATTTCTAAGAAGGCCGATTACCCATAACTTTAAACAACCGCATTCTAAAGTTGAGGAACCTGACTGCCTGTCCCGCTGGAATCTGCCCTCCCTTATCATTACGACACAGTCTCTTGAGGGGGGCTTTATAAGGCCGACTTCTTGGATGGGTAACCGGCGGCATAGAGGTTTGGGTTTCCGTTACTGTGTCCACAGACCCGTCTTAGAAATGTTCATCGTGGCCTTCGCCTAAAAGATCATCTATTTGAAAACCCTTACTCCGTCCCCATGCACTCGTCCGCCAGTTGTCGATGTGACCGGCTTTGGGAACCCAGGGTGGAATAGCAATCTTCAGGTAGTTGGAAAGGGAATAGATATAAGGTTCGTACATCCGGCGAAGCTCTGAAAGTTTTTGATCGACGACATTTCCCTCCCGGAGCTTTAGTCCTGCCTCCGTGAGGGTGGTGCGTATACGAGACAACTCATCCAACGGAAGTCGATCATGTTTTGGTTTATGAGGAGGGCAGTTGAAGACTTGAGCGAGGTCCACAATGGCGTGGCGTGTGATCGCAAACGTCAGCTGCGCCTGACGCTCACAGGGGCCTTCCAAACTGACGATGGCGAAGGCGCTGGCATCTAAAATTGCTGTGAGGGCACCCAGCCAGGATTGATTGTCATGGTGAGAACGAAAATAAGCCAGCACGGGATAGGAGAGATGACTTTCTAGTAAATCCGCTGACCAGCGTTCCCATTCGTGAAAAAGTTTTTGGAGGTCCTCTAAACCACGGCCATGGCTGTGTCGGCGTAACATCTCGGCGGCAGTGGGTGGCGAACCGGCACGTGCGTCCAGCAATGAAATGTTGACTTCGCGTCGCGAGAAAGACTGGCTCAGCACAGGCAGGTAACCAATGACGAGTGCAAGAAAGCCAAAGCCCATCCCTGCCTCAAATGCAATGAGTCCCCTGCCCAGCGGGCTGTTGGGTATGACGTCACCCAACCCGAGTGTGAAAAAGGTGGTGCCGCTTAGATAAAGATAACTACTGAAAGTAGCCGTTCCTTCCGGCGTTTTAATCGCCGAACCAGATGCCCAGAGCAGGAGCGCAAAACCAATGATCAGCCCGGTAGCCCAAAGAATCAACAACAAAAGCAACGAAAGGGGGCCGTAAAAGCTGAGGTAGGTCTCCTGCCGCTTACCCGAATATATCGAACGAACTGCCACCGACCAGGATAGCCAGGTGTATTGATAAAACAGGCGGGCGAGACTGATCGGGCGTGTCACACGACGGGGGAGGACAATCGTCTCAAAAGCATCCCCTAAAACGATCAGAATAATCGCCGCACCAAGACCAACTAACAGGATTGACACGTAACCTCCGCTTCGGTTCTATTATAACCCTAAACCAATGAGATGGAAATCCTCACCGAAATTTCTACATTGCTGTCCAAGAACTGTGAAACTGATAACTACTTCGGTTGACTTCATTGGACTTTTTGATTAACATTCGTTTCTTCCAAAATCAGCTTTACCGCAGAGACGCAGAGATCGCTGAGGGAGATCTTTCTTCTGATCCAATTGGGAGACTACGATTGGATCAGAAACTCCATCCCTTCGGGATTAAGATCTAACCTCTTTGATGGCTATGGAGCCCATCAAGAGCCTTGTCCGAAAAGGACGTGAGCCTTTTTGTTTGGCGGTACCTCTCCGCCAAACAAAAAATTCTTTCTCCGCGTCCTTTGCGCCTCCGCGGTGAAAATATTATTTTGGACAAGCATGAAATTTCTACATGGAGCGGGCGAAGAAAGGATTCGTTCGTCTTTCCCTCCCAACCGTGGTCTTTGGTCCATGCCCTGGATAGATGACAACATCGTCACCGAGAGGGAAGATCTTCTCCCGAACATTACGGACAAGGCCCTCATAATCGCCTCCAGGGAGATCGGTCCTTCCGATGGAGCCGGCAAAAAGGGTGTCTCCCACAAATACCATCTTGTCAGTTACCAGTGAAATTCCGCCTCCTGAATGGCCAGGGGTGTGGAGGACTTTAAGCGAGATGTCGCCAAAGGTGATGAGATCTCCTTCTTCCACATAACGGTCCGGAGGCGGAGAATTGTCAACCTCCATGCCCCACATCCCTCCACTGGCTGCCTGATGCGTGATCATGGAAGCATCGGCACGATGGATAATGAGTTGAGCCCCAGTCACCTCTTTTATACGCTTATTCTCTGCTGAATGGTCAAAGTGACCATGGGTATTGATGATATAGACACACCGCAAATGATCCTTGGCCAGTGCCATGAATATCTTGTCCGCATCACCGCCCGGGTCGATCACCGCTGTCTGCCTCGTCCGTTCACAACCAAGAATATAGCAATTTGCCTGAATGGGTCCCACCACTAACATCTTCAGTATCACAGAACACCTCCTAAGATATTCTTTCGTATTGTCAAAAGTTATCTCCCCTCTCCCCTTGGGCCTGCCTGCGCGAAGCCGCTTCGGCGAAGGCAGGGGAGAGGGGCAGGGTGAGGGGTAAGAAGGACTTCTCGGATGGTCTCCAAAACACCTTCTAAGTTACTGAATACCTGGTTATCCCAGAATCGCAGCACCTTATACCCTTCAGCCCGGAACCATTCATCACGTATCTTATCGCCTGGATCAAGTGCGTGCTGTCCGCCATCCAGTTCCACGACTACTTTCTTTTCGAGATTCACAAAATCCACAACATAGCTGCCAACTCGTTGTTGACGACGAAACTTGAAACCTTCTATTTGTCTGTCTCTGAGATGCCTCCATAAATGCCGCTCTGTATCCGTAGAGTGTTCCCTGAGTCTTCTCGCTATGCCCGTCAACTCTTTCACCCCCACCTTTACCATGTGGAGTATGTTTCATTACTCCATAGGGCGGGCCCTCCCCCCTCCCCCTAACCCTCTCCCCTGCCTTCGCCGAAGCGGCTTCGCGCAGGCAGGCCCCAGGGGAGAGGGTAGGCCATTCACCCCCTCCCAGCAGAGCTGGAGGGTATTCTGGCATATTTTGATAAAATAATAATAGAAAAGAATATCGTCAAGGTCATAAAAATTGAAGTCAACTTTGAAAATCCAAATTTGTCAGGCCTTTGATCTTGACACTTGACATTGGATGAGAAAAAGGCAGTGGGATGTGGAGAAGGAGGGTAAGGAGACAAGGCGCCATCAATGGACAGGGAGGTCTTTGGGAAACGACCGAGTTGTTGAGGGAGAAAAAAACTTTAGGGGGGATTGCCCTTCAGTCCTATTGCTTCTGCTACTTCCTGCATCCCCTTTATCGTATCATCAATCAGTTCATCCAATCCAACTTGCAGCATCGCCGCCCCTTTTTCGATGATCGACCGGTCTACGCCGGCTGCAAACCTCTTGTCTTTCCACTTGTTTTTCACCGATTTCACTTGAACATCCAAAACACTTTTTGAGGGGCGAACTAAAGCTGTTGTCACAACGAGTCCTGTAAGCTCATCGATAGCGTACAGCGCCTTCTCCAAGCTCGTCTGTGGCATGACGTCGGAACATATCCCCCATCCGTGAGAAACAGCAGCCCGGATATATTCCTCCGGCCACCCATGCTCTCTAAGGATCTCCCCGGTTTTTGTGCAGTGTTGATCGGCAAACTTTTCATAATCGAGATCATGAATAAGACCGATGATTCCCCACTTCTCCTCGTCCTCGCCGCGCTTCCTTCCCATGTAACGCATCACCCCTTCGACGGCATAGGCATGCTTGCGCAAGCTATCGCTTTCGTTATATTGATGCAGAAGTTCGAGGGCTTCCTGGCGCGTTGGTATTTTTTCTCCCATCATCACACTCCTATCCTGTTTTTATTCCTTTTATCATGTATTCCATAGACTGGTCAAGTCTTTAGGTCTGGTGTGTCATTTAAAAATTAAAAGTGAACACCTAATCCCCTTGTAACGAGCGTTGCCCACTGATTAACTCCGATATGGGGATCAGATGATCAAGACTAATAGATCCCCCTCTCCCGCTGGCGGGAGAGGGTTGGGGTGAGGGTGGAATCCATGAAATCCCCCTCACCTTTATCCTCTCCCCGTTGGGGAGAGGATAAAGGTGTCCATTTTTAAATTTTAGCTAACAGTTTTTGGGTCTGGCGAGGGAGAAATAAATGAGGAGAAATTACGACTTATTGAATTAGTAAAACGGTCCTAATTATATTCAGTCTCGTTATCATTGCGTCCCATTTTACTATTACTGCCCTACGATTCTTGCTCTGGCTTCGGCCCAAGGAACCAGATTAACTTTGCCTTCGTCAATTTCCTTAAGCCGCATGACGATTTCAGCTTCCCACGCTGATTCCGCATCCGTATCTACAGTTTCGTCAAGGCTGTCAATTAAGGTCCCTGCAAGAGCCGCCCGTGCCTCTGGGGGGGGGTCAACGCCTCCTTTAGGATTTCGGCAATGTTTTGTTTCATGTGTCAATTCTACCCCATCTGCAAATAAATTGCTACAAGCTTTATGTAGTGCCCGTCCCCCTACTTCACAAAGCCCCCTGAATATGGGTCTCCTAATCCCAGAGTGAGTTTTGATGCATTTCGAGGCCAATCATTCTTATTGACCCATTCGACAGCGTCAAGCTCCGCCCTTTAGGGCGGTGTATAAAGCCCTGCTAAGGGTCAACCCTGAACAGGCCCCGACATTTATTCCGGGGAGTCGAAGGGTTGAGTTTATTTCCCCAAATTAGTGGTCTGTTATAAACGATCTTCTGTGTATCAGAACGTTTTTTTTGTTACGCTTTGAAACACCTCTATTATTCCAAATATTCTCATACACTTAGAACTGGTTTTAGCACCAGAACCCTTATTTGGCGTATCAAATCGTAACACTCCCAATTTTGGGCATTTTCTAAGACATCGGAAACATTAAAGAATAATTATCAAAAATTTGGCATTGGTTATGCTTATTTTATTGTTGTTTGACAAGTACGGCATGGGCAGGGTCACGTCAAAGTCGCGTAAAGTGCCTTTAACAAAATCCCTCTAAATCTCCCTTTACAAAGGGAGACTTTAAATTCCCCCCTTTGGGAAAGGGGGGTGAGAGGGGATTTCTGGATTGTGGTTATTTTTGAAATGAATTTGAGAAGATAAGTCTGACTATGACGTTACCCTGACGACATGAAATTGTTGACTTTTCTGTTTTGATTTAGTAGGCTATTATCGAATCCCTTGGGATCGGGGGAGATTTCCTTCAGGAATGAAATGCTTCATGACGGCTTCGTCACCCTCGAATCCCGCCAGGGCGGGAAAAATTCAATAAGTTGCTGACACGCGACACGGTCACGGTCACGTTATTTTCTAACTAATTTTTCATGACGGCATCGACACCCACGACCCGTGAAAATTGATAATCCCCCCCACCCCCCTTTAGAAAAGGGGGGGACGGGGGGATTTGAAACTTATTTTCTAAGTAATACATATGGTTACTTCTTTGGGCATTGAGTAGTTATTCGTTTAAGGTTTAACCACCTTTGGAGGTGGGAGAGGTGAAAAGAGATTCAAAGAGCCTGGCATACAAAATCGTGAGCCAGGCTTTATTGTTTTGAGGGGAAAATTATGGGTTTAAACTATATGCTTAGTCATTTTCTTGATTTTTAGGTTTTATTTTATTTTCTCAAAGGGGTAAATGAAATGGAAAAAATCACAAAGAAATCTTATTTGATATTTTTGGTTGTTCTTGTGATAACTACAGCTTTCTCAATAGTCAATGCACAAGGCGTCATCAATCTTCCACAGACGGGGCAAGATGAAGAGATCAAAGCAGGAGTAACCTTGCCAAGTCCCCACCACCCAAGTCTGAAGTCCACTGTAGGAACAGGTGCAGAGCCTGCTGGGGCAACAAAAACTCGATTAGTAAAGGGTTATGGGAAATTACCTTTACACTTTGAAGCCAACCAGGGTCAGGTTGAGGGAACGGTTCGATTTCTCTCTCGTGGAAGCGGATATGGACTGTTTTTGACCTCCACGGAGGCAGTCATTACCCTGAGAAGAGCGCATCAGACCTCAGAAAAAACAGGGAGAGAGGCAGTAAACCCCGTTAGAAATTCCAGCGGGGCATTAAACCCCGCCGGAGAACAGCGGGGCATTATTTCTAACGGGGTAAACCCTCAGACGGGCATATTACGAATGAAATGGGAGGGAGCGAATCAAGATCCTACGGTTGAGGGAGTAGACGAACTTGAGGGTAAGAGTCACTACTTCATCGGGAACGACCCCGATCAGTGGAGAACCAACATCTCGATATATCGGAAGGTGAGATACCGAGACCTCTATCCCGGAATTGACCTAATTTATTATGGGAACCAGAGACAACTGGAGTATGACCTTGTCGTAACGCCAGAAGGAGATCCATGTGCAATACGACTGGTAATTGAGGGGGCAGAGGGAGTGGAGGTGGATGAAGGAGGGAGCCTCATTCTCCAGGTAGGAGGAGGGGAGGTTATTCAGCAAGCCCCCCGGATTTATCAGGAAGTAGAGGGTAAGAAGCAGCTCATCAAGGGTGGATATGTACTGGACTCTTCGGGGAAAGATGAGGATAAGGGCAAGGTATTCATTGGTTTTAAGATTGATAAATTTGATACGAAAAAGCCACTCATCATTGACCCTGTTCTTGCCTACTCCACATACCTTGGAGGTAACTATCAGGATTATGGCTATGGCATTGCTGTGGACAGTTCAGGAAGTGCCTACATTACAGGGTGTACCTGGTCCACCCACTTTCCCACTGCAAATCCTATTCAGGGGTCAAATGCGGGCGTTGATGACGTCTTTGTAACCAAGCTTAACCCTGATGGCTCTGCACTCGTCTACTCCACATACCTCGGAGGTAGTAGTCAGGATATTGGCTATGGCATTGCCGTGGACAGTTCAGGAAGTGCCTACATTACAGGGTATACCAACTCCCCCGACTTTCCTACTATAAATCCTATTCAGGGGTCAAATGCGGGCGGTCGTGATGTCTTTGTAACCAAGCTTAACCCTGATGGCTCTGCACTTGTCTACTCCACATACTTTGGAGGTAGTAGTCAGGATACTGGCTATGGCATTGCCGTGCACAGTTCAGGAAGTGCCTACATTACAGGGTTTACCTGGTCCACCGATTTTCCCACTGCAAATCCTATTCAAGGGTCAAATGCGGCCGCTGCCACGGGGCAGTCGACGGATGTCTTCGTAGCCAAGCTTAACCCTTCTGGCTCTGCACTTGTCTACTCCACATACCTCGGGGGTAGCGGTATGGATTATGGCCATGGCATTGCTGTGGACAGTTCAGGAAATGCCTACATTACAGGGGAAACCCTCTCCACTAACTTTCCTACCGTAGGTCCTATCCAAGGATCAAATGTTGGTGGTTACGACGTCTTCGTAGCCAAGCTTAACTCTTCTGGCTCTGCACTTGTCTACTCCACATACCTCGGAGGTGGTGTTGATGATTATGGCTATGGTATTGCTGTGGATGGTTCAGGAAGTGCCTACATTACAGGGTTTAGCTACTCCACCGACTTTCCTACTGCAAATCCTATTCAAGGGACATTAGCGGGCGGTATTGATGTCTTCGTAACCAAGCTTAACTCTGCTGGCTCTGCACTTATCTACTCCACATATCTCGGAGGTGGTGTTGATGATTATGGCTGTGGTATTGCTGTGGACAGTTCAGAAAATGCCTACATTACAGGGGAAACCTCCTCCACTAACTTTCCCATCGTAAATCCAGTTCAGGGATCATTGGCGGGCGAAGTTGATGCCTTCGTAACCAAGCTTAACTCTACTGGCTCTGCACTCGTCTACTCCACATACCATGGGGGTAGCGGTACTGATTATGGCCATGGCATTGCTGTGGACGGTTCAGGAAGCGCCTACATTACAGGGGGAACCCACTCCAACAACTTTCCCACTGTAAATTCTGTTCAGGGATCGTATGGAGGCGGTAGTGACGCCTTTATAACAAGATTAGATATTATTGAGACCATTATCGCCACCAATCCTTCTGGGCTTCAGATCGTCGTCGATGGCTCCACTTATACCGCCCCTCACACCTTCGACTGGACTCCCGGCTCCTCCCACACCATTTCTGTGGCCTCTCCTCAATCTGGTGCTTCAGGGACACGATATGTTTACTCTTCCTGGAGTGATGGTGGTGCACAAAACCATACAATCACTGCCCCATCTTCCAGTGGGACCTATACGGCTAATTTTATCACCCAGTACAGTCTAACCACTTCTGTCAATCCTTCCGTGGCAGGGGCAGTAACTCCCTCTGGCACCAATTGGTACGATAGTGGGCAAAATGTATCCGTCTCTGCCACTGCAAATCCCGGCTATACCTTCGGCGCTTGGTCAGGAGACTTTTTGGGTACTACCAATCCCACCTCTATCGGAATAAATGGGCCTAAGAACGTGACAGCCAATTTCACGCAGAATCAGTATACCTTGACGGTGAACATCGCCCCTTCGGGTTCGGGTTCGGTGACGAAGAGTCCGAATAAAACAACTTATGTTTATGGGGATGTAGTTACCCTGACGGCGACAGCTAACGCTGGATATACCTTCAGCAACTGGAGCGGGGATGCTACGGGTTCAACCAATCCTGTTACTGTAACCATTAATAGTGATAAGAGTGTAACGGCCAATTTTATTCTATTAGAAACCATCTCTACTCCCAATACTCCAACTGGTCCAACCAGTGGCGTAACGGACACTTCTTACTCTTATTCTACAGGTGGCTCAATATCGAATCTTGGTCACACAGTGGAATACCAATTTGATTGGAAGGGTGACGGCTCTGACCTTTCCGCCTGGGGATCGGGAACTCAATCAAAGGGATGGACTGTTCCTGGTACATATAATGTACAAGCAAGGGCACGGTGTACCATAGATACCAGTGTTATATCCTCTTGGTCTGGGGTAATTGCCGTTACTATTACTACTGGGGGAAATGGGACCATAAATCTCCCACAAACAGGCCAGACCAAGTGCTATAACTCATCAGGGGCTGAAATTAATTGTGCCGGCACAGGCCAGGACGGTGAGTCGCAGGCAGGCGTCGAGTGGCCGGAACCAAGGTTTACGGTGAATGGCGATTGCGTAACCGACAATCTCACGGGGCTGATGTGGGCGAAGAACGGGAACCTCCCAAATGGGGAGAAGACATGGCAGGGGGCCCTCGATTATGTCGCCTCCATCAATTCCGGCTCAGGGCTTTGCGGTTACAAAGACTGGCGTCTACCAAACGTCAATGAATTGGAGAGCCTGATCAACTCCGGCGAGGCCAATACCGCCACCTGGCTCAATACCCAGGGGTTCAGCAATGTGCAGTCCGATTACTACTGGTCGTCCACGACGTATGCCAAGCATACCGATTACGCGGAGATCGTCAATATGTGGAATTACGGTGTGGTCAGCAACGATAAGTCCTACGGCTACTACGTGTGGCCAGTACTTTCCGGGCAGGGGTCATTGGGTCATTCGGAAATTTGGCAGACCGGGCAGAAGACGACATATGCCACAGGAGATGACGGTGACCTTGAAAAGGGCGTTTCCTGGCCAGCCCCCAGGTTTACCGATCATGGTGACGAGACAATCACCGACAATCTCACAGGCTTGATGTGGGCGAAGAATGCGAACCTGCCGAATGGAACCAGAACCTGGCAGGGGGCCCTGGGCTATGTGGAGACATTGAACACTGGCGGCTATTCCGACTGGCGTCTTCCAAACAGGAAGGAGCTTTTCAGCCTGTTTGATCATTCAAAATATGACCCGGCTTTGCCCGTAGACCATCTTTTTCAGAGTGTGCAGTCCGATTACTACTGGTCGTCCACGACGTATGCCTACAATACCGGTAGCGCGTGGGTCGTCTGTATGTGGTATGGCTACGTGGGCTACAATCTTAAGTCCAGCCTCTACTACGTGTGGCCAGTACGTTCCGGACAGGGGCCAGTGGCCGAAACCGTTAGCATTCCCAATATCCTTACAGGGCCAATCAATGGCACAACGGGGGTAGCTTATTCGTATACAACGGGGGGCTCAACATCAAGTCTTGGCCATATGGTAGAGTATCAGTTTGATTGGAAAGGTGATGGTTCAGACCTCTCACCATGGGGTTCTGCCACCCAATCGAAGACCTGGGCTAACGCTGGCACCTATAATGTTAGAGCAAGAGCACGATGTACCGTAGATACTTCTGTAATGTCGGGTTGGTCCTCAGGTCTTTCAGTCATCATCTCTGCACCCGAGACAGTCTCCACACCCTCTCTCCTCAGCGGTCCAACCAATGGTAACACAGGAACTTCTTACACTTATTCCACCGGTGGTTCGACCTCAAGCCTCGGTCACCCAGTGCAATATTTCTTCGATTGGGGGGATAGTACCAACTCTGGCTGGCTTCCTGTTGGTACAACCATCGCCTCTAAGTCATGGGCGCCGGCTGGTTCGTATACGGTAAAGGCTCAAGCTCGGTGTGCAACAGACACTTCTGTGGTATCGAACTGGTCTTCGGGGGTCTCGGTGACCATTACTGCACCTACCGAGACTATCACTACTCCAACTACACCCAGTGGACCAACCAGTGGTTTTACTGGGACTTCTTATTCCTATACAACCGGTGGTTCAACCTCAAGTCTTGGACATTCGGTTGAGTATCAATTTGATTGGAAAGGAGACGGTTCGGATCTCTCTTCTTGGGGTTCAGCAACTCAGTCAAAGAGCTGGACTCTTGCTGGCACTTATACTGTAAAGGCAAGAGCCAGATGTGCTACTCATACCTCTGTAATGTCGGGATGGTCAACAGGTCTTTCGGTCACTATCTCTACGGGAGTCTACACAGCAACCCGAGATTTACCTGATTGCTACACACCCTCCGTGCCGCTAACGGTGACCATTACAGTAACAGCAAGCCTGACAGCAGCTTATTATTGGGTGATAGATACTCCTCCAAATGGATGGACAGTAAGCGATATTAATGAAAACGGTTTGTGGGATAGTATTAACAAATGGGTTAGATGGGGTTTCCCTGATAAAAACAATCGCATATTAACCTATAAGGCAACCCCTCCCTCTGGAGAAACTGGCAATAAGACATTTTCAGGAAGAGTTGTCTACGATGAAGATGTTGTGACTATTACTGGGGATTTGACTATAGACAAATGTATTGGAGAGACGATCTCCACTCCGGCTGTTCCCAGTGGTCCGACAAGTGGTACTATGGGCACAAATTATACATATTCTACAGGAGGCTCAACCTCAAGCCTTGGTCACTCAGTACAATATTTCTTTGACTGGGGGGATGGAACTAACTCTGGATGGCTTTCTGTAGGGACAACCAGCGCAAGCAAATCCTGGACATCGGCTAATACTTACAGCGTAAAAGCTAAGGCTCGATGTGCAACTGATACTGGTGTGGAATCGAATTGGTCTACAAGTCTTTCAGTAACTATCTCTGGAGGCAGTGGTGTTATAAGTCTCCCCTGGACCGGCCAGACCAAGTGCTATGACCAAATTGGTACGGAGATTAACTGCTCTGGAACAGGGCAGGATGGAGAAATTCAGGCTGGAGTTGAGTGGCCTAATCCGAGGTTTATAGTAATCTACTGCAACGCAACTGGTCCATGTGCTGATCAGAATTTAGATTGTGACGATGATTCTTCTACAGATGTAATTACGGACAACCTGACAGGTTTAATGTGGGCAAGAGATGCTAATCTTCCAGGATCAGGAAAAGATTGGCTTAGAGCATTGGTCTACGTTACTTCATTAAACAGTGGCAATGGATTATGTGGTTACAATGACTGGAGACTTCCCAACATTAACGAAATTGGAAACCTAACGAATGCTGAATGGCCAAACTTTGCAGATTGGTTAAGGGCTCAGAGTTTCCTGAATTTGAGATTAGACCAAGAGTATTATTGGTCATCTACTACTCATCACTACTACACAGATAATGCATGGTTAATTGATATAGGTGATGGAGGTATATATGGTTCTTACAAAACTCCCCTTAATTTTCTATGGCCAGTTCGTGGGGGGGAACATATTCAACCTAATACCGATTATCCTGCAAATATTCCAAAGACAGGACAAACGATTAGTTATGCTGCTGGTGATGATGGTGACCTTCAATGGGGGGTGGACTGGCCTGATTCAAGATTCACTGACAATCAGGATGGAATAGTAAAAGATAATCTAACAGGGCTGATTTGGACTAAAGATGCCAACATCTTAGGGCCTCATTCATGCAATCCTTATGAGCTGGAAGATAAAACCTGGCCAGAAGCATTGGATTTCATAAAATGTCTAAACGCCAATTCCTACCTTGGCTATAGTGATTGGAGACTTCCAAATACGGGAGAGCTTCGTAGTCTTGTTGATTATTCCCGAGGATCTCTACGCGTAGGCTATCCTTTTGTTAATCTGAGGGGAGTATACTGGTCTTCAACAACTGTGCCTCACACACGACACGATGCATATACCACGAATTTAGGTGGTGGAAGAAATGGTGGTGGAATGGGTGTCGAAGGGAAGGAATATGCCCGTTTTGTTTGGCCAGTTCGATCGGGGCAAATTGGGGGCCTTAAGGGAAATGTAACTGACGTATCAACAGGAAATTATCTTTTTTCGGTCGATGTATCAACGTCCAATAAAGTCACACAGACAGGTCAGTTTGGCTACTACAACTTAAGGCTTCCATCAGGTACACATGATATCACCTTTTCCAAAACAGGTTACCAATCACAAACTTTCTCAAATGTGGTTATCTTCGAAGGGCAGTTTACTGAGCTCAACGTTGAACTTCAGGTGGCCGAGACTGTCTCCGCACCCTCAATACTTAGCGGACCAACCAGCGGCACCGTGGGCACTTCTTACAATTATTCCACAGGGGGTTCTTCTTCCAGCCTTGGTCACGATGTTCAATATTTCTTCGATTGGGGAGATGGCAGCAATTCTGGCTGGCTACCTGTTGGAATAGCCAGTGCCTCCCATTCATGGGGTTCTGCTGGAACATATCCTGTGAAGGTACAGGCTCGATGTGCTGCCGATACGGATGTGGTCTCCTCCTTGTCCAGTTCTCTTTCCGTGACTATAAGCCCGGCTACAGTTCCGTCTACTGTCGCCACCAATCCTTCAGGACTTCAGATCATGGTTGATGGCTCCACCTACACTGCACCTCATACCTTCGATTGGACTCCTGGCTCCTCCCATAACCTCTCTATTCCCTCTCCTCAGAGTGGGACTTCTGGAACACGCTATGTTTATTCTTCTTGGAGTGATGGAGGGGCCCAAACTCATACGATCAACGCACCGTCCTCCAGCACCACCTACACGGCTTCTTTTACCACAGAGTACAGCCTGACCACCTCCGTCAGTCCTTCTGGGGCAGGGACAGTCACCCCGTTGGGTACCAACTGGTACGATAGTGGGCAGAACGTTTCCCTCTCTGCCACTGCGAATCCCGGCTATACCTTCGGCGCTTGGTCAGGAGATTTTTCTGGTACTACCAATCCCACCTCTATCGCAATGAATGGGCCTAAGAATGTTGTAGCTAACTTTACCCAGAATCAGTATACCCTGACGGTGAACATCATTCCTTCTGGTTCAGGGTCGGTCGCGAAGAGTCCAGATAAAGCTTCTTACACCTATGGCGAGCAGGTCATTTTGACAGCAACAGCTAATCCTGGGTATACCTTTAGCAATTGGGTCTGGGATGTCAGTGGGACGACCAATCCCATCACCCTTACAGTCAACGGGAATAAGACAGCGACGGCCTATTTTATCAAAATCCCTGAGACTGTTTCCACACCGTCCGTCCTCAGCGGTCCGACAAGTGGGACTGTGGTCGCGACTTCCTATTCCTACACAACCGGTGGTTCTACCTCAAGCTACGGACACCCTGTAGAATATCAGTTTGATTGGAATGGTGATGGCTCGAATCTTTCTTCTTGGGGATCTGCTACCCAGTCGAAGACCTGGGCAACCCCTGGTACTTATAATGTGCGGGCCAGGGCTCGATGCACTATCGATACCAGTGTGGTATCATCTTGGTCTGGAACTTTATCCGTTACCATCTCTGCTCCCGAAACTGTCTCCCCGCCTTCTGTCCTCGGCGGACCAACCACAGGATTCACTGGGACGTCCTATTCATATACGGCAAGTGGTTCGACTTCAAGTTATGGTCACCAAGTGAAGTATCAGTTTGATTGGAAAGGAGATGGATCAGACCTATCTTCATGGGGGACCTCCACCCAATCCAAGACCTGGACTACTCCCGGAACCTATAACATAAAGGCAAGAGCTCGATGTGCCACTCACACCAGTGTGGTCTCCGAGTGGTCTGGCACTCTTTCTGTTAATATCACTAGTAACCCCATCCTCACCGTATTAAAGTCAGGGACAGGGAGTGGCACGGTCACCAGCAGTCCAGCAGGAATCAATTGTGGTGATGATTGCAGTGAAACCTATACAAAGGTCCAGGAAGTGAAACTGACGGCCAAAGCAGATACAAACTCGACTTTTACTGGCTGGTCGGGTGGGGGTTGTTCAGAGACGGGGACATGCACGGTCACAGTTGATGCTTCAATAACTGTGACAGCGAGTTTTGCGTTAAAGACCCCTGACATTTCAGTCGCTCAAACTTCCATTGAATTTGGTAGTGTGAAGGTAGGGAAGAAAGTAACGAAGACATTAAAGATTACGAACAATGGTTCAGGAGACCTTTGGATAACGCTTTCCGGGTTAGAGGGGACAGATTTTAGTATCCAGGGGAGTGGTAGTGTCATCATCAAGGCCAAAAAGAGTTACAGCTTGAAGGTCCTATGTACGCCGACATCAGCAGGCTTAAAGACAGCAACCTTGAAGATAAATTCGAACGATCCAGATACACCGACATTTGATATAGAGCTACATGGTTCAACTATTGAACAGCCGCAACAGTTCGCTCTTACGGTCACGAAGGCAGGCACAGGAAGCGGAACCGTCACAAGCAATCCAGCAGGTATCAACTGTGGTTCTGATTGCAGTGAATCATACAATCAGGGGACGAGTGTAACATTAACTGCAACGCCCGCATCAGGTTCGAGCTTTGGAGGTTGGAGTGGTGATGCGGACTGTTCGGACGGAGTGGTGGTAATGAATGCTAATAAGGCCTGTACAGCCACCTTTAATCCGCAAGTCGTAGGGTACACCCTCACTGTAGTCAAGTCTGGGACAGGGAGTGGCATGGTCTCAAGTTCCCCAGTAGGTATCAATTGCGGTTCTGATTGCAGTGAGACTTATACAAAGGTTCAGAAAGTGAAACTGACGGCCGAGGCCGATGCAAGTTCAACCTTTGCAGGCTGGTCGGGTGGGGGTTGTTCGGGGACAAAGACATGCACGGTCACGGTGGATGCTGCAGTAACTGTGACGGCGGATTTTGCATTGAAGACCCCTGACATTTCAGTCGCTCAAACTTCCATTGAATTTGGTAGTGTGAAGGTAGGGAAGAAAGTAACGAAGACATTAAAGATTACAAATAATGGTACAGGAGATCTTGTGATAACGTTTTCAGGGTTAGAGGGGACAGATTTTAGCATCCAGGGGAGTAGTGGTGTCACCATCAAGGCCAAAAAGAGTTATAGTTTGAAGGTCCTATTTACGCCGAAATCGGCAGGCTTAAAGACAGCCACCTTGGAGGTAGAATCGAACGATCCGGATACGCCAACGATTGACATTTCATTGAGTGGGACAGGGCAGTAGCCATGCTAAAGGTCTAAAAAAGTACAAGGCTTTGGGGTCAAACCTTCAAAATTCAGAAATGGCTTTGGGGTCAAACCTTCAAAATTCGATTGACAATTATTTCAAACTATGTAGAATACGGGCATGGCGAGACAACTAAGAGTAGAGTTTGAAAATGCTTTTTACCATATCACGTCGAGAGGAAACCAACGAGATAAGATATTCTATGATGTTTCAGATAGGGAAAGATTTCTGGAAATACTAAGCCGAACAAAGGAAAGATATGGTTTTCTGCTTCATGCCTATGTGTTGATGGATAATCATTATCACCTTCTCATGGAGACCCCGAGAGCGAACTTATCCCAGATCATGCAGAACATCAATACGAGCTACACCGTTTATATTAATCGGAAGTATCAGAGGAGCGGACATCTCTTACAAGGAAGATTTAAGGGAATTATTGTGGACAAAGACAGATATTTGGTTGCGCTAAGCCGGTATATACATTTAAACCCTGTGAGAGTAAAACTGGTGAAGAGACCTATCGAATATCCATGGACGAGTTACAGGGCATTTATCGATCAGAAGGCAGAGAACTCATTGGTTGATACAGGAGAGACGCTTTCAAACTTTTCGAAGCGTAGAGATAGAGCGATAAGGGCCTATCGAGAATTTGTCGAAGGGGATGGAGGAAAGGAGGAGAATCCATTTGCCAAAATGGAAGCAGGGATACTTCTCGGGGGCGGGGCATTTAAAGCGAAGGTGCTAAAACGGATTGAAAGGATGAAGGTTGATGAAGAGATTCCCCAGACAAAAAGGCTTCAGAAGAGAGTATCCATTGATGCTGTGATCAAGGCGTGTCAGTTGTTTTATGGAAAGAACCGAAATGCATTGGTGGAGGGGGGAAGAGGGAATGAGGGGCGGCAGGTAACCATCTATTTGGCAAAGAAACTGAGTGGTGAAAAGGGGAAAAAGATAGGGCAACGTTTTGGGATCAAGGGGCCAGCCGTAAGTGATGCGATAAAGAGGATAGAGGGTAGGTTGGATAAAGAGAGTCAGCTAAGGGAAAGGATTGAGTTTCTGGAAGGAAGAATCGTATCTGAATTTTGAAGGTTTGACCCCACAGCGATCGACCCCACAGCGATCATTCTGCACCCTGCGTGGTGCAGGGCTCACCCTCCCCCCTTGAGGGGGAGGTCGCTGACGCTCCATAGCTTTAGCGACGGAGTGGGCGGGTGGGGGGTAATATGATTTAATCCGTTTGTATTAGTTACTTTTTAAAAAGTTTTGACCCATAAGAAGGGGACATGGTCCGCAAACAAAAGGAGGTGATATATGGCAAAGGGATACTTGAGAGACCTTTGGAAATCGCATTATCCATTTTGTGAAGACTGTGGAGGAAAGGTTTATTCCAAGGAAATGAAAGTAATTGGAAGCGGTGACAAGGAAATCCGGTTATATCAAAAATGGTATAAAGAAGATATTGTCAAAAGTTCTATGAAAAACCGCTCTGTAACATACCGAAAGACAATGAAAACCCTCCCCCTTGTCGAAGATCCCGCTGAATTATGGCGGGGAGGGGGGAGGGAACAGGGTGGGGGTGAAAGACTTGACGGGCATAGCGAGAAGACTCAGAAAACACTCT
>Ga0315274_10003654_pt1 | contig 22861 bp, 20 predicted proteins | sample YL17G02_20_MG_FD_203700 | JGI IMG/M metagenome (GOLD analysis project Ga0315274, IMG submission 203700) | Sediment microbial communities from Yellowstone Lake, YNP, Wyoming, USA - YL17G02_20 | ecosystem: Environmental > Aquatic > Freshwater > Lake > Sediment | place: USA: Wyoming | collected...
GCACGTTTGACCTTGCCAGATGGCTTGATCTTGAAACGTTTTGCCGCGGCTTTCCTGGTTTTCACTTTATAAGACATCGCAACTGCCTCTACTTCCAGCGGAACTGCGAAACGCACTCGGCCACCGAGCCGTTCAACTTTGAGGAGGAAGGAGGTAACATAATAAATCAGGGCAGCGCAATCGCTATTATTCCGCTAACAAGTAACGACCGGTGGCCCTCGATTGCTTTTTCCCAAATATCACGTTGAACCAGGAACTTGCCATCTTTCATCGAAACTGGAATCTGTAGCGGATTTTTACCGACGGCATCTGCCAATTCCATGGCAGTCGGGCGCCGTATCCATCGCCCCATGAGGCGCTTGTTGAACGATGCCTGAGCCATGTCCTTGGCATCAAATAGAATTTTGCCTTCCTCGTCGATCACCTGATAGGCGGCACGTGGCTTGACCACATGATCAGCACTGAGAACGATGCCAGTAAACTGGGTCATCGTTTGCTCAGGTGCTTCTTTCTGACGAAAGTGAATCGCCGAGCTTTCGAGGGCTTTGCCTAGAGGACTTTCCAGATAGACTCTAACCGTACCATCGGCGAAGTAGGTCGTGCTGTAGGACGAAGTACCGATCGACACTTGATGAGCTGCTTGTCGAGCATCTTCAGCAAGTTTCTCGGGGGTTGAGGCGAAAGGTTCGTTCGCCGCTATATTCATGTTGCGGACGGCATCGTTTGCATAGGATAGGCCTTCTCGCCATGCCCTTTTCTCAGCAGCTTTGAGATCATCCGAGCTCGAGCTGATGGTTGCTTCGCCATAATATCGCAGCCGCAAAGTGGTCCAGTTTATTTCCAGGCGATCGCTAGACTCAATAACGGCGGCACCTTGAGCCGCTGAGGCCATGCTCAGACCCAGTGCACAACTAGCTAGCCATGCCAAAGTAGTTCGACCCATCAGTGGTCCTCCCGCGCTTTACCCGCATGATCGTTCATGTTTGTCTCATCATATAGATTATCATAATTGGCTGGCGATAGACGCGACGACTCCGGGTGCCCCAGATATGATGCCAGCAGACTCTAGGTCGTAACTTTGAGTCGTTTGGGTACCATAGTTACGGTTGTGTCCTCCTGCCTCGCTGACCAGCAAGGAGCCAGCCGCTACATCCCATGGCTGTAGGCCCATTTCCCAAAAGGCATCGAAGACACCTTCCGCCACCAAGGCGAGGTCAAGGGCGGCAGCTCCGTCGCGCCGCACACTTTGGCACTGTTCAGCGATACGGGCAAATCGCTCGATCTCCCGCCGTAGGTCCTTGCCCTGCATGTAATAGAAGCCCGTGACAAGGAAGCTCTGCTTTAACTCTCGGGGCGGCGCGACATGTATGCGTTTGTCATCAACGTAAGCTCCTTCGCCCAGGGTGGCGTAATAGTGGCGTTGCCGTACTGCGTCAAAGACGCTGCCTTGACGCATTTGGATCTTCCCGTCGGCGCCGAATTGGCCCCGGCCGATTGAGATGCAGTAATAAGGGTAGCCATTTGCATAGTTGGTGGTGCCGTCTAGCGGATCGATGATCCAAATGTAACTGCCTGGGGTTCTGAGGTGGGAACTCCGGCCGGCCTCCTCAGAATAAATGTGATCATCTGGGTAGAAATGACGGATTCGGTCGATGATTACCTTTTCGCTGGCTAGGTCAGCCTCTGTGACTATACTGGAGTCAGGTTTTACGCTGACCTTAAGCACTTCACCGCGGCGCTTTGATAGTTCGTTACTGGCCAGCGTCATTGTCTCTGCAAGGAAATTGTAAGTAGCTGATTTTAAAGGCACTAGTTTGCTCGCGGTGGGGTCGTTGGCGATCTGGTCACCGGTGCTCAATGAGACAACATCGGGACAAACCTATTTGCGGTATTGTATTACGGGATTACGCGGGCTGCCACCATCTCGCCAAGTTAAGGCCTCAGCCTGTGCATTTTGGGAGTCGGATCATGGGATACGTGTTGCTAGGGATTGGTTCTGTCGTCGTGGGCTACTTGGCGTTCCTCTGGATTTACAGAATCTTACCTTTGAGATTACGGGCAGATCATAGAGCCCAGCGTGACGACATCATCAATGATGCGCGTCAGCAGATCGTGGCTCGTCGCCAAACCGAGATCGAGCGGATCGAGGAGGAGCAGCAAATGATCGCGGAGCAAATCGAAGCAGATTTGTTGGAGCGACAGGAAGACCTCAAAATCACAGAAGACGACATCCAGGCGCAAGAGCGTTCGCTTCAGCTCGAAGAGAATCGCATCCAAAAGTTAACCAAGGAGCTGGAAGTACATTCTGCGAAAGTGACGACTCTAAGGGGTAGCTACGAAACCAAAGTTCAGGACGTAACGAACCTAAAGGTAGAGCTGATCACAGATCTTGAGAGAATTGCTAATGCTGACGCCGCCACTCTTAGTAAGACGATTCAGACAAACTTAATTGATTCGCGGCAAATGGAATGTCAGAAGGCGCTGAAGAATTTAGAGGACGAATTAAGTTCATCGCACAAGCGATTAGCTCAAAGAAGCATGGCCCGAGTGATGGCACGCTACGCACCGGATTTCTACTGGCCTAAGTCGATCAATTCGGTTGAGTTGGTCGATCCTAAGTTAGTCGAGCGCCTATCAGCCGAAGGGGTGTCCATAGTAACCGACTTAAAAGAAAAGGCCCAAATTGAAATCGAACTCTTGGCGAGTGCTGAGTTTCCAGTGCCGATGTTGAAGCTAGCTGGAGGTGCAGGGGTTGATCGCGAAGCCGTAAGACTTGCCCTTCTCGAACTTCTTCCGAAAGGTCAAGGCGGTTGGTCTAAGGCTGCTTCTACTTTTGATAAACATCGAGCATTACTTGAGCAGCAGGCAGTTAAGTTAGGCCGAGCAGCTATTCGGGAAGTGAAGCTAAGCGGCATTCATCCGGAGATACAAAAGTTAGTCGGGTATTTGAACTGGCGGACTAGCTATCGGCAAAACCAGTGGTATCACACAGTTGAGGTGGCCAAGCTGGCGGGCATCATCGCTAGCGAACTAGGGGTTGATGCCGACGCTGCCAAGCGTTGCGGGCTCTTGCACGACATTGGTAAGGCGATTGACTATCGAATTGAGGGTAGCCATGCTGTAATCAGTGGTGATTATGCGGACCGATTCGGAGAGAATAGGCTAATCTGTGACACCGTGATGTCTCATCACAACGATTTGGTGATTGAAACTCCTTTAGCGTATGTCCTGAGGGCAGCAGACACTTTGTCAGGCGCTCGTCCAGGTGCGCGGGTCAATCTCGAGGAAGGTTACCAAATGCGTATGTCTGGCATTGAGGCATGTGTCCGCAGTTTCCCTGGAGTTGTGAGCTTGTCTATCATGAATGGGGCGCGTGAGGTTCACGTGGAAGTAAATAATAAACGAGTACAAGAACAGGATCTTGAGCGTTTATCTCAAAGTATTGCACGCAAGATTGAGACAGAGGTGGCTTTTCCGGGGGAGATAAAAATACTAGTGTCCAGGCGCTTTGAAGCGACGGCGGTGGCCTAATGTCAGCCCAGCGTGCAGAGCTACTTGACGTTAAAAAGAAAGTGGATCTCTACTTGGGTCTAGGTCGTTTTGACGCCGCCGAGAAGTTGCTGAAGGCTACCCTGGCCGATTATGGTTCACTAGCGAACATCCACAACATGCTGGGGTTGACCTTCCATAAGCAATCAAAGTTTATGGATGCGATTCGGGAATTTAATCATGCTCTGGCGGTAAATCCTGAGTATATTGAAGCTGCGCTTAACCTAGCCGCCACTTTATGTGATTTAAGCCGCTATGAAGAGGCGCATCAAGTTTTCATCAAGCTCGAAGAGCACGTTGGTGAAAAACAGAAGCAGCCGGGATTAGTGTTGGGGAGGCTGGCCAATCTGCATGTTCTCAGTGGTCAGGCTTACGAAGAGTCTGGAATGTGGCCAGAAGCTATCCAGGAATATCGGAAGGGCCTTGCCCTTTATGACAAGATGCCAGACGTCAAACTTGTACTCGCGAAACTCTATGTACGAGTTGGGCAGCATGAAAAGGCAAAAAAAGAATTTGAGGAACTCATAGTACAAAACCCGGGACTCGCAGATGCCCACACTTGGCTTGGTATCTTGCAGTACAAGCTTGGGCAAAGGGATTTAGCCAAGAGACATTGGGAAAAAGCCCAAGAATCGTCGCCAGAGAATTCAACGGCGCGGGCTTATCTCCATTTGGCACGCTCTTGGACTGGTCAAGATGGGCGTGTAGGAGATTAAAAATCCTGAAATAACTAAGGTCTGGTTGGGGACATGCCGATAGCGAGAGCTGGAGGCCTAAAGTGGCTAGTCACGACCGAATCTTTGAACCAGAAAATCTTACAGTCGTCATAGTTGATGACCAAGATCCCATTCGTAAAGCCATCAGGCGTGTGGTGAGTCAATACGGCTTCGGTAACGTAATCGAATGCTTTGATGGCGCGGAAGCTCTTAAGATTTTGAAAAGTACCCCAGTAGATCTAATCATTCTAGATTTATACATGCGGCATGTTAGTGGATTCGAGGTCTTGGAACATATTAGTCACCGTAGCGTCGCGAATGATATTCCAGTCATTGTGGTGACGGGAGAAGCCAGTAAAGAGGACATTGTCAAGGTCGCAGGTCTCGGGGCAGAAGACTATTTGTTGAAGCCATTTCAAGCTCAGGATCTCGAGAAAAAAATTGTTAAGGCACTTAATCGTTACCATGCGCCAATTCCGTTAGTTCAGGCAATTCATGCTGCTGAGCGTTTTTATACGGCAGCGAATTATGAAGAGGCTTTGAAGGCCTTCGACCAGACGTTAGAGTTAGAACGCCAGAGTCCGAGAGCATTAGTGGGCCGAGCCTTGACGTTATTTAAGATGCAGCGAAGTGACGAGGCGATTGCTTCGTTACAGCTGTGTTTACAGGCAAATCCCCGCTATCATAAAGCATATCGGGCGCTTGCGGACATTCTATTGGAGCAGCGTAAACTGCTCGAAGCAGTTGCCGCCATGGAAAACGAGCTGAAGATAAATCCCAAGCAATTAGGCCGCCAAATTCAGCTGGCGAAGTTGTTATTAAAGCTTAAAAGGCCAGAGGTGGCGATTCCGCATTTTCGCGCGGCACTTCGGGAAGCGCCCAAGCAAATTTCTGCTCTTATGGGCTTGGGTCATGCATTCGCTGCCGCGGGTGATCTTGATAAATCTATCTATTATTTCAGGCGGGTTAGGCGCCACAACCCCACAGACATTAGGCCGTTGGAAGCGGCTGTGCAGCATGCTGTGACTGCTGGCGAGCTACGCAAGGCTGAGATGCTCTTGAAAGATATCCGCAAGCTTAGTCAGGACAAGCATGAGGTCTCGGTACTTCTAGCTATGTTTTACCTGCAGCAGCAGCGGGACGAAGAGGCGCTGGCGGTACTGAGGGAGATCCTCGCAAAGGATCCTAATCATCCGCATGCGTTACGTATATCAGGCACAATTCTGCTCAAGAAGGCTGACTATAACGATGCGCTCCCAGTCCTCCAGCGTGTTGTTGAGCTGCTGCCGACAGCAGAGGCTTACAACAATATCGCCGAGTTACTCATTCTAATGCGACGCATCCCTGAGAGCTTAGATATGTTGAGCCTATCTTTAAAAATGGATCCTAATAATTCGAATACCTTTTTGCGAATGGCTGAGGTGCATGTAATGACCCAGCAATGGCTGAAAGCCAACTTCTTGTTTCGTCGCGCAGTCCAATTGGGGGCTAGTCGAGACTCGCTCGTTGTTAATATTCACGAGTGTTCGCAGAGACTTGTAGCTAGGAGAGGGCGCCAGTCAGCATAAGGTAATACAAATTCTTACGCTCGACTTTGATTCGCCGTTGCGCAGCTGCTATAAAAGCCGGAAGAGCCAAGTGGCTATCTGGAGCAACTATGCGAAATGAAAGCTTAAATGCTCATGCTATATGGCAGTTAGAGCGGGGATTTACCTATCCTGTTATGCGTCCCCCGCAGATCCGTGTTGTGTTTGTTAGTGGGTCCAAGCTCTCTCCCGAAGAGGCAGGTCTGCTCGCAAAGATGGTTACGGCCATGAAACTACCAAGTGAATCGGTAGGGATCTGTGAGAGGTTGGATCAGCAGAGTCTACGGAATATCGAGCTACTGATTCTCTTAGGTGAGGAGGCATCCCAAGCCATGGAGGCGACCGGAGAGCATTGGTCCGACCATCGTGGGCAAGCAGTATTTGTACCAAGGCTAGGTACAAAGATTCTGTTAACCTTTCATCCTCGAGATTTGTTGCAGAATCCAAACCAAAAACGCCAAGCTTGGAATGAACTGCAGGAAGGTATGCGCGTACTCGGTTTACGTTGATTCCTATGCTTTGGAGGCTTCAGCACGATGACAGCGATTCTAGTATTTATAATTGCCGGAATGATTGGCGTCCTGGTTATGTCCGTTCGGGTCATTGCGGAATATGAGCGTGCGGTAATCTTTCGCTTAGGTCGGGTATTACACGAGCCCAAAGGGCCAGGGCTCATTTTTTTGATCCCAGCCATTGATAAAATGGTCCGTGTCTCGGTGCGGGTCGTAACTATGGATATCGAGCCGCAGGATGTGATCAGCCGTGATAACGTCAGTTTAAAGGTGAATGCAGTTCTTTATTTTCGTGTAGTGCAGCCAATTAAAGCTATCGTAAACGTCGAGAATTTTCTTTACGCCACCAGTCAGGTGGCACAAACACACCTACGCACGATTGTAGGTGAACACACTCTTGATGAGCTATTGACTGCCCGAGATAGGATCAATGCCCAGCTGCAGCGCATTCTAGATCAAAATACTGATCCCTGGGGTGTTAAGGTTGAAGCTGTGGAAATGAAGCAGCTGGATTTACCTCCAGAGATGCTGCGAGCTATGGCTCGTGAGGCGGAAAGTGAACGCGAGCGTCGGGCAAAAGTGATCTCGGCCGAGGGCGAAATGCAATCTGCGGGCAAATTGCGTGAGGCAGCAGATTTAATGGCAGGTAACCAGATTGCTTTGCAACTTCGCTATCTGCAGACGCTATTTGATATTTCTTCAGAATCAACCAATACCATTATTTTGCCACTACCAATGGAGCTGATTAGCTCATTGGTGCGTCCAAATCAGACAAAGTAGGAATCTTAGCGATGAGTCAGATCTTGCTCGGGTTGCTGTGCGTTTGTTGCCTTGCCACCCTATTAATGGTGACGTTTTCGACCTTCGGTCGATCGCGACTTGACCTAGCATCTGAATTGTCACTCGCTAGACGCGAGGCAGCGGAGGCTGCGCGCGACCTTCGAAATGAAATTTCTGCACGAATTGAGGCATTACGGGGACAGGTGGCGGTTGAAGCGAAAAATGCTCGCCAGGAAAGTGCCAGCAGTTTTGCTGAGATTAGACAGTTGGTGGATCAACAGCTCACCAACCTTAAAACCGAAAATAGTCGCAAGCTGGAAGAAATGCGTCAAACGGTGGCGGAAAAATTGGAAGGAACTTTGGAACGTCGGCTTGGTGATTCATTCAAGCTCGTTAGCGAACGTTTAGAGCTAGTTCATAAAGGTCTGGGGGAGATGCAGTCGTTGGCCATAGGTGTTGGCGATCTCAAAAAGGTAATGGTGAATGTAAAGTCCCGTGGACTTTGGGGTGAGGTTTTGCTCGGCAGTCTTTTAGATCAGATTTTGACACCTGAGCAGTTCGGCAGCAATGTCCAGACAAAAGCCGGTAGCAGCGGGCGCGTTGAGTTCGCTATCAAAATGCCTGGTCGAGATGCTGCTGAGGGCAGTGTTTGGCTTCCTATCGATGCCAAGTTCCCCTTAGAGAGCTACCATAGGCTGGTTGAAGCGCAGGAGCATGCTGACCCGGAGGCAGCCGAGTTGGCTTACCGGCAGCTTGAAACATTTATTAAGGCTTCGGCAAAAGATATTGCCGATAAATATATAGACCCACCAAATACTACTGATTTTGGGGTCTTATATTTGCCTACGGAGGGCTTGTTTGCGGAGGTTGCTAGGCGTACCGGCCTGGTCGATCAGATTCAACGAGACCATAGAGTGATTATAGCTGGTCCGACGACGCTCGCCGCTCTTTTGAATAGCTTGCAGATGGGGTTCCGTAGTCTGGCTATCCAAAAGCGATCGAGCGAGGTCTGGGAAATTCTCGCCGCAGTGAAAGCTGAGTTTGGCAAATTCGAGGACGTCTTGAAGAAGGTGGAGAAGAAGTTGCTTGAGGCCGGACACGTCATCGAGAGCGTTCATAGTCGTAGCCGCGTGATCACGCGCAAGCTGAGGCAAGTGCAAGAAATCCCAAATGAAAAAGTTGCCTCGCTGCTGGGAGTGCCAGATAGCGAGGCAACAGAGTTAGAAACTTAAGGGGCCGTATAATTAGCTCGGCGAGCCTTCTTCATACTCAGCATCTACAACATCATCTTTGCTGCTCTTTGCTCCAGCAGAGCTTGCCGATCCTTCAGCACCTGATGCATCTCCAGCAGTCGCACCGGCAGTCTTGTAGAGCTCTTCAGCAAGCTTGTGGAAGCGCTTCTCAAGGTCTTCGCGTGCAGCTGTGAGTACATCTTTATCTTCGCTATCCAACTTGGTCTTGGCTGCAGCCACCGCAGATTCAATGTCAGATTTCACCGCCGCAGGCACCTTGTCTCCGCTCTCCTTCAGTGTTTTTTCGCACTGGAAGACCAAAGAGTCGAGCGAGTTGCGCGCTTCGATCGCTTCACGACGCTTTTTATCTTCCTCAGCGTGTGATTCAGCATCGCGGACCATGTTTTTGATTTCGTCGTCACTCAGTCGAGTCGATGCCTGGATGGTTACTTTTTGCTCCCGTCCAGTGCCGAGGTCCTTTGCAAAAACCGACACGATTCCGTTGGCGTCGATATCAAAGGTTACTTCAACCTGAGGCACTCCGCGCGGCGCTGGCGGCAAATTGTCCAGGCTGAAAACAGCTAAGCCCCTGTTACCTTTGGCCATTTCTCGCTCACCCTGCAACACGTTGATCTGTACAGAGCTTTGGTTGTCGGCGGCTGTCGAGAAAACCTGACTTTTCCTGGTAGGGATCGTCGTGTTGCGTTCGATCAACTTGGTCATGACTCCACCCAGAGTCTCGATACCAAGGGAAAGCGGGGTCACGTCGAGAAGTAACACATCTTTAACTTCACCGCCCAAGATCCCTGCTTGGACAGCAGCGCCGACGGCGACCACCTCGTCTGGGTTAACCGACTTGTTCGGTTCTTTTCCAAAGAAATCTTTAACTCGCTTCTGCACTAGTGGAATCCTTGTCGATCCACCAACTAGCAGAACTTCGTTGATCTCACTGATATTTAGCCCCGAATCCTGCATCACCTTCTGGCATGGCACCATCGTTTTCTCGATCACGTCGTGGATCATCTTCTCAAACTCTGAGCGATTGATACTGACGTTGAGATGCTTTGGTCCAGATTGGTCAGCGGTGAGGAACGGCAAGTTAACTTCAGTCGCCTGCGCTGAAGACAGTTCGATTTTTGCCTTTTCAGCGGCTTCTTTCAGTCGTTGCATTGCCATCGGATCTCTAGAAACATCGATGCCGGTGTCGGACTTGAACTTATTTACCAACCAGTCGATCAGCAGTTCATCAATATTGTCGCCACCGAGGTGGGTGTCGCCATTGGTTGCCAATACTTCGACAACATTATCGCCCACTTCCAGAATTGAGATGTCAAACGTACCACCGCCGAAGTCGTATACTGCGATCTTTTCGCTCTTCTTCTTGTCCAAGCCGTAGGCCAAGGCTGCCGCGGTTGGTTCAGCCACGATCCTTTTTACATCTAACCCAGCGATCTTGCCGGCATCTTTGGTTGCTTGGCGTTGACTGTCGTTGAAGTAAGCAGGGACAGTAATGACCGCTTCAGTCACTTTTTCGCCCAAATAGTCCTCAGCTGCTTGTTTCAGCTTTCCAAGAACTTTCGCACTGATCTCTTGAGGGGTATACTGTTTGCCATCGAGCTCGATGACAGCCATTCCATTTTTACCCTTCGCAACCTTGAAAGGCATGCGAGTCGCCTCATCCGAGCGCTCATCAAAATTGCATCCAATAAAGCGCTTCGATGAAAAAATTGTCCGGGTGGGGTTGGTAACAGCCTGACGACGCGCTGCAGCACCAACGAGAATTTCCCCGTCTTTAGAGAAACCTACGACGCTGGGAGTCGTGCGATGGCCTTCGGCATTGGCGATAACCTTGGGCTGGTTACCCTCCATAATCGCCACCACCGAGTTGGTGGTCCCCAGGTCGATGCCGATGATCTTGCCCATGATGTCTCCTGTATTATCGAATTGATGTGACTTTGCTTGTTCTGGGCGCAGGTGGCGCCTCTCATGAAGTTAAGGCCCGCCCGCCCAGTGTCAAGGCCTACCGTGATACCATAAAAAGTGGAGGTACCAATACATGTACGAGTTAGCATGCCCGGCTTGTAACTCTTCGTCGCAATATGATGTCAGTGATTACCTCTTGATGTGCCCTCTCTGCTCGGCCACTTTTAGCCTCGAGCGTGAGACTGGTCACAAGGAGGTCTACAACGACCACTTCATTGTTGCCAACAGCTCGAATCCAGTCCAGGTCAAGGCTTTGGTTCTAGAGTGGCTACGCCGCTTGAATCATCGACAAGACTCCGTCGACAGCGAGTTTTTTATATCTGATATCAGTGGTTTAAGTGCCCCATTTTGGGTCGTCTCGGTTGAGGCGCATACAGTTTGGAAAGGCCTCGTGCAACGGCAGAAGCGGCGCCAAATTGAGGCCAAATTTGGTTCGGATTATCTGATAGAGCAGGGTCAGTTCAAAAGGATCTACCGTTGGGCTGTGTCGGGACGTCACAATATTTGCGAGTCCTGGGGTATGACCCGCCTACACGAGCCTAAGGAGCCTGTCTCAGTAGGATGGGATGGATTTCCGCTCGATTCAACCTTTTCCCGCGGTCAGCTGCAAGACGCCAAGTCTGAAAAGGCGGCTTATGAGTCTCGCGAGTTCTTCGATTTTAAATTCAGCAATGGCCTCGCCATATTGGGAGTCCAGGTATCTGAAGAAGAGGCTATGCGACGGGCTAAGCTTCACGTTGAGCAATATCATTTAGAGCTGGCAAAGTTGAATGTTGATTATCTCACTGATTTCCGCACCGAGATCGAAATTGCCGGGATTCAGCTGATTCATCTGCCGTTCTGGTATGCCTCTTACGTCTACAAGCCGCAGACTATGCTCCGGCATTTTTATAAACCGAAGGAAAAGAAGCTCATTCTTGAGGGCTACAATAGCGGCGTACTTACCGGCCAACTACCAATTCATCAGTCTGACAAGATTGGTGTAAACGCCACGATTTGTGCAATCGCCACTGTTGTATTCCTCGTATTTGGTCTTGTTTTGCACAAGGCATTCCTTCTCGTTGCATTGTTTAGTTTGGTTGTTGCCGGGATTAGCGCTTACTTGAATATTTCTGCTAAGCAAGATTCTGGTGCTGTTACGTCAGAAGCAAATAGACAGATCGACGAAGCCGAATTGGCCAAGGTGGTGTAGTTCAGATTTTAGGATACAGTGGTTACGCCCAGGTCGCCAAAGATGTCATCGTTGTCGATGTCATCTGGTAGTGGTTTTTCGCTGTCCTTGGCTTCCTCTAGACGCGATTCAGGATGATAAATTCGCTGTAATCTAGATTCAAGGTCAGACTGCGAAAGAGGCTTAGCCTGGAGTATGTACTTCGGAACGACAGCGCTTAGTTTGTCGATTATCTTTGCATCACCTGCTAGCCAAGAGATGATCACGCACTTGATGTTGGGATCAAACGCGTGGATTTTCTTGTAGCATTCAATACCGTCCATTTCAGGCATGATTATATCGATGCTAACAAGGTCAGGGCGATGCTGTTTCACTAGTTCTAGACCATGTAGTCCATTCACTGCGACCGCAACAACCTTTAAGCCGCAGGCTTCAAATTTTTGACCTAACTCCTCGCGAACAACGCCAGAGTCGTCGATTATTACAACAGTTTGACCAAACCATGGATTTTTTGCCATTGCCATACCTCCGAGATGACGCCCGTCATGTTATCGCCAGGATCATCTGCTAAGTTTAATGCATATCTTGAGTCCGCTAGATAAGGGTCTGCAATAATTGATGAGTTAAATGTATTTAGGGAAGTATGCGAGGCTGTTTTTAATAGTGGGAGGGAGCATGAGTTATGACTTAATGCTGTTTTTATCGCCGCACGAATTGCGCAACTTTCATGCGTTGACAAATATTAAGCATCATCACAGTAGTGAGAATTAATGCTGCTGGATGGATCCATTCTGGTATCAAATCATGCTTAAAACTTAGCCAAGGAGCAACAGCGACCAGATCGGCTGATTTAAGTAAGAACCATTTTAATGCAGAGTGTAATGCCAACATAAACGTTTGCAATGCGGCAGAAGTTGAAGTGCAGATTAGGATGACCGAAATACCTAAGATAAGCGTAAATATTGGGATCAAACAGGGCATTAGTAAGGCTGGCATAATGTTTAATTCGCCAAATATTCCAGCAGCAAGAATAAGCATTCGACCCTGCATTTTAAACGTACCTGAAAGGGTGCGCAGGTGACTCCAACCTTGAAAATTTGAAATGTCTAAAATTATTGCATAAGCACCCCAGCCTAAAAATGTAGTTTCGCTAAGAAATCCTATTGGAAAGAGTATTGTATGAAATAAAAGCAGTAGCCTAAGGCGCAGTAATGCCGGGATGATTCCAGAGAAAACCGTGCTGAATTGCCACAAGCCTGAAAGCAGGATAGCGCGCTGTGCATTTGGTGGCCCCCCGACGGCGATAAAGTAAATGATACCGGTGGTTGCAACCAAGATCCGAATCGCTGCTGAACAATAAATCCAGGTGCTTGCGGAAATAACTCGCATAGCATAAGCGAGTTGCGGAATTAGCCGCAGTAAGAAATCTGTCATGCGCGTTACTATAACGAGATGAAGTCCGCTGATGACTAGTAAATGGTGTAATCCGGTTTCTTTAACAGCAATCTGAATATTTGTAGGCAATTTACTTAGGTCACCTAAAATAGTCGCCTGCAGCCAGCGTCGATGCTGAATAGGCAGGCGTTCAAGTCGTTGATTGAAATTGTCGCGAAATTTAAATGCCAGATGATCAAACCAGCCACGGACAGGTGCTTGGCTAGCTTCTGCGTGGAAGAATGCACGATGTCGCGTAAACAATGCCGGACTGTTAATGATATTCAATTTGCCTACTGCGAAAGGTGTTCGCTGGCCGTAAGCGAGATAGGTATTGCTATCACTTTTTATTAATAATGGACCATTACTGAGATTGTCCCAAGCAGATGGCTCAGTGACAGCATAAGAACCTAATAGCCCCTGGTCTGCTGGTGGCGCGTTATGTTTTGCGCCCCAAATAATAGCGAGGATGGCTACCAATATATGCTTTATAAATCGGCCCGTTTTGGCCTTGAAGGGTACGAAAAGGCTGAGTGATGCTAATACGAGGGTAGAGCTAAGCCACTCGGAATCAAACCAGGAAACATTTACTCTGACCCCGTAACAGCGGCCAATTAGACTTCCCAGCACAAAAAATAAAAGCCAAAAGTTAATCATCTTTTTTAGTGTAAGCGAAGCGGATTGCCCGATGCCACGGACATAGTGTGACTTAGCAAGATTCGAGGTGGCACCGTGAGCATGATAAACTTGTCTAGAGATTAAATTTAACGCTCGCCATGCAGCTGAGGATCTTTTGCAAGAATTGGGAAAATTATCGGATTATCCTGGCTTAATGGCCTGGTACCATGACCAATTTACCGCTCCCCCTGGTACAACTCAGCCGGCAGCTCTATTGGTTTGGCGTCTTTGCGAAGCCCTGTCTTCTGGTCAGATTGGCGGGGTGCGCAAGTGGATTGATGGGTTCAGAGTTTTCCTGGGTACTTCTCGCCAACCTTTGGCGGATTTCCTGGCTGCAGAGGCTATTTGTGATGGCTGTAACGCACAAATACTAGATCTTATGGGCCTGCTTGGTGAAGTAGCTGTCCGCAGTGATCAAGGTGATCACTTCTTCCAGGTGATGCAATCAGGCGCTGACGCCACTCGCCTGGTCGTGCTGCGATTTCTGGCGGCATGGGCATCTTTGAATACAGGTCGACTGGAACAATGCATTGCAGAGTGTGAAAAAGTCGATGAACCTTTTGCCGCACTGTTTACCCTGCAAGGGCAGGCTTTGTTAGAACTCGGGAGAGTTTCCGATGCTGCAGAAGTACTCGAAATAGCTGTGAAGTTGTCTCCTTCTGAACCTCTGGCTTGGTTCCAGTTGGCAAAAGTGAATCATGTTCTTGGAAGGCATGATCAAGCATTCACAGCATTACGCCAATGCAGGCAGATTCTCCCGAATAGTGAAGAAGTGTGTCTGTACATGGGGCTAGTAGCTTTGGACATGAAGTCTTCGGAGTCATATGCTGGGGAGGCGCTTAAAGTACTAAGGCCCTTGTTGAGCAATTTTTCAGCTAATCCGGTAGTGGTTTTCACCTTGCTGAAGCTTTCGTGTCGTCTGGGTGACCGGAGACAGGCCGACGAGATATTAGGTGGGGCTCAGTGGCAACAAATGGCCATAAAAAGCGATATTGTTCGCCTTCTACCTCCAGTACTGAGGGGATTCCACGATGCGGGATGGTTGGACCTAGCAGCGAAGTTGCTAAGTGGCATCGCTCCAGCGACTTAGACAGTAAAGGCTGCTTCGCTTGCGGCTTTTTTGATTCTATCGCGAACTAGATCAAAATAATCGCCCCAGCTACCCACCTCATCTGGGCAGGCACTCAGCGCGCGCGATTGTGGGATAAGGGACTTGCCCCCAGCCAAGAGTCTACTGATAGTCGGGGTTATTTCCCCTCCTTGCGCGCCAATGCCGGGCATGAGCAGCGCGACCTCCTCTAGTCTACCCAGAATAGAATCGGGGATCGCTGCGACTCTAGTGGCGCCAAGCACTAGCCCAAAGGCATCGAGCAAAGCATTTCTGGCAAAAAAATCATGAAAAACATTGAATAGCAGGCACGATAAAGGTTCTGCAGTTTCTGCGACTACTGTGTCCTGAATCAATCCCCCGCTAGGATTGGAGCTAATCCATACCAAGTAGATTCCATGGCCTTTACGCAGCCAAGGTATAAGGGGTTCAACGGTATCTAACCCCATATACGGTGTGACGGTTAAAGCATCAGCACCTAAAGTTTCGAATGCCATCCGGCCATATGCGCTCATTGTTGATGAGATATCTCCCCTTTTTGCATCAAGAATCGTAAGCAGGCCGCGGCTGCGCGCATACGAAACCATATTTTCGAGGACTCTATATCCTGATGCACCGAAGGCCTCGTAGAATGCACTTTGAAACTTAATTACTGGAGCCAGTCCAACGCTGGCATCGATCAAAGTCCTAGTAAAAGGTTCTAAGAATAATAAGGCCCCGTCCCGGCTGATGGCATCAGACATAAACGGGGGTAGCCGATCGACGTGTGGGTCGCACCCGACACAAAGTGAGGTGCCCGTATCATCTATCATGTGGGAAAGACGCGAAATATAGCTAGGTTTTGATGTCGCCATGGTTGCTGTTCCCTGTCAGCTGAAAATGCGGCCAATGGATCGCGGTGTAGTGTTCAACGCGTCGTTTACCCCGCTGGCCTAGAAAAGTCAGAGGGGTTCCATAATTGTTAGGAAGTCCCAAAGCCGAAGCGCAGAGGAAGTCTGTGGCGCTCCGGTCCCGTCGAATGTCTTGAGATAAAGTTAATTCGGCCAGCCGACCAAGAAATAAAGCGAAATGCTGGCTCACTGCCGTTTCGTTCCATCTGGTTTCTGCTACTGTATTAGACCGTTTAGCTTGAACTTTAGCGAAGCGCCACGTCGTAATGTCTGAATTATATGAAGGGAGCCGGCTTCCGGTAGTCTCCCCTTTAGTAGATGACAGAGATGAGTGCCTAGTTCGCAGGAAGCGATCCCAGCATTCTCCATCGCCCGCGAAGCGCCAACCAGAATTTTTGAGGTGCGAGGCGACAGTGGTTAGATCGCCATCGGTATACTGGCTAATGCGCAGCATCTCATCGAGGAAAATTGAGCGAATTTGGGCGGTAAGAGGGATTTCGGTAGAGTTAGCTTGAGTTCTTAGTAAGCCGTCGGACACCAACTCAACAATTGCCTGAGCAGAAGTTGGTAAATGGTCATCTATCCCAAAAAATTCCATCAATCCTGGCTCTGCCATGGGTGCGTTACCGTCGAGTCGCAAAAAGCGGTAGTCAGAGCTATTAATTGTGATGGTGAAGCAATCGTCATGGGTCCAGCTAAGCACAGTGCTATGGCTATTTTTAGCCTGTCCTTGATACCAGGTCACCCCGCGTTCCCATAGATACTGTGCCGCAATATTCCCGAGCGCGCTTTCAAGTCGACTGAACTGCAGATTGAGCGCCGCCACTAGGTCTCGACCATCGGTTGTAGCGAATATAATTTGAATCGGAGCTTGAAGTAGCCGCACTAGTATTGAGTTTGGAGGCGCTGCTTGACTGAGGTCGATTACAATTGGGAGAAGGCAGCTTCTCTTTGTGGATAAAGCCCCGCTACGGGCATGGGCCACCTGCCGACTTTGGAGCCAAATTAGATAGGCTGGAGAGAGTAGATAGCGACTAGCGATTAGGCTAATCAACCGTCCCAGGTCGCCAGGATTCTTCAGTTTTGCTCGTTCTTTTACCAACTGCCAACAATAGTCCCAGGCAGTGGGGCCGCTTGCGACTCCAAATTTTTCCTGTCGCCAAACATTTTCAATTTCTTCATAAGCTGCTCGTCTAGACTGCGAGTCGACAGAAATAAAGTCATTCTTAGCCCTTTTTCTCCGTTGTTCGCGAACGCCAGAGTTTGGACTCAGCGCCAAGATGTCAGCGAAAATGCTTGTAGCTTCCACCTGCCAATCAATCGCTTCGGAGCAAAAATCTATCAATCCGTCGTCAAGTGCTTCACTTGCTGTACAGAAAGGGCTTGATTGCCATCGTTCTCGTGTCCGACCAGTTCTCTTGTTGAGCGACTCGAGGACTCCCCCGGGTGGGAAAACTCCTATGTTGATTTCTGGGAAGCCTAACAGAGCGTTGGCCTTAAACCAGTACCGATGCTGACAGCATAGAGCTAACTCCCAGGAACTCCCGCGACAATCAGCAGCCGCGGCGTATGTCCACGCAATTGGCGAATTCCTTATCAGTGATAACACCCACCGCCACGTATCAATGCGATATACCAGGTCATTAAACATGCAGGTTTCGGCTAGCTCCGCAACCCAGTCACGATGCCAATCGCTGGCGGTTCCCTCTTGTAAAAGAAGCACTCCCTTTATCTTGCCGCCATTCGTCTTGTGTAATTCTTCGGCCAACTTACCCAGTTTATCAATTGTCGTAAGTGCTTTGCTTTCATAAAAGCAAATATCCTTTGGTAGTTTTACAACTACTATATCTCCAACGCGTTCAATCATTGTTGCCACACTGCCATGAGATGCACGTCAGGAAATCGGCCCGTATAAATAAACAAAGCCGGAACCTCTGGGTGTAGTAGAAACTCCATTGCAGTCAAGCATGGCTGCCAGCCATGCACAAAATCTGGAAAGGTCAATAATGGTGATTTTAACTGAACTTGATCAAATGCGCTTGCCAGCTTAGCCGCCACTCCTAACCAAGGCGTGCACACTACAACCCGTCGAAGGTTGTCGAAATCAAAGCCATTTTTTTCTTTAAGCCAGGTGCGAGTAATCCTACGCAGAACCTGTCCTGTATCGAGATTAATAAGTTCTGGCGCCATTCGCAGACTCAGGGAACTTAGTTGGAGAGATCTATGGTCTTTGCCCCGGATAATGGGATTGCTCTGACCAAATCTGATGGCGCCGACTCCCCAGCCTTCGGCAGTCTCTATCGGTGACCTGATTATACTTGGGGTGTCCCTTGCGGCTAGGGCTTGCCACCTTTTGGTTGTCAGACGAAATGTCGGTTCAGATAGATTGAGTAATCCGGCCTTTCCAGGGCGCTCCTCAGTCACTAGGCGCCTACGATCCGCTCCAGTAATAGAAATTTCACCATGTACCTTGGTCAGGGCTTCATTAAACTCCCGAGATATTTGACGCTCGCGCTGGGGGCTCTGGGCGGCGAAAACTCGCGCCAGTTGGGCGTGAGCCTCTGGTCGAGATTTTTCGCTTTCACCAAGCACCGCGATAATTCGACTGCCGGTTCCTGCGTGTAACTGATCGAGGAATGCTGGCATAATTGGTGGATTAATACGGAGACATGGCACATCGACAAGTTGTCTGCTTGTTTCTATCGCTTCATTAACCGTGCTGTGCATCAGCACGGAAGTTGCAGTATTCGAATGTGAGCTTGTATTTAGCATCTGACGTACAACTGTCGAGACTAATTTAGCGTAGCTAATACGCCTTGGCTTACTCTCCGCCAGTCCGCGATGAAGGATGCCACTGACTTCAAGATTTAGTTCGGTAGTTCCATAATCGCGAAGGCAGATGAAGTCATCATTGTTGGTTAGCATGCGCTAGCCCATCGCGGAGGCGGCCTTGCGCCTGTTGGACTTGGATGCGGAGTCTGTCATCAATGATCGCATCGGCAAGGTGTCCGAGCCATTGCTCTACCAGAGGCCAATCTTTTTGCTGAATGGCTAAGTTGACGATGCCCTCAATTGCATCGAGGAAATGCGGTGAGATTTTCACCGCCTTTGTGAAGTTGTCCAAGGCTTCGCCAGTGGCGCCTATTTGAGCGTTCAAGACGGCAATTTTTTGATGGAGTATCGCACGCGCACCCTCGGCTTCAACGTTAAGTAGGCATTGCCTTAACACTCGGAGGCATCCTTGCCAGTCCGCAAGGCGCTGGTATGCATCGAATAAAATTGTCGAGGTGTCTAGCGGGCTGTCAGAACAGTGTATTTCAAGGGTTTGGATCGCTTCAGACGGCATGTCCAGTTGATATAAATATATTGCAGCAAGCTCTTGTGCGACGCGAAAAAGCTCTTGCGGTTTCCTGACAGCGACTAATAACTTCTTCAAAGTATCTACTACCTGATCCCAATCGTTACTTTGGGTGAAGGTGAGTTTAAAATATCTAAGAGCGCGAACATTACTTGGGTCGACCTGCAACAATTTTTCGTAGGTTGCCACCAGCCTACTCTCGTTGTGGATCTTTTTTTCATACAACATGCACAGACGCTCAAGACATGAGATTTGATCCGCTGCTGTTGGTAAAAAGTCACAAATCGCAGAAAGAACTGTTCCCTCGGCATTAAAATCTTCAAAGTCGATGACCTGAGGTAGCATATCGACGCTGAACTGAAGATAATTCACCTGTAATTCGGCAACCAAATTTGCGCAAGTCTCGGCTGCTGCAAATGCATCCTCGAGATATTTATTTTGCACACGCGCAAGGCGCACAAAATACTCATTTGCGTGTTTGGGGCTCTCTGCAATTGTGTTGCCCAAAAGCCTGAAAAATGGTCCCCAGCATTCGTGCTGCTCAAGGACATCTAAGATTCGAAGTCGTTCTGCGGCTTCGGTCACGCCTCCAGAGTCAGCCTTTGCAACTAGGCTACGGATCCGGTCGCCGTCCAGCGCTAAGGTAGAGGCCATTGGTGCGTCCAAGAGCTAAGAGGTTACCTTTTGAGCAGTCCTTCTACTAGGAGCTGGCCCGATTTCTTTATGATTCTGTCGTACTCGAAGGAGGCCTCGTCAAACAGCCATTGTAGACTTAAGCCGTCAATCACCGCGATGATATAGGATGCATAATCTTTGACATCGACTGGACGAAATGCGCCAGCAGAAATCCCTTCTCGAATAACGGCGGCAGCAGCTTCACGAAATTTCAGATAGTGCCTGGCTATAACTTTCTTAACTTCGTCTTTTTGATTTATCTGTGTCCAGAAGTCCATGTTGACTTGGTAGTATTCTTTCGTGCTACGGACTATGTCGAAGCAGACTTCGATAAATACTTCCAACTTACGCTTAGAGTCAGTGATGGAACTCATTTCAGAAGCTAGGACTCTTTCTATGTCGCCAGCGACTTTGTCTAGCACAGACATCATGAGCTCATCTTTGTTCAGGAAGTAGTAATGGATGATGCCCTTACTAACTCCTGCAGTGCGAGCCACGTCCTGCATCGAGAAATTATGGTAACCATACTTGGTAATGCAATCTACGGTGGCTCGGACAATTTGGTCCTTCCGCTCAGCCGCTACGTCCGCTTTGGACATGCCTGTCTCCGTATGAGTGGGGGTGAGTTACCAAAGTCGGTCGAGCTAGTTACTCTAAAGAGTCGCTTAACCCCCGAGTAATAACCATAAATTTGATCGTAGCATCTGTGAGACCGGGGGGCAATCGCTTGGTTGTCATTTTAAATATGTGTTACGCTTAACCATTAGCTCTCAATAAGCATCATTTTTGGCCCAAGGCGCAGCCGCTTCGTCGTGGAGAAGAATTATGGGTCACTACACTCGTAGGCTCGTCAGATACGTCGCAGTCATTTGCTTGTTTTTCTCCGCAGCTATTGCAAATGCTGAAGAGTTAACCTGGACCCACTATGGTATCAGGCCGCTAGCCATGGGGAATGCGTTCGTCGCAGTAGCCGATGATTTCAACGCAATCTTTTATAATCCAGCAGGTCTGGCGCGATTAAAAACGTGGTCCGGTGAGCTGCTGAATCCCTCACTTGCTATTTCAAGCAACACAGTTAGCGCCATTAATGGAATTAAAAAATTAGCAACCCCCTCTCCTGCGGGCTCGTCGTCGACGGAAGCTGAAGATAAGGCATTAGAGATTCTTCAGCAGAATACAGGCAAGACACAGTACTTTAATTTGTCCTATACCCCGCACTTAGTGTTCCCGGGTTTTGGTTTCGGACTAGGTTTGGATGCCGGTGGAAGTTTAGTTGTGCACCGAGACATATCAGCAGACGTCCAGGTTGGGCCCAGGTTGATCGCTCCATTTTCATTTGCTAAAAACTTTCTTGAAGACCGATTGAGTTTAGGCTTCAGCGTAAAGTTAGTCGCGCAAGGTGGAGTCAATCACAGCTTTGGAATCAACGACATCAGCGCATTTACTGGGAAGTCGGCATCGACCTCAGGGCCTAAGCTGAAGGACTTTATTGAGGGAGGGTACGGGGTAGGCAGTGATATAGGTCTACTATTTACACCGATAAAAACGATGCAGCCTACCCTGGGCTTAAGTGTGACGGACTTAGGTGGTACGCCATTTAAAAAAGCCGATGTACAGGGTGAAGCCCTAGCAGCACCAAGTACTCGTCTACCGTCGATGAATGCTGGGTTTAGTCTTCGCCCATGGGAATCACATGGGATGTACCTACTCACGACAGTCGATGCTCATGCCATTAATCAGCCGATTCATTACTCTAAAAAATTCAATGTCGGCGCTGAGTGGGGTTGGGGATCGGTTCTGAAGGTACAAACCGGCTTACACCAGGGTTCGCTGAGCGGCGGACTACAGTTAGACGTCTTTTTGCTGACCCTCAGATTCGTGACTTATACCGAACAAGTGGGCACGATCGCTGGTCAAGACCCCAATCTTCAAGACCGTAGATACGCACTTCAATTGAAGCTTCTAATCTAAATTCGGGGAGTGTCGTATGCGGAAGGCAGCCGCTCTGTTTGTCTTATTGTTGTGGGTTTTAACTTCTGGTGCTCCCGAGCTCTTGGCTAAGGGGCTAGGCGAACTTTCGGAAAAAAACCCAGAAGCAGATGATAATGGGGAATCTGATAGTCATGTCGAGGCGCCACCGGTTACCCAGTTGGAGGGCGGGGGCCAAGGGGATGCTGCGAAGGATAGTGAAGAATCTGATAAAGTAACCCCCGTTGTTAGTGGCTTCTCCAAAATGCTGAGTGGAAAAGTGTTACTTGCCTCTAGCGTCGGTTGGGCGAAAGTCTCCCAACCTGGAGGTGCCTGGAAATCAAGTGGCTATAGTGACTTTGGCCTGAATTACCAAATATCTGCTATAAATGAGGCCACGAAATTCTGGGTTTCTTACCGCTTCGTTCCGGTCGTAGTAAGCGGCCTGGTTAATGGTCATAGCTACCGTGGTGTGTGGGAAACGCATAATATCGGTGGCCAGGTAAAGCTAAAGACTTCGCTAAAAACGGTCGCTATAGGCTCAGGGGAGCTAGGGTTCTTAAAGTCCCACTTGCATCCGACAGATGGACTGGCCGCAGAGGGCGCAGCAAGCAAGGGGGGCGCCGTTTTTGCGCTGGGTGGCGGTATGGATTATTGGGTTTTAAATAGGTCCGAATTTACAATTGGTCCCCGTCTATATTTAGGGCTCGGGGCTGCCAGTCAGTTACAGCTATCACTGTCCTGTGGGTTCGGCTTTTGATGGGCACTTTTTGCTCTTCGGCTTCGAGTATTATTCGTGGTATATAATCGGTTATGAGCACGAAAATAGCCGCCTATCGACTTGTAGCGTTACTCCTTGGTCTTGTCAGCGTAGCTAGCTTTTTAGTGAGCGGTTGCGATCGTAGGCCCAAAGTTGGTTACTTAAATGTCCGAGCTTCGAGTACCGGTGGTGCTTTCGAGATTTACAGGATTGCTAACGAGTCACCTCTGCAATTTGTCTCAGAGGAAGCCGGTCGGTTCAATGAAGACGTGCCGCTTGTCCCCGGAAGTTATCTGGTGCTGGCGGACTGCTCAAGTGAGACTCTGATAATTTATCCTGGGCAGAGGGCTACGCTAGTTGCGCATCGAGTTGAGTTTTTGCCGCCGCATCAACCAACTGTGAACGATAGTTTTTCGATTCAATGTAGTCGTTCTGACAAAACAAAATCCCGGCAGATGCTG
>Ga0315274_10003658_pt1 | contig 22855 bp, 20 predicted proteins | sample YL17G02_20_MG_FD_203700 | JGI IMG/M metagenome (GOLD analysis project Ga0315274, IMG submission 203700) | Sediment microbial communities from Yellowstone Lake, YNP, Wyoming, USA - YL17G02_20 | ecosystem: Environmental > Aquatic > Freshwater > Lake > Sediment | place: USA: Wyoming | collected...
TCTTCTGTTCAAATTCTTCTTTATCGATCTCTCCACGGGCATAGCGTTTCTTCAGGATATCGAGGGCAGACTCCTCACCCTTGCTTGCCTTTGTTGCTCCAATAAGGTATCGGACAAGAAAGATTAAACCCACAATAAGAAGCCCCCAAAAGATGATCATAAAGATCCATCCCATGCCCCACCATCCCCACATCATTCCTGGCCCCATGCCATAATCTCGCCAACCCCATTGAGCCCATATCCAATCCATCAGCTTACCTCCTTCTCGGTCTTTCTCCAAGAATGACCTTCACCTCTTCGAATTTTCCATTTCGAAAGACGTTGAGAAGGATCGCATTTCCTGGTTTCTTTTCACGAATATACCGGATCAACTCATCGTTGGTTTTTACATCGTGCTGATCTGCTTTCACAACAATATCCCCACCGACCATGACAATCACATTCCCCACTTGGACCCTCTGGTCTCCTCCTTTCAGACCACCCTTTTCGGCAGGCCCTCCTTTTACGACCTCTGCAATCATTGCTCCTCTTTCCACTTTATTGAGCTTCAGAAATTTTGCAACCTCTGGAATGAGAGATTGAATGGTTGCACCGATCCAAGGATAAGAAACATACCCTTTGGCAATCAATTCTGGAACCACCCGTTTTGCTGTATTGACCGGAATGGCAAAACCAATACCCACACTTCCGCCCGAGGGACTGATAATGGCACTATTGATTCCGATGATCTCTCCTTCAGAGTTGAGAAGAGGACCTCCCGAATTTCCCGGATTAATGGCTGCATCGGTCTGGATGATATCTTCCATCAGTGTCCCTACTTCAGAGCGGATGGTCCTTCCGAGAGAGCTTATAATTCCTGTGGTCAATGTTCTCTCCAGTCCAAAAGGATTTCCAATGGCAAGGACTTTCTGTCCAATCCTCAAATTTTTTGAATCTCCCATCGGGATGACTTTCAACTTTTCTTTGGGGGCATCGATCTTGATCACAGCCAGATCGCTGTCTGGATCAGACCCAACCAATTTAGCAGGCCACTTTGAACCACCCGCTAAGGTCACCTCCAATTTTTGGGCATCCGCCACAACATGGTGGTTTGTCAAGATATGTCCCTTCGTATCAATGATGGAACCGGATCCCGATCCCTGGGTAGGAAAAGCATTGAAGAAGAAGTCCATCTGGACGGCAGTACTGGTAACGTTAACCACCCCATCGGCCACTTTCTCATAGACAGAAATATTATTTTTTTCGTCCTCTGTAACAGAAAAGGCCTTTCCAAAACTGAAAAGAGAGATAAGAAGGATCAGAACACCAATAAAGAATTGTCTCAAAAATTTTTTCAGCATCATTTCTATACCCCCCATTTTTGTATTTTGTAGCTCAGGGCTTTAGCCCTGAGGACTATCAGCCCTAAAGGGCTGAGTTACGTATCTCTGTTTAGCTTTAGCCCTAACACTATAGAAACAACCTACTAAAAGGATATTCTCTAAAATCAGAGACTAACCCTTTTCTCACTGGATTTTCTAAAATATAGGAGGCAACATTCTCTATGCTTTCTTCTTTTCTCAAGATATGGTCATAATAACTGATATGCCACAAATTCATATTGTAATTCTTCTTGAACCAGTACCCACTTTTTTGTTTAAAAAGATTTATGAACTTTTTAAGATTAGATTTATCATCTTTCCCAATTACTAACAAATGAAGATGGTCAGGCATAAAACAGTAAGCTAAAACATCGAATCTCTCTGATCTGGCGGTTTCAATTAACATATCTATAAGACTACCGATTACTTCAGCCTCTTTAAAGCAAACAGTATGATCCTTTGTCAAAATAGTTAAAAAATAGGCATATGTTCCAATATAGTCAAAATCCTTTAATCTCGGTCTTCTGGGAAAAGGTTTATTCTTATCTATTCCCATATTTTTGTTCAACCCTAAAGGGTTGAGTTACATCTTATCTCTAACAACCCCATTGGTTAAATCCTTGGAAGGCCAGCTTCATCAAAAACCCCTTCGAAGAGAGGTCCACTGAGATAACGTTCACCCGAATCGGGCAGAATCGCCACAATGGTCTTTCCATCAAATTCACCACTCTTTGCCAACCTCAAAGCGACCGCGATCGCTGCACCACAACTCACTCCCGAAAGAATGCCTTCCTCACGGGATAGCCGTCTTGCATGTCCGATCGCTTCTTCGCTTGTAACCTGTTCTACACGATCAACGACAGACAAGTCCAGAGTATCTGGGATAAAGCCGGCACCAATTCCCTGAATCTTGTGAGGACCTGGTTTAAGCTCTTGTCCTGCAAGACGCTGTGTGATGACAGGACTCTCCATTGGTTCGACGGCAACACTGATAATTTTCTTCTTTTTTTCTCCCTTAATATACCGTGATACACCCGTAATCGTACCTCCGGTGCCCACTCCAGAGACGAGAACATCAATTCCACCATTCGTTTGTTCCCAGATCTCTGGACCAGTGGTTTTAAAATGAATTTCTGGATTGGCAGGGTTTTTAAACTGCTGAGGCATATAGTAATTGGCATTCGAGGCCAAAATTCGTTCGGCCTCTTCGATTGCCCCTTTCATTCCCTTGGCTCCTGGAGTCAGGATGAGGTTGACCCCAAAAATAGCAAGCACCTTTCTCCGTTCCATTGACATGGTTTCTGGCATGGTGACATTCAGTTTATATCCTCTTGCAGCAGCTACATAAGCCAAGGCAATGCCTGTATTTCCACTTGTTGGTTCAATGATCTCCATGCCAGGCTTAAGCAATCCTTGCTTTTCCGCAGTCCAGATCATATTTGCTCCTATTCGGCATTTGACCGAGTAGGCAGGGTTTCGTCCCTCTATTTTACCAAGGATAGTAGCTTTGAGTCCTTGGGCCATTTTGTTAATCCTGACCATCGGAGTATTGCCAATCGAAAATGAATTGTCAGTAAAAAATTTTGTCATGTGATCCTCCTTTTTTATTTATAATCCTCAACTGGAAAAATGGAATACTGGAATATTGGGTATCGAGAGAAAATTCAGTTTTTCGATGTTTCCCCCATTACTCCACCATTCCATCATTCCAATGTTCCATCGAAGTTAGTTCATCGGAGGTTTAAACCTCCTGAGTCTTAAAGCATTAGACACCACGGTGACTGATGAAAATGCCATCGCCCCTGCTGCAAAGATGGGATTGAGGAGAATGCCGAAAAATGGGAAAAGAACTCCTGCAGCTACAGGGATAAGGATTGTATTGTAAGCAAAGGCCCAGAAAAGATTCTGTTTAATATTTCGGATGGTCGCCTTGCTTAAAGCAATAGCGGTCACAATTCCTCTTAAATCTCCACCGATCAATGTAATATCCGAAGACTCCATGGCCACATCCGTCCCAGTTCCAATTGCAATTCCGACATCGGCCTGTGCTAAAGCGGGGGCATCGTTGATACCATCACCCACCATTCCAACCTTCTTGCCTTCTGTCTGAAGCCGTTTTATCTCCTCTGCCTTCTTTTCAGGAAGGACTTCTGCGAGGACCCGGTCGATCCCAATCTGATGAGCGATGGCTTTAGCGGTTCGCTGATTATCACCAGTAAGCATCACCACTTCCAAGCCCATTCGGTGAAGGGCTTTTACTGCTTCCTTTGAATTTTCCTTTAATGTATCAGCGACAGCAATGATTCCGGCAGCTTCTCCCTCGACGGCCAAAAACATTGGCGTCTTTCCTTCATTGGAAAGGTGTTCAGCTCTATCAGACAATCCATTGAGAGCCACCTTTCTCTCTTCCATCAGTCTTAAATTTCCAAGGAGGACTCTTTTTGAGTCGATGGTCGCCTCGATGCCATGACCTGGAATGGCCTGAAAATCCCTTGAGTCAAAAAGAGTTAAATCTTCCTCCTTCGCCTTATTAACAATCGCTTCACCCAAAGGGTGTTCCGACCCTTTCTCGGCCGAAGCCGCCAAGGTTAATATTTCCTTCTTAGTAAACCTTTCGGATTCGATGATATCGGTCACCGAAGGTTCCCCTTTTGTTAATGTCCCGGTCTTATCTAAAACAATAGTATTCAATTGATGAGCGGTTTCCAACGCCTCTGCTCCTCGAATTAATATACCATTCTCTGCACCCTTCCCTGTTCCAACCATGATAGAGGTGGGAGTGGCCAATCCTAAGGCACATGGACAGGCAATGATGAGCACAGCGACAAAGTTTAGAAAGGCATAGGTCAAGGCTGGATGAGGACCGAAAAAATACCAAACGATGAATGTGACGATGGCGATCAAAATGACAATAGGGACAAAGTAACTGGCAATCACATCGACCATTCGGGCGATGGGTGGTTTTGACCCCTGAGCCTCTTGAACCAATCGAATGATCTGGGCGAGGACTGTGTCTTTTCCAACCTTAGCCGTTTCAAACTGAAATGTTCCGGTCTTATTGATCGTAGCACCAATGACATGATCCCCAACCTTCTTTTCCACGGGTAAGGATTCTCCTGTCACCATCGACTCATTGACCGATGAATAACCTTCCCTGACAATACCATCTACTGGAATCTTCTCCCCAGGACGAACGACAACGATATCGCCAATAGTTACCTCTTCTATAGGAATGTCTACTTCGTTCTCATTCCGGATGACTCTCGCTGTCTTCGGCTGAAGGCCAATCAACTTTTTAATGGCCTCAGAAGTTCTTCCTTTTGCCCTCGCTTCCAAGAATCTGCCTAAAAGGATAAGAACGATAATTGCTGCCGAGGTATCAAAATAAACATCGACCATCAAGCCTTTGACCATGATCAGGTGAGAACCAAAGGTCACGATCAGGCTATAAAGATAAGCAGCAGAAGTTCCGACAGCGATCAATGTGTTCATATCGCTCGTCTTATGTTTGGTTGCCTTCCAGAACCCCAGATAGAATTGCCATCCCGCCCAGAATTGAACAGGAGTAGCGAGCAAGAATTGAATAAAGAAATTCGTCTCCTTCGAAAGACCAACCCATTTTTCAAAAAGGGATGCACCGTACATGAGAATGAGGATAGGGGCAAGGAGAATGGCGCCGATCACAAACTTTTCCTTCAATTGAAATAATTCCCTTTCTCTCGCAAGCCTCTCCTTCTCAACAATATCCTCTTCTTTTACTTCAAGAACCTGATAACCCGCTTCCTGAACAACCTTCTTAAAATCCCTGATCGTTACCTCTTCAGGAATGTATTCGACCGTTGCCCTTTCTGTAGCAAAGTTGACGCTCACATGGGTCACACCTTTTAAAGAACTCAACGCCTTTTCCACTTTGTTAACACAGGAGGCACAGGTCATTCCCTGAATTGGAAGAAGGATCTTCTCCACCTTTGCTCCGTAACCCAGATCTTTCACTTTTTCGATTAAATGGAAAAGGTCGGTTTGAGCGGGATCAAAAAAGACAGTTGCCTTTTCAGCCGCAAAATTAACAGAAGATTTGGAAACTCCGTCAACACTGGCCAATCCCTTCTCAATCTTTGCTGCACAACTGGCACACGACATTCCTGTAATGGGGAGATCGATACGCTCCAAACTTTTTGGTGACTCTTTAGATTCCATTAAAATCTCTCACCTACAACTTGTAACTCAGGGCTTTAGCCCTGATGAATGTCAGCCCTGAAGGGCTGAGTTACAAGACTGTTATATACCCTATTTTAACTCATAATATATCCCAGATGTCCTCTTCTGCTCTCCAATCTTAAAGAGAACCATGACCTGATACTTTCCTTTTTCCGGAAGGTTGAAATAAGCATCATAACTCTTCATCTCTCCCTCATACTTCAGGGACTTAATCTGATCTTTTCCTTTTGGATCGACCACCTTCATATTGATCTGAGCATCCGTGATCTCTTTTTGAGTTTTCTCGTCCTTCAAGGTCACCGTGATATTGTGGGTGGTCCCTGCTTCAACATCTTCCTTCATCTTCATATCTTTCAACATCTTCTTGTGCTCATCATTTGCCATAATCTGAAAAACCACCTTGACTCCTTCAACAAGAACCTCCTTGGTATCCATCTTCATCGATGTCCCCACCGACATTCCTCCATGTGAATGCTGGGCAAGAGAATTAGAAGTTAAAACAAAACAACTTAAGACCAACACTCCCAAAATTGGAATTAACTTTTTCATGATAAAAACCTCCTTAAAAATTTTTGCGAAACGTTTTATATTTTTAGGTGTCCTATATTATAAATATATTCATTCCATTCTCTAATTCAAGGATCCCCTCCCTCTCAGAGACTGTGTCGTAATCCCATTTTGATGGTAGCCGCAGGCTTTAGCCTGCGTGCAACTCATTGATTTTATTGAAACTGACCGCAACCTAAAGGTTGCGACTACCAATTACGACACAGTCTCTCAGGGGGGAGGGTGGGGTGTGTTACCTATACAGGATTTGTCATGACCTGTTTTTTCACTTCAAAGTGCCACTTCCAAATGGCATAGATCGCTGGATAAACCACCAACTCCAAAATGAACGAGGTGAAGATACCTCCGATCATCGGCGCCGCAATGCGCTTCATGACATCGGCACCAGCGCCGGTTGACCACATGATCGGTATCAAACCCATGAACATCACGCCCACGGTCATCACCTTGGGTCGAAGTCGCTTGACTGCACCTTCCACGATCGCTTCTCTCAGGTCATTCCAGTTCCTCATCCTACCCTTCGCCTGGGCCTCATGAAAAGCCAGATCCAGATAGAGAAGCATAAACATTCCTGTCTCCGCATCCACTCCCATCAACGCAATCAAACCCACCCAGACAGCAATGCTCATATTGTAACCAAGAAAATAGAGAAACCAGATCGCACCAATGGCTGAAAATGGAACTGCAAGAAGAATGATCATGGTCTTGGTGAATGATCGTGTATTAAAAAAGAGGAGCAGAAAAACCAGAAAGATGGTGATTGGCACGACAATGATAAGCCGGTCCTTAACACGCTCCATGTATTCGAACTGGCCGCTCCAGATTAACAGATAGCCCGGAGGAAGTTTCAGGTTCTCATGGATCGCTTTCTTGGCATCAGAGACGTAACTTCCGATATCGCGTTTCGAGGTATCTATGTCAACCTTTACAACACCCTGTAGTCGTCCGTTCTCATCGCGGATCATGGAAGGTCCGGTCACGAGAGAGATATCAGCCAACTGTCCTAAGGGAATGTATGCCCCTCCCCGTGACCCGATGGAGGGTGACCCACTCCCCATTCCGGACATTCCACTTTGCGTACTTCCGCCACCCGACCGGATAGGAACAAGAACCCTTTTGAGCTTCTCCACATCGTCCCGGAACTCCCTGAAATACCTAACATTGACTGGATAACGCTCCCGTCCTTCGATGGTTGTTGTTATATTTTCTCCACCCACTGCCGACATGATGATATTATTGGCCTGATCGATCGTTAATCCATAGCGGGCCAGTTCAGAACGTTTGAGTGTAAAGTCAAGAAAGTAGCCACCGGCAGTCCGTTCAGCAGAAACGTTTTTTGTGCCTGGCACATCTTTTAGCACCATTTCAATGTGTTCACCGATCTCCTGAATCTTTTGTAAATCGGCTCCCATGATCTTAATCCCGATAGCTGTCGGCACGCCCGTAGAAAGCATTTCCACCCGGCCCTTAATCGGCATCGTCCAGAAATTTTTAACTCCTGGAAACTGCATCCTTTCATCAAGCCCCCCCGGCCCATAAATCAATTCGTCAGGACTTTTGTGGTCTGGCCAAGCCCGACGTAGAATTTTCTGCAACCAGTCAGGCGCCCATGAGGAGTACCATCGAGGTGCTTTGGTCCATTCTGACTCGGGTTTGAGATTGATCACGGTTTCCATCATGGATAATGGGGCCGGATCAGTTGCCGTTTCTGCACGTCCTGCTTTGCCGAAAACAAGGTCGACTTCAGGGAAGCTCTTCAATACTTTATCTTGAACCTGAAGTAATTTTTGTGCCTCTGTAGCGGAGATTCCAGGCAATGTCGTTGGCATATACAGCAGTGATCCTTCATAGAGGGGTGGCATAAATTCGGAACCAAGCTTTTCGAAGACAGGAATCGTGACAATCACCATGAGGAGCGCTCCTATCACCGTGGCCCACTTGTGTTTTAGCACAAACTCGCAGACCGGATGGTAGATCTTCATCAAGGGCCGGCTGATTGGATGCTTTTCTTCGCTATGGATTTTCCCGACGAGCAATACATTGACAATACGGGATAAGAATTTTGGTCGAAATTTATAATAATCCATGTGGGTAAATAGCAACCGTATGGCTGGATCGAGTGTGATGGCTAGAACCGCCGCTATGGCCATGGAAAAGTTCTTTGTAAAGGCCAATGGCTTGAAGAGACGACCCTCTATTCCTTCGAGTGTGAAAACAGGCATGAACGAGACGGCGATGACCAGTAATGCAAAAAAGCTCGGTCCACCTACTTCTTTGACAGCACGGATCACCACATCTTTGTAACTACCGGGCCTGCCTTCAGTATCCCAGTGCTCCAGTTTTTTGTGGGTCTGCTCGACCACAACAATCGCTGCATCCACCATAGCACCAATGGCGATAGCAATTCCCCCGAGGCTCATGATGTTGGCTGTTAGCCCCATCAAATGCATCGGAATAAAAGAGAGAATGATCGTAATTGGGATGGTAATAATGGGGACGAGGGCGGATGGAATGTGCCAGAGGAAGATCAAAATCACAATGCTAACAATGATGAGTTCTTCTGTCAACGTCCCCTTGAGTGTCTCAATCGCGCGTTCGATCAACTCACCGCGGTCATAAGTGGTAACGATCTCAACCCCCGGGGGAAGAGTGGGTTTTACCTCCTCGAGTTTTGTCCGAATGCGTTCGATAACCTTCAACGCATTCTCTCCAAAACGCATGATGACAATGCCGCCGACGACTTCTCCTTTGCCATCAAGTTCGGCGATGCCCCGTCTGATGTCAGGTCCTAATGTGACGGTCCCCAGGTTTTTAACCAGAATCGGAGTGCCACCGCTTTTGCTCGTTCCCACCATAATCTCTTCGATATCGGAGACTTTCTTAATATAGCCACGTCCACGAACCATAAACTCGCGGCCAGAGAACTCGACCAATCTGCCGCCGACATCGTTATTTCCCGAACGGATAGCCTCGATCACGCGATCAATGGGAATGTTGTAAGCCACCAACCGATTTGGATCTAAATTCACCTGATACTGGCGAACAAAACCACCGATCGGTGCGACCTCGGCGACTCCGGGAACTGCCTGCAATGTATATCGGAGATACCAATCCTGAAAGGAACGGAGTTGTGCCAAATCATTTTTCCCTGTCTTATCAATAAGGGCATACTGGAAGACCCATCCAATGGCTGTTTCATCACGGGCCAACTCAACCTGAACTCCTTGAGGAAGTCGAGGTAGGATATTGCTTAAATACTCAAGAGTTCTTGAACGTGCCCAGTAGATGTCTGTGCCATCCTCAAAGATGACATAGACATAAGAATAGCCGAAATCGGAGAAACCCCGAATGTCTCTGACCTTCGGAACACCCAGTAAAGCAGAGATAATTGGATAAGTGACTTGATCTTCAATGATATCAGGGCTGCGATCCCATTTTGAGAAGATGATCACCTGGGTATCTGAAAGATCAGGAATCGCATCAAGGGTAATGTTTTTGATTGACCACAATCCCCACAATGTCGCCATCCCGATTAAAAGAAAAACGATGAATTTGTTATGGGCACAAAGTTCGATAAGCTTATTAATCATTGAAATCCTCTCAAAATAAAGGTGAGGAGATGAGGGATTGGGGAGACAGGGTGACTATTAATCTTTTTGTTCCCCATCTCCCCATCTCCCTATCCCCCAATCTGCCTTTTACTTGCCGTGTCCTCCGTGCTCCGTCCCCGCCATTCCTCCTATTGCTTCTTTTAACTTCGATTCTGAGTCTATGAGAAAATTGGCACTCGTGACCACTCGTTCTCCGGCCTTGAGCCCTTTAATCACTTCATAGTAATTGTCCACTTTTGTTCCAACCTTCACTTCCCTCGGCTCAAAATAGCCAGACCCTTTATCGATAATGGCTATCTGCCTTAGACCAGTGTCAATGATCGCTCCCTCTGGCACAGCAAGTTTTTGCCCTAAGTGGACTTTGATCTCCACATTGGCATACATTTCCGGTTTCAGCCTTCCTTGGGGGTTTGGAATTTCAAACCTTACCTTTGCGGTTCGAGTCTCTGGATTCAGGGAAGGATAGATGTAGATTGCTTTTCCAGTGAATGTCTCCCCAGGAATATAAGATAATTGAACGGAAGCCTGCTGTCCCAATCGTATGAAGGGAAGCTCATATTCATAAATGTCTGCATAGAGCCAGACCACTGAAAGATCAGCCAATTTGAAGAGTACCATTCCCGGCATCACGTTCATCCCGGTATAGGCTGCTTTTTCCAGAACAAATCCACTGAAAGGAGAATGGAGAGTAAGTGTCTTTTTAATCTGACCGCTTTCTTCAAGGGCTTTGATCTGGTCGTCACTGATGTCCCAGAGTTTGAGACGCCGCTTTGCCGATTCTGCCAGAGAGTTCCCGCTCCCTGCCACTTCCAGAAATGGGCTTTTTGCCAAATCTTTCTTTGCTCGAAGGGCGATGAGGTATTCCTCCTGTGTGGATACCAGTTCCGGGCTATAGATGGTGAGAAGAGGGTCCCCTTTCATGACATACTTTCCTGTAAAATCGACAAAGAGATCCTCAATCCATCCCCCAATTTTGGGTGAGATGGTTACAATCCTCTTTTCATCATAGTCGACCCTCCCTACAGTTCGGATCACTTTTTCAAGGGGTTTCATCTCCGCGGTTCCAATTTTAACTCCAATCAGTTGTTGCTTCTCTGGTGAAATCTGGACTGTCCCAGGAGTTACCTCCTTCACCTTTCCTTCCTTCTGGATCGACTCCATGGTCAGGCTCTTCATATCGAGGTCTTCTCCCTTTTTCACCTCTTCTTGATGCTCTTTATGAAGGTTAGCCTCCTTCCCCTTTCCACATCCCGAAATCAACCCGGGAAGGACTAGCAACAGGATGAACAAAGTGAATCGTTTCATTTCCCTTCCTCCTTCTGAGAGAAATGCTTCCCAGCGGCGGCTTCTAAACTTGCCACATTCTTGCCATATTCAGTGAGGGCTTGATGATATTCTAACTCATATCTATAAAGGGTCATTTGACTATCCAGAAGAGTCATAAAATCGGCCTTCCCGACTCTATAGGCGCTGATAGCTGAGTTGATCTGGAAACTCGCTTGGGGAATAATCCCTGTTTTGTAGAGCTCTAATTGCCTCTCCCCTCGCTGGATCATTGAACCCATATCTGTAATCATGAAAAGGATCTCATTCTTCATTGCCTGGTACTGAGCCTCAATCGCCTGGATATCGGCCTTTATCTCTGCAACTTTCCGATCCTGTTTCGACTTATAGAAGATGGGGATATTGATCTCCATCATACCCGTCAGCAAATCCCTCCGTTTCATCACTTCGGGACCTGCGCTATTATCTCTCTGACCATAGGCGAACCTAAAATTAAAGTCAGGATAATATTCCCTCTTCGCAAGGGCGTAGGCTTTTTCTTTTGATTCGATCATCTTCTTCATCACTTTCAAGGTGGGATTCATCTCCAATGCCATCTTCTGAAGTTCTTCAATGGTGTAAGGAAATTTTCTAAAAATCACCTCTTCTGGTATTCCACCTTGGATCTCCGGAGGCCGATTCAGGAGGGCATTCAGTTTCGCCTCGATCGCCCTCTTTCTCTGGCCAAGCATGATCAATTCGTCCACCATCTTGGAAACCTCGATATGGGCTTTGAGCACATCCTGCTGGATTCCCATTCCCACCGCATACTGGGTTTCAGCGATTTTGGCAAAATTCTCCAGAATCTCTTTATTCCTCTGGGTGACTTCGGTGGTCCGGTAAACATGGGAGAGGTCGTAGTAGGCGGCCTTCACGTCTTTAGCCACCTGATTTATCTTTCCCTGAATCTCATTGAAAACCGCTTCTGCCTCCTTCTCTGCCATCTCCTTCATCAGGGGCCTCTTCCCTGGAAAGGGAAACATCTGTGAGATGGAGATCTCCTTCATCGTCATATCTTCGTCCCTAAAGTTGAAATTAGTGGGCAGGCTGATGATCCCAAAACCTACCATAGGATCTGGGAGAGCATAGGCCTGGGGAACCTTCTCCTTGAAAACCTCCCACTTCTTCTTCGCGGCCAAGATTTCTGGATTATTCTGGAGCGCTTCCTCGATCAATTGGTCGACACTCAGAAGAGGTCTCTCCGGTTGAGCTTGTGAGGCGAGAGGTATGAATACGAGAAAGGAGAAAAAAATCACTTTAGCCATCTGAGATAATCTAATAATCATAATATCACCTGCCTTTTAAAAATTGATATTTGATCAATTCTACAACAATAAAAAATTCTTTTGGAGTAGAATTTTTAAAAAATATTATGATTTGAAATTGTTATAACTCTGTATCAATTTCGATCCTTCTTGTTTAATATCAAAACAAAAAAGCTCTTGGCCAATGGCTAAACCTTAAGGGGGGGTGAAGGCTTTAGCAATCTGGACCTAATTTTAATCAGGCCCCTGGCCAAGAGCTTATTCTTTTTATTTCCCCAAGAATTACCAAACAATTATTACCTGGAGCATTAAAATGGTTACATGAGTTCCCCTCACCCTCCCCTCTCCCCAAGACCTGGGGAGAGGGTTAGGGTGAGGGGTATGACTTGGCGAATGTCATCTATTAAATGCTCCTGTTAATAAATTCATACTTCTTAAAAGCGAAAATAGGAGCCTTTAATAAAAACGCTACTAAATTTAGTCTACGAAATAAATAAGGTAAATTATGTATTTTACCGTTAAAATTGATGTATTTTAATAATGAATTTTCTATTGGGGCTCCCATCAAAATATCGCTTAGACGAAAAAAAAGAGCAATTCTTGTGCCAAGATTTCTTCATCCCCTATGATATAAAAAAGTGTGCAATCCACTTTTCGGGGGGATGGAAGATGGGGGTGAGGAAGGGCTCTCGGTTGAACCACTAAACCTTTAGGGGGGACTGAAGGTTTTAGTCATGGTTTTCAACCGAGAGCCATTTCTTAATTGTTTGTTCATATAAACTTTAATAAAATACCGATCTCCCAATTTTCAAATTTCAGATTTTAGATCACCTCAATCTCTTCAAGATAGATCGCCTCTCTCCCAATCCAGAAGGCCTTCACCACTGGGTATTGCTCTTCCATTAAGGAGATAATGACCGATACCACTTCAGGATAGAAGGCCAATTTCACATCCGTCTCCGATGGAAAGGGGATGGTATGGGGGTGGGAATGATAGATCGCTATCATGTCAATCGATTCTTTTTCCATCTCTTCGAACATTCTTAGCTGCTCTTGTGCCGCTATGGAGTACCGAATGGGACTCTTTTCAGCATTTCGAAGTTCAAAGACCTTTTTGACTGTATGATCCTTCCCACCCAAAATTCCACAGCACTCCAAAGGCGATTCTTTCTCTGCATGTTCAACCATTCGTTCAAGGATAGGTTTTGGGATTCTTAGCATAAAATCACTTGGTTAAGGTCAAGGCAACGATGCCCGTTTCGTCAAGAGGTTATGTCGTTCGTCCTAAAAATCATTTGACCGTAACCCACTGACTTTAAACGATACGGGCCTCCTAACCCTTACCCTGTTGGGCTATTTGTCACGGACCAATTATTTTTTAGGTCCGTCAAATGGCTGTCCCGTTTCAATAGCTTCCTGAGACCGACTCCATTCTATCTAGGACCCGTCGTAGTTGTGAAGTTTCTCAAGTGGATAACCTATTAAATAGAGGCTCACCAAACTGTGAGCCGAACGAACCCCTGAGTGTCAGTACATAAAGATATCTTTATCAGGAGTAACTCCTTTCGCCGCATAGATTCTCTTCATCTCCTCAGCTGATTTCCAGAAGTTCTTAAAAGGACCTTTGTCCACGAGGGCTTCTGTCCATTCAATCCATACGACTCCAGGGATGCGACCAGGTTTAACAGCTCCTTCTCTTAAATCTTCGCCTAAAAATTCTTTCTGGGACCGAACATCCATGACAACCTTATTTCGATCCTGCAAAGCTGACCTGACTTCCGGTAAGGCACAGAGGAGGGATTTTCTAAACTTCTCCTCCTTTGGCAATCGGAGTAGAGTCTTTTCTATTTTAGATGGGAGCATTTCTGTAGGATAACCCCTGGCCTTCCATCCATCCAAGCCACCGTCCAAGATCCTCAACTGATGAAGAGGAAATCCATAGTAAGATAGAATCCACCACAGGCGTCCGTTATCAGATCCATCCGAGTTGATGATGATGGTATCCTTTTCGCTGATGCCTAAGTTTCCCAGAAGAGTTTCTATCTGTTCCTTAGGTGCCATCATCCCAGGGATGGGGTGATTATTGTCAACAATATCTGGTCGCCAAACATGGACGGCCCCCGGGAGGTGACCGGCAAGATATTTCAATTTCTCTCGAATATCAATCATTCGGATATGGGGATCCTTCTTATCGATAAGGGCTTTCAATTCTTCCGGCTGAATGAGAATCTCGGGATGGGCATATCCACCATTGGGTATGGCATGGGCTGTTGGCCCAAAGACCCAAAAAGCCAAACCAAAGACACAAACCGAGTAGGCTAATCCTATCCACCTTTGTTGTTTCTTCGATCTATTCTGTATCCATATCATCATTATCTTTCACCTCCCCCAGCTTAAACCGCTGCTTGCGTTGTCGGCTCCAAGCTGCACACCTCATGGTAATCCAACAGATCTTTTATTTTGGGCTCCTCATTGCAAAGGGGACAAGAAGGGTTCTTCCTAATGAGAAAAGTTCTGAATTCTGTTTCGAGAGAGTTATAAATCAAGAATCGGCCAATTAATGGCTTCCCTTTCCCCAAGATGAGTTTAATGGCCTCGGTAGCCTGAATCAATCCAACCTGCCCGGGTACAACTCCCAGGACACCTGCTTCGTCTCAGCTGGGCACAAGGCCTGGTGGAGGAGGTTCTGGAAAGAGACAGCGGAGACATGGTCCTCCCTCTTTGGGAGAGAAGACACTGGCCTGACCTTCAAATTGAAATACGCCTCCATACACATAAGGCTTTCCCGTTAAAAAGGCTGCATCATTCACCGAATACTTGGTCGGGAAATTGTCCGATCCATCGATGATGATGTCGTACTGGGAGAAGATGTCGAGAGCATTTTGAGAAGTCAGTCGCTCCTGGTAAGTGATGACCTTGATGTCTGGATTGATTCGTTGGATGGCCTCCTTGGCCGATTCGGTCTTTGGCCTCCCCACATCAGATGTCCCATGTAATATCTGTCGCTGTAAATTCGTTAAATCCACCTTGTCCGAGTCGATGATCCCTATCGTTCCAACCCCTGCGGCGGCCAAATAGAGACCGGCTGGGCAACCCAAGCCTCCTGCCCCGACGAGCAGAACTTTGGCTTTCAACAATTGAATCTGACCTTCTAATCCAACCTCTTTGAGCAAAATGTGTCGACTATACCGGGTGAGTTGATCAGGAGTCAGTTCCGAATCCCCAGCTACTTCGTATCCCGCATCCTTCCATCCATTGATCCCTTTCGTCATGGAGTAAACATGGGTGTAACCTTTCTCCTTCATCAATTTGGCCGCAGCAAGGGAACGGATCCCACCCGCACAGTAAACCACGGTGGGAACATCCTTATCCGGTAGAAGTGTCTCGACCTCCTGCTTCAAACGACCCTGAGGAAGAAAAAGGGCTCCCTGGATATAGCCTAAAGCGATCTCCTCTTTTTCCCGAATATCGAGGAGAACAATCGGCTCTTTCTTTTGAAGGAGTTGATGGGTTTCCTTAACCGAGATCTCAGAACCCTCTCTTTTCGCTTTGATAATGAACCAATCTTTGAAGGCCTTTATCATTTTTAGTGTGTTCATCTTTTCATTCTCCTCTTCTGAAGAAATCCTGTCCCCTCGTCTGTTCTCCTTTTCGTTGACTCATCACTCGATCACATCTTTCTCCACCGGTTTAACGGTCACTCCAACCTCATTCAGATAGCAGAGGGCTTTAGAATATTCCTCTTCTTCTCCATCGATCTCTAAGGTCACCCAGCCTACATTCTCTGAAACATTCGCACTACGAATATTTGTGATGAGTCTGTACCGTTGGCCAATATTATAGATGACCGGCTCTTTAATCAGTTCCGGTGGAAAAAACAGAGTCACTCTTCTCTTGGCAGTTGAACCTCCTGCAATGGCAGGGATGATGGAGAGTTGATCACCATCCTTCAAGGGAGTCTCCAAATTCTGAATGAATCGAATATCCTCGTTATTCACATAGATATTGATAAAACGCCTCACTTCACCCTGTTCATCCCGAAGCCTCTCTTTTAACCCCGGATAAGTTTCGGTAAGCCATTGGATCACTTCTCCCACGGTTCTTCCTTTTGCCTTAATGATATCTTGCTCCCCTGTCAACTTCTTCAACGGGGTAGGTATTCTGACATGAACCTCCATCTTTCCCTCCTATGAAATAGTCATATCGTAGCTTGAACTCTAAGCTCCTTTTCTTCCTGCTTGGGAGCCACAATCTTTTCAAATTCTGATAGTTTTGCCTCAATAATAATAGGACGGCCAACCTTATCTTGTATCGCTTCCTGTGTTTTCAGTCCATTGCCAGTGATCGAAATGAGAATGGACTCATCCCTCGGGATAATTCCCTTTTCAATCAGCTTTTTAGTCACTCCAACAGTTACTCCTCCTGCTGTCTCTGTAAAAATGCCTTCTGTTTGGGCTAATAGTTTCATCCCTTCTATGATCTCATCATCGGTAACATCTTCAGCCCATCCTCCAGTTCCTCGTATCGTTTTGAGAGCATAGTACCCATCCGCAGGATTTCCGATGGCTAAGGATTTGGCAATTGTCTTGGGCCGCTGTGGTTTGATCCAGTCAATACCTTCTTTAAAGGCAGAAATAATCGGGTTGCAACCAGAAGCCTGAGCGCCATAAATTTTTGTATTCACTTCATCTAACAGACCGATGGTTTCTAACTCTTTGAACCCCTTCCAAATCTTCGTGATCAGGGACCCTCCAGCCATTGGAACAACAATATGCTGCGGAACTCTCCAATCCAATTGTTCTGCAATCTCGAAACCAAAGGTTTTTGACCCTTCTGCATAAAAGGGTCGGATGTTGATGTTAACAAATGCCCATCCATAATTTTCCGCAATCTCACTACAGAGACGATTGACCTCATCATAACTACCTTTGATACCGATTAAATTTGTCCCATAGATCAATGTACCTAAGATTTTCCCCTGCTCTAAATCATAAGGGACAAAGATATAACTCTTAAACCCTCCTGCCGCAGCTAAACCAGCAACGGAATTGGCAAGATTCCCTGTTGATGCACAGGCAACGGTCCGAAATCCAAACTCTTTGGCCTTTGAAAGGGCAACAGAGACGACTCGGTCTTTAAATGATAGTGTCGGATGGTTCACCGCATCATTCTTAAGGTAGAGTTCTTTAACGCCCAAGATTTTTGCTAATCCCTTTGATTTAATCAGAGGTGTGAAACCGACATTTAACCCTATTGTTGGATCATTATCTAAAGGAAGAAGTTCCCTGTATCGCCACATCGACTTAGGTCTTTCTTCTATCTTCCCACGAGTCAAACTCTCCTTGATCTTATCGTACTTATAGACAACCTCTAAGGGCCCAAAGCAGAATTCACAAACATGGATAGGGCTGATGGAATATTCTCTTCTACATTCTCTGCATTTAAGACCTTCCGTGAATCTCATATTGTCACCTATTATTATAATGTTTTATTTATTAATTGTTTATTATTATTATCAAGAACATTTATAAAAAATAGGTGGGGATTATAAAAAAATCCCCACCCATCCCTCACATTATCATAAATGCAAGTACCTGAATTTTTTTATATATTAATATTTTTTCTTTCATAATAGAGAAATAATAAAATAGTTTATAAAACTTGTCAATAAAAAAATTTAAATATAATACATGAATCTCCTTCCCAACTCTTTCTGTATTCCCATTTCCTTTGCCATCTGACATAAGTCTTTAATGGTGACCGAATCAAAATACTCTTTCAGCCGATTTGCTGCTTCATTCCAGATGATTCGAGTAACACATTCCCCTAATTTATCACAAAGTGGTTTCGAACTCTTAGGATCCAGACATATAACGGGATTGAGGCTGCCTTCGGTGACCCGGACAATTGCTCCGATGGTGATTTCTTCAGGTTTTTTATTTAGGAAATACCCTCCCAAAGGCCCTCTCTTACTCCCGATGATTCCTGCCTTCTTCAACTTTTGAAAGATCTGTTCTATATAGCGAGCAGATATCCCCTGCCTTCTTGAAATATCCTTGACCTGTGTTTCTAATCCTTCGGAATGATAAGCAATATCAAAAATCGCTCTCACTCCGTATCGACTTTGCGTAGTTAATCTCATATTCCCATAAAATTAATTATAATTCATTTTAGTATTCTTTATTAAATTTGTCAAGAAAAATTTTATTTCCCTAAAAGAATATTTAGAAGCGAAATGACTTCCTGGCTCTTCCAATTTATTGGGCCTACGGCTCTCCCTATCATTTTTCTGTTCTTATCGATAATAATGGTGGTTGGAATTCTTCTTACTTCATAAAGATCAAGAACATTACATTTTGGATCGAGTAAAACAGGGAAGGTATAACGGTGTTTTTGAATAAATTCTTTTACAGCTTTCCTTCCCTCATAGTCAACAGATATACTCAGAAAGACAAAATCTTTTTCTTTAAATTGTTGAAACAATATCTCCATAGAAGGCATTTCTTCTTTACAGGGACCACACCAGGTTGCCCAGAAATTAAGAAAAATCACCTTCCCTTTAAAATTGTTTAGCTCCGATTTTTTCCCTTTTAAATCCTCCAGACAAAAATCAGGGGCCTTCGTATCACGTTTGATAGGTTGAATCCCTATCTTTAAAAAAAGGCCTTCTCTACTTTTTTCTGAAGAAAAGGAAAGAGTAAACCCCGTTAGAAAGGGCAGGGTTTTGACCCCGCCCTCAATAAGGAAATGAGGCTTTCTATTTCTACCATCCCCAGCATAAATGTTGGGGTTTTCTAACGGGGTAAAAGAGATGAAGACGATAAAAAGAGAATAAAAAAAGACCTTTTTTCCGATCATGAGTCCCCTTTCCTCTTCTCAATCTATACCACCTTCATCTCTCTATTTTCAATTTAATTTTTAAGAATTCGGGATGATAGAAAACAAGTCCAAAATTCCCATTGTTCCTTTGGCACTTTCAATTTATAATAAATTTATGCGGAGCCCCAGTTTTGAGCAGTTCGAAGCGACCTCCCTTTATTGTCCCCGATGCAAGGCTGCCGTGCCGGTAAGAAAGAAGTTGCTTTTAGTCTTACCTGAAGGGGAAGAATACGAATATCTCTGTGCCTATTGCTCATCTTCCGTCGGCATCAAAATTGAGAAAAACACACCCCAGATGGAATTGATCTTAAAGCCTTGAACTCTTCAAAAAGTATTTCCCAAAATCGATCTACGATTGACCCATTGCTCCCCTAATAAGGCTTGCACCACTTCATGAAATCTGTTTTAATTCCAAATGGTCAAAACCATGAAGACAGGAAAATTAGACATCAATATTCTAAAAGGTCTTTTAGAAAGACATACGATCCTCGATCCTCGGGTGGTCATGGGTCCAAAGATCGGTGAAGATGCAGCGGTTATCGATTTAGGAGAGGGTTCCGATTTCTACTGGGTCGTCACCTCTGATCCAATTACCTTCACGACCGAGGAGATCGGGTATTACGGTGTAGTGGTCAACATGAATGACCTTGCAACGATGGGAGCGACTCCAAAGTGGTTCTTGGCTACTCTTCTCTTTCCAGAAGAATCGAATTTAGGGTTCATCGAAAAAGTCTTCCAGCAGATTCACGATGCCTGTCATCGATTTAAAATCTCCTTCATCGGAGGTCATACAGAGGTCACACCGGGAATTGGGAAAATGATCCTCTCTGGTTATATGATCGGAGAGGTCAAGAAAGATAGGCTTGTGACAACCAGCGGCGCAAGGGAGGGTGATCTTCTTCTTCTGGTCAAAGGCGTCTGCATTGAAGGTACTTCGATCATTGCGAGGGAGAGAGAATCTGAGCTTTTAGCGAGAGGCATCACCCCTTCTCTCATCCAGAGGGCAAAGAGGTTTATCTTCGAACCCGGGATCGATGTGCTTCAAGCAGCCCGTATCGCATGTGATACTGTTCCTGTGCATTCGATGCATGATCCCACTGAGGGAGGATTAATCAATGGGATCGTTGAAATGGCATTGGCTTCAGGAAAAGAGATAGAGGTCAATTTAGAGAAGGTACTTATCTACGAAGAATCTCGAATCCTCTGCCAGGAATATGGGCTGGACCCTCTCGGTGTGATTGCTTCAGGAGCTTTGCTCTTAACCATTTCACCATCAGACCTCTCACCCCTCTTAAAAGCTTTTAGGGAAATCTTCATTCCCATCCAAGTCATTGGTCAGGTGAAGAAGGGAAAGCCTCGTGTTTTGGCGATCGATGAAAAGGAGAGCAAAGAAGTCCATCCACTTTTAAGGGATGAGATCTTGAAGATTTATTGATATTCTCAACCCTAAAGGGTTGAGTTACGATACCTGTAGCTCAGGGCTTTAGGCCTGATGACGGAGATGATCCAATGAACCAGAAATCTTTTTTAGGTCTTTCAAAAAATGTCAGAAACTTGGGTTGGGTCAGTTTATTTAATGACATCTCAAGTGAGATGATCTATCCCCTTCTCCCCCTTTTCCTAACCCAGGTTTTGGGAGCGGGGTTGGTCTTCGTTGGTCTCATCGAAGGGATTGCAGAGAGTATCTCGAGTTTTTTTAAACTCTTTTCAGGATGGCTATCGGACCGTTTTCAGAGAAGAAAGGGGATCATTCTCTTTGGCTACTCCCTCGCCTCCCTCACACGACCGTTCATGGGACTTACCACCTCTGCCTATCACGTCCTCTTTCTCCGATTCTTTGATCGAGTGGGCAAGGGAACAAGATCCTCTCCTCGAGATGCATTGCTCTCTCAATCGTGTAATGAAAATGAGAGGGGAAAGGCATTTGGATTCCAAAGAGCGATGGATCATGCCGGAGCCATGACTGGCCCTCTCATCGCCTCCCTCCTGATGGCTACCCTCACGCAGAACCTCAGGGTAATTTTTTACCTCGCTACTATTCCGGCAGCTTTCTGTGTCTGGGTCCTTTATCGAGGTGTCTCTGATGTAAAAAGGAATCAACTTTCGGCGCCCCCTCCTCTCAGGCTCCATTTGAAATCATGGGACAGAAAGTTTAAATATTTCCTCCTCATCATCACCCTTTTCACATTAGGAAACTCAAGCGATGCTTTTCTCCTCCTCCGTGCAAAAGATTTGGGAATTGATATGGTATCCATCCCCATTCTCTGGTCTTTCCTCCACCTCTCCAAGACGATCTTCTCCATTCCGGGAGGGACCCTCTCTGATCGAATAGGGAGGAGGAGAGTGATGATCATTGCCTGGACAATCTATGGCTTGGTCTACTTAGGATTTGCCTTTGCATCGAATGCCTACCACATCTGGCTTCTATTCTTTATTTACGGCATCTTCTACGGGTTTGCAGAAGGAACAGAACGGGCATGGGTCGCAGATCTGGTGGAGGAGTCGAAGCGGGGAACGGCTTATGGTGCTTACCATTTCTTTATCGGAATAGCGACGTTACCAGCAAGCCTCCTGATGGGGCTCCTTTGGAAGACGATAGGGATTCAATGGGCCTTCTCCTTTGGCGCAGGAATGGCCCTCATCGCTGCCCTTTTAGCGGTGATTCTGATGGGGGATGGTAAAAGAAAAGCTTCAGTCCACTGAAAGTCCACCAAGAATTGAATCTCTGATTCTCGATTGATAAAAGCCAAGATATCTCGTTTATCTTCTTTTAAGTAGTCTACTTTAAAGTAGACTACTTAAAATTGATTTCAAGTCTTATTAGCAAAAATATTCAAGATGGAATCACGTGTAGGATTATTTAGGAAAGAAAAAAGGGACGGGAGTCTATGCTCAATTTAAAAATAAAAACGTCCCTTTTCCGTTTTTTAAAGGCTTAACGTGGGGTAGCCTTTTGTAAGGTCCATTGCGATAGAAGCTGGCCCCTTCTAAAGTCATTCGTTCACCTGCTTCTTAGTGGTTTTGTATTCTGCCTCTTCGCCTTGAATTCTGAGTCGTCACCCAAATGAAAGAAGATGTGTCCCGTCATTTCTTCTCCGTCTACCAAGGCCCATCCTCGTCCACTCACAGGATCGCATTCGTCATTTCCTTCAAATGAGAATCCAAGACGAGCACTCTCTCCGTGTGGCTCTAACCTGCAGTCTATCTCGACGTCGACAGCCCCAAAGTGAATCTCGCCTTGTCCATTCTTGTTTATGACTATGCGACCGGGCGATTCCATGTCAATGTAATCCATGTCCCATTGTTCCATTTCCGTGATTCGCCAGGTTCCAACGTATTGTTTCATCCTCGTTCTTTTCATTGTCATTGTCTTGGGAACCTTATCGTCTAATGGGATAGGATGGATAGCAATCGATGATATTCTCGCGCATGTATGATCCAATCGATTCTGATTTTAATAATTCTTGGTATACCTTTTTCGGAATCTCCTCATATACGTATGCCTTTCCGCTTCCGAAAACCACTTCCAAGGTTTTCGACTTGGGGTCGTACCCTATTGCATATACCATGCTGGAATTGACTTTCTTTAAGTTCATATATTCACTACAAACGACTCATGTTATTTCCTTCT
>Ga0315274_10003660_pt1 | contig 22849 bp, 19 predicted proteins | sample YL17G02_20_MG_FD_203700 | JGI IMG/M metagenome (GOLD analysis project Ga0315274, IMG submission 203700) | Sediment microbial communities from Yellowstone Lake, YNP, Wyoming, USA - YL17G02_20 | ecosystem: Environmental > Aquatic > Freshwater > Lake > Sediment | place: USA: Wyoming | collected...
TGGAAATCGCAAAGAAGAAGGGCATAAAACCAGGCCGCGTAAAGGGCACGAACGGAATCCAGTTCACGAAGGGCAGGAACTCCCGCCTGGAGATTATTGACTGGGACGAGTTCAAGACCACTCTCGGCAAGAGGAGACTAGCAGTCTACGAGAGCGGCGGCTGGATGAAAATAATGAAGACAATGAAGAAGTGAGCAAACTCACTTCCTCTTTCAACCCTTGAAACCCCTTCTTCTGATATCTTTTCAAGAACCTAGGCATCATGGGTCGAATCCCAAGATGGGGTTCTCAATCCGTACTATGCGTCGGCCGTGCGAAAAGTAGTTTCGCTGTACTGCAAAGAATGACCATTAACGCGAGTCCGATGCGTGATCTGTCATGTGCGTGGGTAGAAGCGATTCAGAGGGACCGAATCCAGGACTCAAAGGAGCGAAGTTCTTGGCACGGCTGAAGAGGAACGGGGCTGCGAAGAATCTGACGACTTGCCTGAAGAAGCTGCGCCATCTTGGGCGCGGGCCGGATGAAGGGGGAATAGCAGTGGGGTTCCCAAGCCTGGATGTGCCCTTCGTGAGAAGCAGCGAAACACTGGTTAAATATGGCTCCAGACGATTACACGACCAGTAGTACACATGGCACTTACGGAGATCAAGGCCCATTGCGAGAGGCACGAAGCCAGAAGTGACGGAGCACACGCCAAGATTGACAAGTTATCGGGCGGAGGCTCCGATGACGGCTCGACCAAGAGCCCGTCGTTGAGGCCCGGTCCCGGGATCCCCGGAAGATCATTGTTGTCGTCGTTGTCGCCATCGTCGCGATCGCAGCCGCCCTCTTCCATTTTCAGGTTATCCCAGACGGATCCAATGATGAAGGCACGGGGTCGAACGAACCCCCGAGCATCGATTCGTGGACCATACAGAACAACACAAGGACTCCCAGAATCTGGGTCAACGCCTCCGACCCGAACAACAACATCAAGAACGTGACGGTCGAGATAGTGAGATATGACCTGAGGGCGAACGCGAACGAGACCGTGCTCGTCTTGTACTATGCTGCGGATTCCCGGACCGTTCACCTGATTGAAGTCATCGATTTCAACTCAGGCAGGACCGTCCAGAACGAGAGCATGATAAACCTGGACGGCGCTCTTCTAGTCAAGGTCACCGTCCAGGACGCCAACAGTAGCAGGTCCCCGACCCTCTTCAGGAACATCACGTTGCCGAGCATGAACCTGGCGCCGGTGATGGTCAACGAGGTGTTCGTGAACTCCCAGAACGGGATGAGGGTATGGGCCAACGCTTCCGACCCTGATGACGCCATATACACGGTCACGGTCGAGATCTATGTCAACCATACTCCCCTCGGGAACCCTGTGCTCGTGAAGGTGTACTACGTAAACCAGAGCACGGCGAACGTAAGCGACGTGATCTCACTCGGCACCCTTCCTGCGGGGGATTACCTGATCAGGGCGTATGCAGTGGATGTGCTTGAGAAGGAATCCGAGTTCCTAGGGTTCTACGGCTTCGCGCTTCCAGTCTGATTGTTGTTCGTGTCCTCCGGCAGAGTTATTTATATGGCGGCTGTAATCCTCGCTTGCCTGAATGCAGGGATAGCCAAGCCTGGTCAACGGCGCTAGATTCAGGGTCTAGTCGCGCAGGCGTCCGCCGGTTCAAATCCGGCTCCCTGCACTTCGCGCAATGAGTACAGCATCTTGAGATACTCTTCTTCAGCGATCCTGGGCACCTTATGTATCCCCCAGAGTTCGCACATCCTTCGAGATGCAACTCGTCACGATTAAGTACATTGTGGGCTTTCCACTCCAGAGATAGCTGGTGAAGAATGGTCAAGACAAGCTGCGGCATGTGCTATGGAACCTGTACAGTCGACGTGCGCGTGGAGGATGGGATCGTGGTGGGGATCGAGGGCGATCCGGATTCGCCGCAAGGCTACGGGAACATCTGCGCCAAAGGCATCTCAGCCCCGATGATGCTCTACGACCCTAGCAGGCTCAACTATCCCATGATTCGGACAAATCCCGAGAAAGGGATCGGCGTTGATCCCGGATGGAAGCGGATCAGCTGGGACGAAGCCATGGACCTGCTAACTTCGAAGCTGAAAGAGTGCATGCAACGGGATCCGAGAGGGCTATACACCGTCGGCAGCCCCACTTTCCCTGCTGAGAGAGCTTTCAACATTCTCTGTTTCAGGAAGGCGTTCGGGACTCCTAACTACTACACCGGGGGCGGAGGACTGCACTGCGGGAACGGAGCTCACATGATAGGCGGCATTTATCACGCCTCGTGGTCCGTCATTCCAGATTTCAAGTACTGCAACCTCGCAATCTACTGGGGCTGTTCCAAGGGCCACGGTGCGGGGCATGCTGCCAACGTGGCTGCGAAGCAAGCTGCCGATGCCAAGGCAAGAGGAATGAGGCTCATAGTTTTCGATCCGTTCCTGAGCACTCAAGCGTCGACCGCAGAGGAGTGGGTGCCGATCAAGGCAGGCACGGATGCTGCTGCGGCACTGGCGATGACCAACCTGCTCGTGAACGACTACGGGCTGTACGACAGCCAGTATCTGAAGTGGAAGACCAACGGACCTTATCTGGTCGGGCCGGACGGATTGTATCTCCGCGACAAGAAATCAGGAGTCCCTCTTGTCTGGAGCACTGTCGACAACAAGCATGACGTTTTCACATCGAAGAACGTGAAAGACTGCGCCTTGACAGGCGACTTCGAAGTCAATGGCGTGAAATGCAGCCCCTCATTCCAGCTCCTGAAGAATCATCTCAAGAAATACTCCCCAGAGTATGCCTCAGAGATCTGCGGAGTCTCGGCAAACACTCTCAGAAGAATCGCCAAGGACTTTGGCGAAGAGGCGAAGATCGGGAGCACGATCACGATTGACGGGAAGGTGTTGCCTTACAGGCCTGTGGCATCCATATACTTCCGGGGCTCGCAGGGTCACTACAACCAGGCCTGGGACTGCATGTCCCTAGTCCTGCCGAACCACATAGTCGGCGCCGCCGACGTGCCCGGCGGGGCTCTGGCATTTGGCCCGCCTGTCCACCTGGGATATCCTGGGACAGGGAGGCTGAAGTACTCAGTGGAACCGGACAAGGATGGGCTCCTCGTTGCCCGCAACTGGCCGTACTCCCACCTGCCGTACCCGCCGCCCGAGCCCAAGGATCCGCCCGAAAGGCTCGACCTACAGGACATGTTCTACATACCGACGTACACCACGATCATGGCCTGGGACAACAACGAGGAGCTTTGGCAGAAGTTCAAGATACCATACAGGCCCGACGTGATGATCAGTTTCGCGACCAATCAGATTATGTCGGTGGGGAACCCGAAGACTCTCTTGAACAACTTCCTCAAGAAGTTCAGGTTCATCGTCTCGTTCAACATCTACTCGACGGAGTTCGAGGAGGCGGCGGCAGACCTGATCCTGCCGGACGCAAGCTTCCTCGAGCGCTATTCATCCGCGACGACTTTCCCAACCGTTGGTGTCTCATGCCACGCGACGGGATTGGGCGAGTGGATCTGGGCGATCAGGCAGCCGGTCGTGAAGCCGATGGCAGAGCGGAGGGCCATGATCGATGTGATCCTGGAGCTGTCGGAGAGACTCGGCCTGCGCGACAAGTATCTAGAGGCCGCGAGGGAGTGGGTCAACAGGGCCTACGGCGGCGATCTCGATTTCAAGAAGGTGCTCGACCCGAAGGAGAAGCTGAACTTCGAGACCATCTTGGATGTCATCTTTAAAGACAGGTTCGGAGCGGACAAGGGACTGGACTGGTTCAAGGAACACGGCTATCTGAAATGGGACAAACGAGTGGAAGAGGTCTACTGGCGAGCCTTCAACGATGTGAGAGTCCCGGTCTACCTCGAGTGGATCATCAGGGCTGGAAGGAAGAGCAAGGCCATAGCGGAGAAGTATGGTGTTCCCGATCTCGTGGACTGGACCGCTCACACCGCGCTGCCCGACTGGCGGCCATGCCCGACACATACGGAAAAGAACCCAGAGTACGACCTTGAGGCATTCTACTGGCGCTCCGCCCTGCACACATATTCCATGACGATGCAGAACCCGTGGTTGAACGAGGTCTCGCAGAACGACCCCTACACTTACACGATTCAGTTGAACACTGAGACGGCAAAGAGGAAGGGCGTGAAGGAGGGAGATGCTGTCTGGCTCGAGAACCCGAAGGGTTCGAAGGCAAAAGGCAGGGTCCATATCACCGACGGGATAAGGCCGGACCATGTGGCCATCGCTGCGAATGCTGGCCACTGGGGAAGAGGTTTGCCCATCGCGAAGGGCAAGGGCGTGTTCTTCAACGAATTGATCGAAATAGACAAGGAGCATACATGCCCAGTCTCCCTGGGGCAGGACATCTGCGTGAAGGTCAAGCTCTACAAGGATGGAGGTGCTGGCGTTGGTTAGGTGGGGGATGGTCATCGATCTCAAGAGATGCACCAGCTGTCATACGTGCACCGTAGCGTGCAAGGCAGAGCACCACACTCCGCCAGGCGTGTTCTGGGCAAAGGTTGTCAGGATGGAATCGGGCAAGTATCCGACTGTCATTAGACAGGCCCTGCCTTTGCTGTGCATGAACTGCAAGGAACCGGAGTGCGAGGATGTCTGCCCAACGGGCGCCACCACGAAGAGGCCCGACGGGATCGTAGTCGTGGACTCGAAGAAGTGCGTGGGCTGCAGATACTGCGCGGTCGCGTGCCCCTATGGTGCGAGGAACTTCGCAGGTGAGTGGAGAGACTACTTCACAGGCGACCGCAAGCCATCGTCTGCGTACGCTGAGCACTCAAGAAAGAAGTGGTTCGAGGAAAGCGACCGTGGGGTCGTGAGCAAGTGCAACTTCTGCGTTGAGAGGGTGGAGCAGGGGCGGAGACCGGCTTGCGTGGACGCATGCCCGTGCGAGGCCAGAACCTTCGGCGACCTGGACGATCCCGAATCCGAGGTCTCACAGCTCATAAAGAAGAGGCGAGGAATGCAGCTGCATCCCGAGTACGGCACGGATGCGAGCGTGTATTACCTCCCGGCGAGGTGAAGTTGGTTTGTCGCACTCCACAACATCAAAGATGGACGTTCTTCAATACGAGGATTTCAAACCTGGACCCCGTGCTCAGATGGAATGGGGCTTCGGGGGCCGAAGGAGATGGCGGGACGGCGCACTGCTGATGGCTCTCTTCCTCGGTGGCATCGGAGCCGGTCAGTTCGTGATCTCGACCTGGTTCCTACACTCCATCACCAGTGCGCTTGTAGGACTCTTGGTGGTCGGGGTCGGCAAGACCGTCGCACACCTGATCTATCTCGGCCAGCCCACTAGGTTCTACAGGCTGTTCTTGAAGCCTCGCACCTCGTGGATCAGCAGAGGACTCATATTCATGGTGGTCTTCGTTGTCTTCGCTGCGGCCTACCTAGCCCCGGACGTCGGTTTTGGCTGGGTCCCATGGACCGCTGATACGACGCTTGGTCAGGCATTGTGGTTGGCCGCTGTCCTGAGCGCCTCCCTAGTGATGGTCTACGACGGCTTCGTCCTGGCATCATGCAAGTCAATCACGTCGTGGCACACGGCCCTGATGCCGCCCCTCTTCTTCACGTATGCTATTGCGGGCGGAGTCGCGATGACCTACCTCACGATGACCGCCACCGGAGGCGAGATCCTCAACCAATCAACCATGACCAACCTGGACGCAATACTGCTAACGACCATGTTTGCGCTGGTCGTCATCTACATCATCAACATGGCAGCATCGACTTCGACCGCGAGAGAATCGCTCAGGAGACTGACGAGCACCAAGCTGGCGATAGCGTTCATAGGCTTGGCGATCGTCGCGGGCCTTCTGGTGCCGCTCACCCTAACCTACTATGACCAACTTGAAGTCGGGGGCGCTGTCGCATCGGTCCTTCTGGCCGCCTCGTGTGTCCTGGAATTGGCGGGAGATCTGTCAGTCAGGCACTCGATCCTCAGGGCGGGTCTGCACGCTCCAGTCTTCTCCGAGGGACTCTAGGCCCGCGCCGAGCGAATGGTTGATGCAACATGGGCAGCGAAACAAGTCGCTTGAAGGTTCTGCGAATCAAGGGAGACAAGACAGAGAGCCTCCGCGATATCGTCATCAAGGAGAGTCCCGTGACGATCTTCCTAGATGATGTCGAGCTCGCCAACCTGATGTGCTCTCCGAAAGACCTGGATAGTCTGGCCGTCGGGTTCTTGTTCGCGGAGGGGCTCATCAGTGGCAAGAAGGGCATCAAGAAGGTCTTTGCGGACGAGAAAGACGGAGTGGTCTGGGTCGAACTGAAGAAAGCCATTAAATCGCCTGAGAGACTCATTGCAAGGCGGTTCATCACAACGGGCTGCGGCAAAGGCCTGACATTTGTCGACGCGATGAAGGATGGCGGGCGACTCAGGAGCAAGTCTAGATTCAAGATACGTGTTGATTCTATCCCAATATTGATGAAAGAATTCCTTCGGATGTCGCGGCTCTACAGACTTACGGGAGGAGTTCACAGTGCGGCAATATGCAGCGCGAGGAGCATCCTCGTCTTCAATGAAGATATCGGAAGACATAGCGCGATCGACAAGGTCGTCGGAGAGTGCATCCTGAAAGGAATCAGGACCAACGACAGGATCATGGTGACCACCGGCAGAATCTCCTCGGAGATATTGGTGAAGGCAGCCAGGAGCAGGACTCCAATCATTGTCTCGAAATCTGCGCCCACAGACCTCGCGGTCAGACTGGCTACCGACTTCGGCATCACACTTGTGGGATTCGTTAGAGGATCAAGGATGAACATATACTCGAATGCATGGAGAGTTGTGACCCAGTAGAGAAAAGATAGAACGAATCCAGCTCGGCCCCATGGTCCTCTGGTTGAGGAAGAACCGGGCGTTCAAGTATGCACGCGGCCCCTTCTGGCATGATCACATCGGGAATCTGTCCGAGCGATAGACCTCTTTCCCACCAACAATCGTCAGCAAGGATTCCACTTTCGCGATGTCATCCGGCCTCATCTCGAATAGGTCGTCCGAGAGTATGATCATATCCGCGAGCTTGCCTACTTCGATAGATCCCTTGACGTCCTCCTCGAATGACGCGTATGCGGCATTCATCGTGTAGCCGTTGATCGCATCTTTGAGGGAGACTGTGTTCTGAACCCCGACGAGACCCCCGCGCGTAAGCGCGGTGTGAATGCCTAGAAATGGGTTCATGTCTGCCACTGGCCAGTCACTTGAGAAAGCAAGTCTTGCTCCAGAATCCACCATGCTTCTCCACGGGAATGACCTCCGGAGCCTCTCCGGGCCAATAGCTCTACCATATGCTTCATCAAAGGGAGCAGTGGACAGATGCGCATGGAGGGGCTGCATGTCCGGCACTATTCCGAGATTCTCGAAGCGCGGGATATCATCAGGCGACACGATTTCGACATGCTCAATCCTGTGTCTTCGATCCCGTGGCTTGTTCTTGCACGCGGCGTTCTCGTAAGCGTCCAGGGCCACCCTCACCCCTCTGTCGCCGCACGCATGCGTTATGCACTGAAACCCCTTCGCGTCAAGCACCTCAATGATCCGCTTGAACTCCTCGGGTTCGTGGATTGGTTCCCCGGAGACTCCTGGAAGGTCGTCATACGGTTCGAGCATCGCCGCCGTGTGAGAATCCTCGACTCCGTCGATGAACAGCTTGACCGCTCCTGCCTTTATCCACTCATTCGAGAATAAAAGGCGTGCTTCATCGAACTCTCTGATCTGTTCTTCTGCCGGCTTCTTGGAGTACATCATCGCCAAGTACACACGAGCTTTCAATTCCCCGTTCTTGCGCAGTCTCTCAAAGGCCCGAAGATCCTGCATGTCTCGTCCGCCGAGGTCGTGTACACTTGTGACGCCGCTTCGCACCATGTCATCGAGGACCAGCTTGAGCCCTTCATGGAAGAGATCGGTTCCTGCGGTTGAGATCTCCTCAACCAATGGCTCCAGATCCTCGGTCTTGAGAAACACCCCGGTCGGCTGTCCAGTCTTTGGGTCTCTCTCAACTCCTGGCATGCGATCGAACATCGCACCCAGTCTCGATTGCGCAATCTCGATGAATCTCGTATTCGTGCACGCAGTCCAACCGTCGTACGAAATCAGCCAGACTGGCCTGTCGCTGACGACTTTGTCCAGGACCGACCTTCCTGGAAGTCTGTCCCCAACCATGATTGCTGAGTAGCGGTAGCCAGAGCCTCCAACCAGGCGATGGTCTGGATGTTCGGAGGCATGCTTCTGGAGTATGGCGATGAGCTCCTCTTGAGAATTCGCTGGCGTGAGGTTCGCCCAGAAATAGCTCCGATACGCGTGAAGGCAATGTGTGTGAGCGTCGATAATGCCTGGAAGTACTAGTCTTCTGCCAGCATCAATCACCTTCGTGTCAGGTCCCACAAGGTCAGTCGCTTCTCGATCCGAACCGACGAAGACTATCCTATCTCCAATTGCGCCGACTGCTTCTGCCCATGGTTGAGAGTCGTTGACTGTGAACACTCGCGCATTCTTGATGAGGATATCCACTTTTCTAGTGATTGGAGATCACCTGGATTGGCAAATGCGTCCTCCGACCATTTCTCCCTTTCGGTAATCGTGGGCTCCACCGAAGAGTGGAGACCTGTCCGCTCCATCCAAAACTGATATGAGATACATCAGCAATGGGCCACGCGGGCTCGAACATGAAACCAGCACTTCTCGTCCAGGACATCCAGAATGTCTGGTTGTACGACCCTGACAGCAACCAGGAATTGAGGAAGTCCTTGGAGAAGCGCCTGGATATCATCAACGAGGCTATCGCCTGGTTCAGGAGGAACAAGCTCCCTATCATCGTGGGGTATACCGAGGACAAGGAGCAGGGACTGCTGCCTGGCACCAAGTCCTTCGAAGTACCAAAGACGGTCAACGTCGAGGAGACCGACCTCGAGGTCACGAAGCGCCATGCGAGCGCCTTTGGCAATCCTGAGTTCGGAGCCATGCTCCGGAAAGAAGGATGCGACACTCTGGTGATCGTGGGGCTGAGTGCGAGCGGGTGTGTGCTGGCGACTTACTTCAGCGCCTTCGACTGGGATATCCGTCCTTACCTGATTCAGGGTGGCGTGGCGTCTCACAACGAGGAGCATGTGCGGTTCGCGGAAGATATCTGCGATACCCTAGACTTGCATTCACTCGACCAACTACTGCGTTGAACGGTCAGCCGTTGAACACTCGGCTCGTCCGATTCTGGTTCCGTCCAGCGCGACAGCCCTCTGATTGAGAAAGAGCCGGATGTTTGATTTCAAATCCGGCTCCTCGCGAAAGAAGTTCTTAATCCATGGGCGATGATGAGGGCACAGTCGGCACGTAGGTCGCCATCGTGACTTGAACGGGAGGGGAACAGGGATGTCAGAGAGACGAAGAGATGTGAAGTCTAGACTTAGAGAGGTCTGTCTGAAGAAAGGGGCCGTTGTTTTTGGAGTCGCATCAGTCGCTGATGTGGATTCTCTCCCGAGGGTAAGAATAGGACCGGCGATGAAGTCCTTACTTGAGACGAAGCTCAATTACACCAAGAAACCATCAGAGGCGATGCCCGATGCCAAGAGTGTCGTCGTTTTTGGGATACTGTCGACCGACGACTCCTGTGAGCTTGGAGTTCGTTTGGAGGACGGAGGCTACGATTGGCCAGGATACTATCCTCTGAATTGGATACGCCGCGACGCTGCGCGACTGCTCGAAGAAGAGGGTTACAGAGTCGTCTATCCGTATGAGGCGTCTGCGCCGGATTCCTACAAGCGGGTCTTCAGGCTTGCGGGGATAGGGGCATTCGGAAAGAATGCGCTCATAATCTCGCCCAAATACGGTCCTTGGCTCAGATTCAGCTACCTTCTGACAAACGCCGAGCTTGAACCCGACGCGCCGTTCGAGGAAGATCTCTGCAAGGATTGCATCCGATGCGTCAAAGCATGCCCAGCTGGCGCCCTGAAACCCTATGTTGTGGATCCCGAGCGATGTCTGGTCGGGGTGCACTGCCGCCCGCCGATACCGAAGCGTCTGAGACCGGTGCTTGACCAGTACGAACCTCAGTTGACGCCCGTAACTCACGTCATGTGCACGAGATGCCAAATCGTGTGCCCGCACACCTCCGCTTTGCGGCGCAGGAATGTGGTCGGCTCGGTGCAATGATCGCTTGATTGACGAGAAGCCAGATTCGTGGAAACACACGGCACCCACACCAAGAGGAGGCGAGGTAAATGAAAGGAGGCAGTTCGCTTGGAGAGCAACGATGACCATTCAAGGGAGCCAGAAAAGGCCTTATATTGACTGACTAATACGATTCTGGTGAGGGTTTGGTTACGTGTTCTAAGTGTGGTACGCAGCTTGTTGAGGGAGCTAGATTCTGCAGCTCTTGTGCTTCTCCGATATCGTCCGCCCCTAATCAGGCGCCGGGAGCTCCTCCTTTGCAGAACAGGCAATCGCCTATCTGGTACCAGAACTTCTATCGCATCAGGAAGAAGGTTGTGGCAATCACCAACCAATACTGGATAGAGGATCTGCAGGGCAACTCCCTAGGCTACACGAAGCAGAAGCTCCTCAGGATAAAGGAGGACATTCGCATCTACACGGACGAAAGCATGGGAACTGAGCTGTTCAGGCTCCAGCAACAGCAGATAGCGGACATATGGGGGACTTACGCCGTCATCGATTCAGCAACGAGTACCTGCGTGGGGAAGCTGAAGAGACAGGCCATCAAGTCAGGACTGGTCAAGGATGAGTATCTCCTCCTCGATCCCAATGGGCAACAGATCGGCAGGGTTGTCGAATCGACGGGACGGGGCCTGGCAAGGAAGTGGATACCAGGCGGAGGGCTCATACCCGAACACGTTGCTGTCGAGTTCTATGGTCAGGAGGTCGCTCAGATAAAGCAGCAATTCAAAATCATAGGTGATATCTGGGAGGTCGACTGCAGCCGCGTGCCTCCCCAATTCGATAGGCGCACGCTGCTCGGGTGCATGATAATCATGGGTATGATCGAACGAGATCGGAAGTAGTCCTCCTCCTTTGATTATCAGGCATTGCACACCCCACCGAATCGCTTTCTCCTTTCCTGGGGTGTCGATGGCGACGCACGAAGAACCTCAAGACTGCTCAAAGAAAGGGAACGGAATCTAGCTCGGTGCATTGATCCTCTGATTGAAGAAGAGCCAAGCGTTCGAGCTCCCGCACAGAACCTTGCAGTCTATTCCTGCTTCATGCCAACGTCACGTAGCTTCAAGAAGGGATACGAGTTTCGAAGCAACTGCAGCTGAGCTTTCTTCAGGTGCTCCCCAAAAGTCGACCGGGAAACCCCTTCTCCTCTGGCAACCCGGTCCATCTTCACCTTCGCGGGGATATCAAGCAGGCCGTTCTCGAACGCCAGCACAAGCGCGCGGACCTGACGTGCCGTTAGACCGCCGAAGAAGTGGATAGGAATCACGGACATGTCATGGATCACGTCAAGATGCTCTCTGGGCTGGTGGGACAGGATCTCGATCTTCCCCGTTGTCTTCACCTCCGCTATGAAATGCTGAAGCGAGGGCTTACCCTTCGAAAAGACTCGGTGGGTCTCCCAACCATCGTTGTATATCACGGGCGGAATCAGCCACACATCGCACTCGTCGGCGATGACTGCGACCGATCGGTATTGTCTGCAGACGCAGGTGCGCAAAACCGTGAGGGCTGAGCGCCCGTCCTGGACCATCTCACGAGCGCACAGCGACTTCTTAGCTGCTTTCAGGATCTTCGGAAGCGTCGATGAATCCGGTGCGGATATCTGCAGGATCTCGTTCGAGCCATTGCACCAGAGGACCATCTCCGCATCCGGAAAGCACGCCGAGAAGTCGCAGAACGGGCACGGATGTTGAATCCTCACTCTTGTATCGAGGAAATTCACAGTCAATCACGTCCCACAGAACCTAATAAGCTTTTGCCGCCTTAGGGCGGCTCTCGCGTCGTGCCGCCCGAGGGAGGCAGAAAGCCCAACAGCTCGGTCATGCTTTCATAGATTAGATGTCCCCGAACGCACGGCTAGCACAGAGCCTGAGGAGATGGAAGGAGGACTGCGCGCCCGTCGAGCTGAAGCGCTATGCGAGGCGCGAGTGGGGCGCTGAGACCTGCTTCCTTCACCCCCACAACGGCTCCAAGCGCCAATCCTCTGGGCGCTCCGTGGCCGTCGCCTTGTTCCGAATAATCCGATCATTGCTGAGCATCACTCGGAGCATGTCAATGAATGAAGACAAGCTCCCCGCAAGTGAGACATCGATCAACCAGTCCCCTGAAATCCCAGGCTCCGGTATCCCCATAGAGGATTTCAGCACGGAACTGGCGGACCCCCTGATCATAGGACTGGGGCAGAGCAACCACCCGACAGCCGCGGAGACCGCCTCCGCAGTGATTTTCCGCAAATCCGAAAATGACGAACATCATTAGAGGCAGGGATTGCATGAAAGAATCGAGGAGCATCTTTGACAGGCTGGATTCGGAAGGTTGTCTTGCCAGAGTGATATCGATCCGCCACTTAGACGAACTACGGAGGGATTTGGACATCCTGCACGAAGACGGGTTCATAGACGAGAGCCTCTTCCAGGAAAGGCTGAAGCACTTCACCTACGAAATCCCGAACGAGCTGCCCGATGCCAGGTTCATTGTGGTGGCCGCGGTGCCACAGCCGATGTACACGCTCACGTTCCATTGGAAGGGGAGGAGCCTCCCCGTCATCCTGCCGCCAACATACGCTGACGGTGACGAGATAGACGGACGGGTCAAGGGACAGTTGATCCGTGCTATGGGCAATGGACGGTTCAGGTTCTGCAAGACCGCACTTCCTCTCAAGACTCTCGCGACCCGCAGCGGGCTCGCCTCATACGGTCGCAACAACATAACGCACGTCGGAAAGTTCGGGAGTTTCCATCGGCTGACTGCATTCTACACCGACTATCCCTTTGCTGACGACCATTGGCAAGAGCGCCGGGCCCTGCCGACCATCAGGAAGGCCACTGCCATGATCCCTACTAGAATCAACACCGAAGGCTCAGGGATTGGGGGCGCAGGGGTCTGCAAATGCTGGCATGGTTGGACCTCCTGAGGTCTTCTTGAGCCGCTTCCTTTCTGGACAAATGATAGCTCGAAATATAGTTTTCTAGAGTGTCTGATTGCTAAGAAAAGGATTATATCGGGGAAAAGAAAAACCCCCGATTCCTCGAAGATTCCGTTGGGCTCAGCGCCCGGTCCAGACAGGCGCCGTCCAGGCGGTTACTCCAGGCCCGCCGGTGACGCTTGATGCAGTGGTCACCCGCACGTAATAGTAGTGGGAGCTTGACGAGCTCAGCGTGACGGTCCAATCGACGATGTCGCTATTGCATGATAGCGATTCGACGACCGCCCCGGCGTCCGATATGATTTCTACCATCGTGATTGCATCGGTCGCGACGCCGTCCGGATCCTCGATGTGGACGGAGGCGGTATAGGTGGACTCTGTCGGGGACAGCTCTGAGCCCATGATCTCCCCGTTCAGAGTGTATAATATGCGCAGGTTCTTGTCCTGAGTCGCGTAGCCTCTGCAAGCTCTCATCGCATCGTATATGCTCGCGGCGGTCAGGTCTGGTGCGAGGAGGGCGGTTCTGACATCATATCCGATTATCCAATCGGTGGCATGCGTGTCGGAGTTTGCGGTAGGCATGATGTGCCATCCCTGCTCTAGCGCGTTCACGTAGGCGGGTTCCCAGTCGACCGTGCCCTGCCACAAATAGCTGCCGTAGTTGTGGATCTCGTACAGGTTGATGGGCAGATCTCTACTGGAAGTGAAGTGGCCGTAACTGTCGTACTCTCCTCCGGGATAGCCAGTAGTCATGTAGTCCGGATGGTTCCACATAGCCGATGTCGTCGAACTCTGGTTGACGAGCCAATCGTAGAAGTTGGCCAATCTGACGTCCTTAGTGTCGAATGTGTTCGGGGCTGGTGGTAGGACGGGGCATCCGAAGACATTCAGCTCTCCGATGTTCAGCAACAACCAATACTCGTAACCAGGCAGGGCGACGAACGTCGAGGTTGTGTAGGCCGCTGCATCAGTGGTGGTTTGGGACCATTCCTCCGGACTCAGCAAGTATACATGGTCGGTCGTCGCGAAGAAATCCGCTCCGCCGTCCCTCGCCGATTGATACGCTTCTGCCGGCGTCCCGTAGCCGTCTGAGTATCCTGTGTGCGAATGCAGGTCGCCGAAGTAAAGGTTGTACGCGGTCGAAGGTGTCGTCCTCCCCTCTGTGGAAATGACTTCATTGCTGGACATCGGGACAATCAGAATCGTAATCACTATCAGGGAGATAATCGCAAGATAGCCCCTCTTGATCATTCTGTATCACCTTCCTTTTTCATGCCCTTCGTGTCCGCCGCTATCATGCGCATTCTCCGAATGAGCAAAGTGATCGTCATTATCCCGACGATTGGGAGGAGAACAGCGGAGAATTCCGGTATCGGAACCGAAGGCGGATCTGAGATACCGATGCACTTCAGATCGCCGTTGGTCCTGTCGTAGTAGCTGATGTATCGGTTATTGCTGGAATCGATCGCTATCGAGGTGTACTCTCCGACGATGCCCGTGCTGTCAAGGGCGAACGTCTGCCACGTTCCGCTCGCGTCAGTGGCGTACTTCAGGTCCCCGTTGGTGCTATCGAAGTAGCTGATGTGCGAGCGCCCGTTGGAGTCAATTCCTATCGAGCTGTACTGGCCGACATCAGCCGGGGAGTCGAGCGTAGTGTTCACCCACGTGCCTGCTGTGTTGTTCGCGTACTTCAGGTCGCCGTTACTGATGTCATAATAGCTTATGTGGACTCGATTGTTGTTATCGATTGCGACGGAAGTGTGTAGCCCTATGCTTCCGGCACCATCGACCGTGAAGTTCTGCCAAGACCCTCCAGCATTCGTTGCATACTTCAGATGAGAGTTGCTGTTGTCATAATAGCTGATGTGCACCTTTCCATTGGAATCCAAGGCAATCGAGGTCCATAGTCCGACGCTGCCCGCATTATCCACCGTATAATTCTGCCAAGAGCCGGAGGCGTTCGTCGCATACTTCAGAGACTGGTGGGTCTGATCGTAGTAGCTGATGTGCATCTTATTGAGGGAATCCGAGGCCATGGAGGCGTAGAGGCCGACCATGCCTTTGGCGTCTAGGGTATTATTGACCCAGTGCGTTGTCGTGCCGTTATCGGCGCACTTGAGGTTCGAGTTCGAGACGTCATAATATCCAATGAAGATAGGGGCATTCAACCATGTCGCATTGTGCCAGGTGGAATTGGGCGCATCGTAGTAGCTCGTTTGTGTTTGGCCAACATCAATCGACGTGTATCCGCCGACGTTCCCGATGCCATCTATCGTATACGATAGCCATGTTCCTGATTCGTTCGTTGCGTACTTGAGATTGGAATTCGTCGTATCTCTATAGCTTATGTGAATGGAATCGTTAGTGTCGAGTTCGATTGACGAATACTGGCCGACGTCTCCAACGGAATCGACGACATCTATCGTCACGAACATAGTCCGCGCGGTAGAATCTCTTGGCTGGGAGAATGATAGTGCGGCCGAGAGCATGAGGACGGCGACGATCAATGTCACCATTATGAGTCTCAGAAGCTTCGGTGCTTTACGTCCTCTCGACTCCCATGTCCCACGGTCAATCCCTGAGATGTTGATCCCTCAAACAGTCTAGTGGTAACTAAGATAAAGCTTTTTCCGATTCCTTGCTCTGATGGCATGCTAAGAGATGCTCCCCGCCATTGTGGCTGTTGCATAACCGGCCATAGGCGGGAGAACCATGAACTACATAGGATTGGACATACATAAAAATAACACCCAGGCTTGCGTGAAGAACGACATGGGAAAGGTACTGATGAATGTCAGGTTCCTTTCCGACGTCAAGGAGATCAACGAGTTCCTGGACGTGGCCGAGGAATCCGGCCCCGCCTCCATCGTGATGGAGGCGACCGGCTTCTGCATGTACATCTACGACATCATCGAGGCCAGGGGCCACGATGTCAAGGTGGCCCATCCATTGAAGGTCAAGGCGCTGACCGCTGGCAGGGCCAAGACGGACAAGAACGACGCCGAGATGCTGGCCGAACTCCTCAGACTGAACGCCATCCCCGAATCGTACATCCCGCCCAAAGAACTACGTGAACTCCGCGAGCTGACGAGATTCGGGCAATCACTCGTACGGAACTCTAGGACCATCAAGAACCAGATACACGCGATCCTGGCCATGCACGGGATCAAGGCTCCGCCAACACTCCGTTCATCCTTCTCGAAGAAGCATGTCAAGTGGCTGAGGTCCCTCGACATCGTCCAGCTAGACGACCTCCTGGACATAATGGAACTGGTCGAGTCGAAGATAGAGAAGGTCGACGAGGACATCAGGAAGATATGTCTGGATGATGAGGACGTCCAGAGGCTGAAGACGATCCCCGGCATGGGCGATGTCATAGCCACATCGTTCGTCGCGGAGATCGGTGATATCAATAGATTCCCGTCGTCGGAGAAACTGGCCTCCTATGCGGGACTGACTCCCATCGTCCGCCAGTCAGGAGAGAAGGAGTGGACGGGACCGATATCCAAGCACGGGAACGCCACGCTGAGATACCTGCTGGTCGAGGCTGCGTACAGCCACGTCCGCTACGCGAAGGATTCGAAGCTGACCAGATTCTTCGAGATGAAGAGCCAGGCGAAAGGTACGAAGAAGGCTATCGTGGCCACAGCGAGGAAGATGCTTGAGGCCATCTTCTACATGCTGAAGCGCGGGGAGGCGTATCACGCTCATTGATCCGACCGCCGGGTTTCTAATGCGTCGATAGAACGCATAGCTCTGACTGCGGCGGATCCTTGAGACCAGGTGACGAATCAGTCATCATGCGGCGCCTTGCGACAGCGGATAGGTGTCTGTCAGACCGCTGCGATTAGGACGCGTTCAAAGTGACGAGGAAGGGACGGATGAGGGGTGAAGTTGAAGTACGACGGATGAGATACGGAGAAGGCGGGAAGCCCCTTTTACATAGGTGTAGAACCCCTCTGAAATGCGACATTCTGGAAAGGTAGAAACGTCGGCAATATATGGCCCCTCCCAGAAGTCGGTCATGTTCTTTGACGGGATCACTGCTCCAAGGGATGGTAGTGATTCTCGACACGAAAAAGGAGCTGAAGAATGTCCTGCTGTTCCTTCACCGCGAAGAAGATGAGGATCTGAGCATTTCAGTTGAGGCCGAAGACTTTACGCTGGTCTTGGTGAAGTGTCCCGCATCAATGGACTTGGAGAACCACAGCTGGTTCTTTGAGATGGACGGAAGCTCGGTGGAATAATCCTCTTATTGATGAAGAGCCAGACATTCAAGTATGCACACGGCTCCCTGCACACCAGTGACAGAACGAGCCGTTCTCACCTTCGTCTGAGAGTCTCCTGTTCAGCCACCGGTCAAGCTCCAGTCCACACAGGTGCGGTCCAAGCCGTGACGCCTGGAATACCAAGCTCGTTCGATCCTGTATAGACTCTAACGAAGTAGTAGCTGGCGTCATCCGACGTGAGCGTCACTGTCCAGTCGAACGCGGCTGAGCCGTCGCCAGGCATGCTCGCGACCACATTCCCGCCATCGGACACAATCTCGACCAATGTGATGGCGTCGCTTGCAGGTCCGTCGGGATCCTCAATGTGGATATTTGCCACAAACGAGGGCCTGCCGGAGAGCACCGACCCCATGGCAGCTCCATTGAGAGTGTAGAGAATGCGCAGGTTGCTGTCCAGCGTGGCATAGCCTCGGCCATCCCTCATGGCGTCGTAGAGGTCTTCGCGGCCCAAGCTGGGTGCGAGCAGCACAGTCCTTACCTCGGACCCCGAGATCCAGTCCGCGGAGTGGGTGTCCGCCGTCGCTGTCGGCATCATATGCCAACCGGCGTCCAATGCCTTGATGTAGCTCGACTCACGGATGTTGCCATTGTAGCACTCTATCATTCCCATGGCCGGGTCGCGCTCCTCAGTCAGGAAATCGAACTGAAAGTAGTCCCAGGCGTCGGGATAGCCATACGAGAGGGGGTGGTTCCACTGGCCGACCGCACCGGGTTCTCCGGCGATCCAATCGTATATCCACGGGAAGACACCGGACGGGCGGAACTGGCTCGCGTCCGGGGGCATATACGGTATGCCGTAGATGTTGAGCTCGTTTATCCCGGGCACGAAGTACTCATACGCTGCGATTGCGGCGAACGCTGAAGAGGAGTGCGCATCGGCTGAGCGCAATGTGTCTGCCCACTCCACGTCCCGGAGCAGATAGTGGTGGTCAGTTAAGGCCAGGAAATCTGCGCCCGCGGCCTGAGCGGCTTCGAATGCCTCGTCAGGCGTGCCATCGCCATCTGAGTACGAAGTGTGCGAATGCAGGTCGCCGAAGTACAGGTTGTATTGCGGCGCCGCGTCCTCCGTCTCCACTACGAGCGGGGCACCGCCGCACAGTGAAGGGCCGATCATCGCAATCATCACTGCCAACGAAAAGGCCGAAAGACACCTCGTGGTCAACATGACTATGGAATCCCCCTGAACTAGGCTCAGCCGGATATCTCCGCAATGGTATATTTCGGTTACTGACTCGCGGAGGGAAAGGAAAAGGAAGAGAGCCCTCCGGCATTGTGAAGCCGGAGGGCATTGTCGGCGAGTCCTCACTTAAGGATGTCTTCGAGCGGGCCGGCGGCGTTCGTCCACTCACGCTCAAGCGTGAGCACGTCCTCCATGTACCAAGGCCCGAGCTGCTTGTCCCTGACCCCCTCGAGCTGTTCCAGCGCGTCCTCCACGGACATGGACCCGTCCTTGAGGCCCAGGTACACGTCCTGGATGTCCACATAGTCCTGGGCCTGGTCGAAATCGTCGCCCCAGTACATGAAGCAGTCCGTCATCTGAACGAAGACCTCGACATAGGCCTCCCTGCTGCAGTACATCCCCCACTCCATGCTGCGCACGCGCCCGAGCGCGGTGACCGCGCTGTTCGCCTGGCCGGTCTTCAGCGCCTCGATGGCAGTCACGACAGCCTCGTGGTCGGTCGCATGCTGATGGGGCCTCAGGAACGGCTCCCAAGAGGGCATCGCTCCTCCCTCGCCCATGGTCCACGGGATGAATATCCTCCTCGAGTCGATGATCGCGCGGTTCAGTTCGTCGGCCATCGCTCTCACCTCAGCCTTCTGCTTGGGCGACTTCGCCGACGCGTAAGCGGCCTCGATCTCGTCGGCCTTCGCGTTGATGGCCGAAGATAGGGTCTCGAAGTCGGACAGAGCCGCAAGTGCCTTGTCTATGTTCTCACGCTGCGAGGGCACCATGTGCTTCTCGGAGGCGAGGTACTGCAAGGCCCAGTCGCACGCCGGCACGAAGTCCAGAGGCACGACGAGCGCGTTAACTGACCTGAAGGCCATCAGGGCAGTCAGCTCCATGACCATGGCCACCATGTCCTCTGACTGGAGCTCTATGGTGTCCAGCTGCGTGTGGTAGTACGGGTCGAACCCCGCCCCCCAGACCATCTCGACCGCGGTCCCGCCGCCCTTGCCGGCGAAGGACCACGCATCCGTCCATGTCCAGACGGGAGTGTAGCAGTTCAGGACGTTCAGGTACCCGAGGTCGGATATCGCGCTCCGGACGAACGCGCTGACCTCGCACGATATCTCGAGCCAGACCTTGCCCCCGACCTTGGGGAAGCTGCCTCCGTCTATGTTCAGCTCCATGACGAGGCCCTCCATGATCCCCGGGTGGGCGCAGACGAACTCGTACGAGCCCACGAGCCAGTTGAACCACGTGCCTCCGGGGCCTCCGCTCTCCTCCGAGCCCACGGAGCAGAACACCAACGTCCTCTCGTTCACGTACTCCCCTGAGGCCCTCGCCTCGGAGAACATCCTGGCCATCTCGAGCATGATCGCGACGGAGGAGCTGTCATCGAACGAGCCGCTCCACCACGTGTCGATGTGTCCCGATATGACGACATACTCGTCCGCTCTCGTGGTGCCTTCGAGGACAGCCGCTACATTCACAGACCTCGCGTTGGAATCGAAATCCGCCCGGCCTGCGATCTCCAGCGTGACACGCCCGGACGCCGTGAGCTCCTGGATCCTTGCGGCGGAGTTGGGAGATATGGATATCGCGGGGATCCGCGAGAAGACCGAATCCTGCTTGATGCCCTCAGGATTGTCAGCCCCGGCGAAGTAGCCGTAGAACATGACAGCCGACGCGCCGTGCAGGGCCGCCTCGGCCGCCGGGGTGTTCGGCCATCCCTGAGTGTTGTCGTCCCTGTGGAGGATGGCGACCGCGCCATTCAGGCTGCCGTCGGACCCGCAAGCGGCATCGAACTCCCCTGCCGTCCCGTAGCCTACATCGATCACCTCCGCGAAGAGGACTGTACCTTCGTCGACATTGCCATGGAAGTACGGCACTCCGTCGTTCAGCCCCCACACAGATGGTGAATCGCCGTAGGTGGTGGCCGGGACTTCCTCATTGCCGCTCGAGGCTATCCTGACAGTCGTCCCATAGTGCTTCCAGTTCGCGACCCTGAACTCCTCCCACCAGACCTCGTCCACAGGCATCCCCGAGAGCTCATCGAACACATACTGCTGGGCGCTCCTCTCCTCCTGAGACCCTGCGGTCTTCTCCCCCAGCGAAGAGAGATACTCCAGCTGACTCCATGCGTGGTCATAGTCGAGCTTTTCAATGATCGCGAGTTCGGCGGGTGCGAGGTTGAGCGGCTTCGATGAGCCGATAGCAGGTATGCCGTAACAGGCAGGCATTGCCATCACAACCACGAACATCAAACCCACGCACAAATCAATCATTCTTCGCACCGAATTCCCCCCAAACCTAGCTCAGCCGGATATCTCCGCAATGGTATATTTCGGTTACTGACTCGGCGGAGGGATTGAACCGTCTTCGAGAGACTTTAGCCCTTGACGTTTCTTCGTTAGTAATGGCGGAAAACAGAAAATGAATCTAGCTCGGTGCAACGATCATCTGATTTAAGAAAGGCTAGATGTTCGTGTTCACACATGGCGCATTTCGGGGACGCTTCACAATAACATCCATAGGGAATGAAAGACGATCTCAGAAAGTGTTTTGTTCTTGAGCAAAGATACGGTTCCAGTATCCCTCTGAGGGGGATACTGAGTTGGTGGAAAAGTTGGATCATCCTAGTGAGGACGCAGTAGCCGTGAACCCGAAGGAAGTGGCGCTCAGGATGAGACTAGACTACTCGCGTGGAGTGAAGGACCATACTACGAAAGCCTTGGAGGCGGTCTGCGACATCTGTTGGAAACTCGAGCAGCCCCACCTCATTGCCGACTCCTTTGTGAGAGATATCGCGGAACTGATCTCGAAGCTCTTCGGCATAGAATCCGTGGCGATCATAGTCTGGGATTCCGTGGACAGACTCTACAGATACAAGGCTGTGGTCGGGCTCGAAAAAGAGGTTGCCGATGGATTCTCGGAACTGACCTACACGAAAGAACAGCTCCTGAATAGCAGCACGTACCCGAGCCACGAAATCAGCAGCCATACGAGGTTGTTCCTCAGCGAGGAGCATCCGTACGCAAAATGCGAAGAGTTCACATACCGCCGGCCTGGGTTAATCGGGATGAAAAGGAGGACGGTCACGGACAGCCTCGAAGCCGACTACTTGGACATCTTCTTCCATGAACCTGATGGGGACATTCTGGGTTACATCGAGATATCGGGAACGAGACTTAGGAAGCTCCCTGATGCAGCGACAATAAGGTGGATCGAGCTCATTGGCGCTCTCCTCGGTGTTGTCATTCAGAGAAAGGCGTGATTCTGCGATACTCCTCCGAAGGCGCACAGCATAAACCCATTGACCGTTCGTAACAATATTGCCCTGTTTTGGAGAGAGCCGATTGTTCGAGCCTGAGGAAAGACAATGTGGTAGAGAAGACTATCCCAGTAACGGAAGCATGGCGAAGATTTCGACCAGTTGCATAATGATGTTGCTAGCCCTGCTTCTCGCTACCGGGATCCAACCCCATACCATCGCATGGAGCAACGGTGGCTACTCTTCCGATCCTGACAATCCCGATTATGGCACTCATGACTGGATCGCTGACAAGGCGCTCGCGATTCAGACACTGGATGCGAGCTTCCTGAAGACCACCTATCACGCCCGATTCCTGCTTGGAACGGAGGCTCCCGATAACATCGCCTACATAGGTGACAGCACGAACCATCACGTCTACTACTACTCATCCGGCGACCTCCAAGATGGCAAGAGCGCAATTAGAGCATCACAGATGTATCAGATCGCTCTTGGTTACCTAGCCTCTCAAGATCTCGGTAATGCCGCATATTACATCGGTGCGATGACACACTACGTCGCTGATGTCGGCGTCTTTGGGCACACGATGGGAAGCGGGACCGACTGGGGGACGGAAGACCATCACTCAGACTACGAGGACGTCATTCAGTCAATGACCGGTTTTCTCAATTCGCCAACAGGAGTGTCTCTCGGCGACTCCGATGCCTATGTTGCAACTCTCGATCTAGCCGACAAAATCACATTTGGCGGAGGAGTAATAATGCCCAACATCTGGATGGACACGAACTACGACTGGACGAACTCCACATTTGTGACGAGCGCCATGGCTTCGTTGAATAGTTCTGTTGCAGCTGTCGCTGCCGTGGTCAATCATCTGCTGGTCGAGGCCGGTTCTTCGTCCACATCGCCCGACCCACAGGTGCCTCAGCCTCCAGAAACTCTCAGAGCCACTGTGACTGGGGCCTATATCGGTCTTTCGTGGTCG
>Ga0315274_10003661_pt1 | contig 22849 bp, 23 predicted proteins | sample YL17G02_20_MG_FD_203700 | JGI IMG/M metagenome (GOLD analysis project Ga0315274, IMG submission 203700) | Sediment microbial communities from Yellowstone Lake, YNP, Wyoming, USA - YL17G02_20 | ecosystem: Environmental > Aquatic > Freshwater > Lake > Sediment | place: USA: Wyoming | collected...
GAGGGCGCGCCACCCCCTCCTGCCTGGTCGCCGTGGAAGACGTGCTCTTCTTCGTGGCCAACGACGGCAGCAATGGCTACGAGCTCTGGCGCAGCGACGGCACTGAGGCCGGCACCGCCCTGGTGAAGGACATCTACCCGGGCCCAGAGAGCTCCTTCCCCTCTTTCCTCACCGATGTGGCCGGCAGTCTCTTCTTCGTGGCCAACGACGGAAGCAGCGGCTATGAACTGTGGCGCAGCGATGGCACAGCCGTAGGTACGGTGCTCGTGCGCGACATCATGGCGGGGCCGGACAGCTCGAGCAGCTCACACCTGACCGCGGTCGGCAGCACCCTCTTCTTCAGCGCCGACGATGGCGCACTCGGGCGCGAGCTGTGGCGAAGCGACGGTGCCGGGGAGGGCGCTGCGCTGGTCAGGGACATCCATCAGGGCCCGGACGGGTCATCTCCCTCCTTCCTCACCGAGGCCAACGGGGGGCTGCTCTTCGCCGCGGACGACGGCACGAGCGGCTGTGAGCTGTGGGCTAGCGACGGCACGGAGGCAGGCACTCGCCTGTTGAGCGACGTCAACAGCGCTCCTGTGGCGCCCGCGCCCTAGGCGCGTCGCGGTGGACGGGCCAGACGTCCCCGTCCGCCACTACGCCGCGGGATACGTAGGGGCAGACCCCCGTGTCCCCTACGTATCCGCTCGCGGACTCGCCCGCTTGCCGCCTTCTGGCGAGAGCGGCTACACTCCGTCCAGGACTGTCCCCCAGCCAGGAACCGGCAAGGCCCCGCCGCCGTCAGGAGAGCCGCCAAACGTGCCTGCTGCCGACATCACAGTGACCAACCTGCGCAAGGTGTACACCGTCCCCGAGCGTGAGGCGGGGATCGCGGCGGCGCTGCGCAGCGTCGTGCGGCGTCGCACCCGCCAAGTGGAGGCCGTGGCCGGCATCTCCTTCGCCGTCGAGCCGGCCGAGGTCGTCGGCTTCCTCGGTCCCAACGGCGCCGGCAAGACGACCACACTCAAGATGCTCTCCGGCCTGCTGCACCCGACCGCCGGCGAGGTTCAGGTGCTCGGGCACGTGCCCTGGCGGCGCGAGAAGGAGTATCTACGCCGCATCACGTTGGTCATGGGCCAGCGCAACCAGCTCCTTTGGGACATACCGGCGGCCGACTCCTTCGACCTCAACCGCGCCATCTACGCCATCCCCTTGGCCGACTTCCGCAGCACGCTGGCGGAGCTGACGGAGCTCCTCGACCTGGGGCCGCTCCTGAGGAAGCCCGTGCGCAACCTGTCGCTCGGCGAGCGCATGAAGTGCGAGATCGCCGCCGCGCTCCTGCACCGGCCGCGGGTGCTCTTCCTGGACGAGCCGACCATCGGGCTGGACGTCACCATGCAGCGGCGAATACGTGCCTTCATCACCGAGTACAACCGTCGCTACGGCGCGACAGTGCTGCTGAGCAGCCACTATATGGCCGACGTCGAGGCGCTCTGCAAGCGAGTGATCGTCATCCACCGCGGCCGCTTGCTGTACGACGGCGAGCTAGCCGGCCTCATCCACCGTTTCTCCTCGCACAAGACGATAACCGTGAAGCTGGCCGCTGGCGCGCCGTCGCTCGCGGGATATGGGGAGGTGCTCTTGGCCGAGGACGGGCAGGTGACTCTGCGCGTGCCCCAGCCGGACTCCGCGCGCGTCACGGCACGGCTGCTGGGCGACCTCCCGGTGAGCGACCTGACGGTGGAGGACCCGCCGATCGAGGAAGTGATCGAGCGCGTGTTCGCGGAGGAAGCCATCAGCCCTCAGCCTTCGGTGGCGACGTCTCTACCGACGGCTGATAGCTGAAAGCGGAAGGCTCTGCCATGACCCGCTACCTGGACATCTACCGCACGCAACTGAAGACGAACATCATGCTGCAGCTACAATATCGCGCGGCGATGGCCATCTGGCTGATCGACACGGTGCTGCAGCCGCTCATCTACCTCGTCGTCTGGACGACGGTAGCGCGGGCCAGCGGCGGGCAGCTTGTCGGCTTCAGCGGCGGCGATTTCGCCAGCTACTACATCATCCTCATGGTCGTCAACCACCTGACCTTCACCTGGATCATGTTCGTCTTCGAGTATAACGTCCGCTACGGCCAGTTCTCCTTTGCCCTTCTGCGTGCGCTTCACCCCATTCACACGGATATCGCAGAGAACCTCGGCTACAAGGTGCTTAGCCTGGCGGTGATCCTGCCGGCGGTGGTCATCATGGCCGTCGCCTTCGACGCCAAGTGGCAGCCGCAGTTGTGGGCCGTGTTGGCCTTCCTGCCGGCGCTGGCGCTTGCCTTTCTCACGCGCTTCCTCTTGGAGTGGACTCTCGCCCAGGCCGCCTTCTGGACGACGCGGGTGGATGCCGTCAATCAGGTCTTTTTCGTGGCCCAGCTCTTCTTCTCCGGCTTCATCGCGCCGCTGGCGCTGTTGCCGGCGCCCCTGCGCCTGGTCGCCAACGCCCTGCCCCTCCGCTGGCAATTGGCCTTCCCGGTCGACCTTGCCCTCGGCCGCCTGAGCTGGCAGCAGACCCTCCAGGGCTACGCCATGCAGGGGCTGTGGCTCCTGGCCACATTCGCTCTCATGCGGCTGGTGTGGCGGCAAGGCGTACGGCGCTATTCCGCGGTGGGCCAGTGAGCCACCTTCGCCTGGCCTGGATCTACTTCCGCATAAGCATCCTCAATGAGGTCGCCTACCGCGCCAACTTCGTCGTGCAGTTGTTCCAGTCCTTGCTGTCACTGGGGATGGCGATAGGGGGGCTGGCCATCGTCTTCTCGCACACCGAGACGCTAGGCGGCTGGCATCCGGACGAGTTGCTGGCCCTGCTCGGGGTCTACTTCCTGGTCGGCGGCGCCATCGGCTTCGTCATTCAACCCTCGATGCAGCGTTTGATGGAGGACGTGCGCCAGGGGACGCTCGATTTCGTTCTGATGAAGCCTGCCGGAGCCCAATTGCTGGTGAGCGTGCGCCAAGTGCAGGTCTGGAAGCTGGTGGACGCGCTCCTGGGCCTGGGCGTGCTGGCAGTCGCCCTCTCGCGCTTGGGCGGGCGCGTCGGCGTGGACCAGGCGCTAGCCTTCGCCCTGGCCCTGGCTGCCGGTGTGGCCATCGTCTACAGCTTCTGGCTGGCCTTGGCCACCGTTACCTTCTGGTTTGTGCGCGTGGACAACATCCTCGTCGTCTTTCAGAGCATGTACGAGGCCGGCCGCTGGCCGATAACCATCTACCCCTCCTGGCTGCGCTACGCTCTCACCTTCCTCGTGCCCGTCGCCTTCGCCACGACCATCCCCGCCGAGGCGCTCTCCGGCCGCCTGACGCCGGGAGCGCTGCTCGGCGCGGTGTCGCTCGCCTTGGTCATGCTTGCCGCTTCGCGCTGGTTCTGGCGCCGTGGCATCAGCCACTATTCCGGCGCCTCGGCGTAGAGCCCTTGGCCCCCGGGCTCTGTCCAAGGCGTGCCGTTCTTGGCGCGGGAGTAGTCCCGCCCTCTTGTGCGCGGAGACAGCAAGCGGCTCCGTTTCACTCGTCGTCCTGGCAATGGTATAGTTAGCGGCATGAGCACCGCAGCCGACGATGTGACGCTACAACTGAACCCGCCTGGCGTCTCCCGCCGCATGCTGGCCACGCTCTACTGGGAGGCGTTCGGCGAGCCTCTCACTAACCTGCTCATGGGCTCGCCGCCGCGCGCGCTCGCGCTGGTTGAGGCGGCTGCGGATCCAGGCCGGGCGCTCTGCGCCCTGCGTGGCGATACCGTTCTCGGCTTGGCCGCTCTGCGCTACGGCGGACGCTGCTTTCTCTCGCCGCGACCACGCGCCTGCCTGGCCGCGGCCGGTCCCCTGCGGGGAGTACCCGCCTACGCCGGGCTCAGCCTTGTCGGCCACGGCGCTGGGCCGGACGAAATGTACGTCGAGTCCCTGGCCGTCCGTGCCGACTGCCGCGGCCAGGGTATCGGCAGGGCTTTGCTGCAGCACGCCTTCGTGTTGGCTCGCGACGAGGGGCTGGCAGCGGTGAGCCTGGACGTGGTGGACACGAACACTGGCGCCTGCCGGCTTTACGAACGCGCCGGGTTCCGCGCCGTGGCCGTCAGCCGCTATCCCTTCACTGGCCGCCTGCTCGGCTTCTCGTCCATCATCCGCATGGTGCAGCCGCTGAACTCCCCGGCGATCGCGCCCTGAGTCGGCCGGAGGCAGAAGCCCAGATTGCCACCGAAGTTCATCCCTGGCCTGAAGCTGTCCGAGCTGTTCTACGTCGAGGCCGTGCGGCCAGTCCTGGCTGCCAACTTCCCGCGCCTGCGCTACTCGGCAGCCAGGCTCGACACCGGCTCGGACGTTCTCGGCTTCGACACGCCGCGGTCCACGGACCACGACTGGGGGCCGAGGCTGACGCTCCACCTGCGCCAGCGCGATTTGCACCTGGCGGGCGACATCTCGCGCGCGCTTTCCGAGGGCCTGCCGGTGGAGGTGGCCGGCTACCCCACCAACTTCGCCCGTGACGAGTCGTCGGGGACCCGCTGGCTGCAGGCCGTCGACCATGGCCCGCTGAGCCACTGGGTGACTGTGACGACAGCGGCCGGTTTCTTCCGCGACTACGTCGGCTTCGACCCGACCAGGGCCATCCCGGCGAGGGCCTGGCTGGCCGTGCCGCCGCAGCGCCTGCGGACGATCGCTTCGGGGAGGGTGTTCCACGATGGGCTGGGCAAGTTGGCCCGGGCGAGAGAGGCGCTGAGCTGGTACCCGCGTGACGTCTGGCTCTACCTGTTGGCCTGCCAGTGGCGACGCATAGACCAGGAGGAGCCGTTCATGGCTCGCTGTGGGGAGGTCGGCGACGAGCTGGGCTCGCGCATCGTTGCGGCGCGGCTGGTGAACGAGATCGTGCGCCTCTGCTTTCTCATGGAGCGCAGCTATGCGCCGTACACCAAGTGGCTGGGCACGGCCTTCGCCGGGCTCGCCTGCGCGCCGAAGCTGGTCCCGATCTTTAGCCGGGTGCTCTCGGCGGAGACATGGCACGAACGTGAGAAGCACCTCTCTTCGGCATACTTCGCTGTGACCGAGATGCACAATGCCCTCGGCCTGACGCCGCCGCTGGCGCCCGAAGCGAGCTCCTTCCACGAGCGGCCCTACCTCGTGCCGCGCTCCTCGCGCTTCGTGGACTCAATTCGTGAGCAGATCCGCTCGGAGGAGGTCAGGCGGTGGCCTCCGTACGTCGGCTCGGTGGCGCAGTTCGCCGATTCCACCGACGTGCTGGATTCCATTCCGCTTTGCCGGCGCCTGGCCAGGGCGGCAGGTTTGCCGTAGGGGCGGACCTCCGTGTTCGAGCCAGGCTTGCCCCCGTGCTCACCCCGTTCGCTCCCGATTACTCGGCGATGTCCGACACCTCAAAGCTGAGCGGGCCAATGCCTTGCACCACGAAGCCCAGGCCAACTTTGTGTGGCCCCGGCTCCAGCGCGGCGCCGTGCACTCCGATGACCAAGCCCCTGCCCACCTCGAGCGTGAAGGGCTGCTCGGCGCTCACGTCGCAGAAGCGTATGTCCTGGCCCTCAGCGCGCCGGAAGTACGCCTCTGCCAAAGCGAACTGCCGGCCGTCGAGCGTCACGGGCAGCATCTGGCGGGCATAGCCTGAGCCGAGCTGGTTGGCGACGTCGAACTCGAAGCCGTCCGCCGTCGCCCTTAGGCTACCTTTGACGTAGAGCCGCTTGAGCAGGAAACCGGGAACTGAGACCATGGTTGCCATACCTCATACGGGATAGGAGTCAGCCTCCTGACTCCTATCTCCCCATCCGGAAGAACGCCATCCCCGCCTCGGCGACGTCGGGTGGCAGGACGTTCACGTTGCCGGCCCAGGTGGCGAAGAGGAAGACCTGTGACAGCTTCTCCAGGTACTGGCAGTTGAAGAGGGCCGAGCGCGGGTCGCGCCCAACGGCCAGAGCGCCGTGGTTGCCGAGCAGGCAAGCGTTGTGCTCGCCCAGCGCCGCCAGAGCTCCCTGCACTAGCTCCGAGCTGCCCGAAGAGGCGGGCGGCGCGATCTCGATCTGACCGCCAAGGTAGATCATCTGATCTTCGAGGATCGGCGGGATGGCGCGACCGAAGACGGCGGCGGCGCCGGCCATTGGCGGGTGAGCGTGGATGACGGCCCCGGCCTCCGGCCGCGCGCGGTAGAGGGCGGCATGCAGGCCAAGCTCCACGGAGGGGATACCGTCGCCGGCGACCGGCTCGCCCTCCTCATCGACGATCAGCACGTCCTCGGGCGTCATTTCGTCGTAGTGCCGAGCGTGAGGCGTGAGGGCCAGAAGCAGCCGCTCAGGGTGAGGGACCCGGGCGCTGACGTTGCCGCTGTTGCCCACGGTGAGGCCGAGCGCGAGCAGCGCCCGCGCCGTCTCCAGCACCTCCCGCCGCAGTTCTTCGTGCTCCAAGGGCCCCCCGCCGCAACGAGTAACGAGTGATGCGTGAACGGGTCACTCGTCACTCGTCACTCGTTACTCCAATGACATGAGCTTGAAGGAGAACTCGAGCTCGCCGAACTTGACGATGGCACCATCGTGCAAGGGCACCGGCTCTCGCACGCGCTCGCCGTCGACGAACGTGCCGTTGGCGCTACCCAGGTCGTAGAGAACGAACTGATCGCCCTCCAACTTGATGGTCGCGTGCTGCCGGGAGACGGTCGGGTCCTCCATCATGATGTTGTTTGTGTGCTGCCTACCGATGGAGACGGTGGATTTGTCCACGTCGTAGCGATTGGAGAGCTGCTTGCGGTTCACCAGCAAGCCCAGGTACTTCATCTTGGGCCCCTTCTGGATCACCACCGTCGCCTCCACGTCCGCCTGGCTCTCTTGCTGGGGCGGCTGCTGCCCGAAGGCGGGCGGGCCGAAAGGCGGCGGCGCCGTCGGGGCGGCAGGTGACGTGCCGAACGGCGGCGGGGTGGGAGCGCCGAAAGCGGGGGGTGCCTGCCGCGGTGTACCCGGCGGTGTGCCGAAGGCCGGCGGCGGCGCCACGGCCGGAGCCACCTCCGTCTCGGAGCCCGGGCTTACCTCGCGCATAGGGCCGAAGGTAGCGCCACCCGTCTCCGCATCGGCGCGCGTCGCGAAGTCTTGGGACGGCGTCTTGGGGGCCGCCGGCCGGTTCTGGACGAGCGGCTCGGGCGAAGCCGGCGGGGTGTAGTACGGCTGCTGGGCGCCCCATGGCTCTTGCGGTTGCGCCTTCTTCGAGCGCCGGCGCATGAAGACGAAGACAAGCACGACCAGGAGTAGCAGCAAGAAGACCGCCGCCACCATGGCGATGATGATGATGGGGTTCTCCCTAAGGGTGTCCACTATGCCACTAGCGTTTTCCATACCTGCCTCACTTGTAGGGATTACCAGGCTCAAAGCCGAGGGCGTCGGCGTCTCGATCGAGCCCGCGGCGGTAGTAGCCGTCGGAAGCGCGCTCGTGCCCGAGCTCTCTGGCGCGGGGGTGGCAGCAGTCACCGGTGTGCCGGTGGGTGTGGGCGCTTCGCCGAGCTGGAACTTGGCCTCGTCGTAGCCTTGGCCGCGAGGCGTCATCACCCGCAGCAGCAGGCTGTGACGCTGCCCGTCCATTTGCGGGATCCGTGAAACGTAGGTGAGCAGGTACTGCACCTTGATCTGGCTGAGCACCTGCTCGAACTTCTGGCCGATCTCTTCCGGCGTCGGCGCCTCCTGGTATTGCCCGCCCGTTAGCTCGGCCAGCCGCGTCAGGTAGCTCTTGTCCAGGCGGCTGTTGCTCAGGCCGATGGTGAAGACGGGGATGTGTTGGCGCTGCGCCTCGGAGATGGGGTCGACGTCCTTGAGGGTGCTGCCCACGTCGGCGCCGTCGGTCATCACGATGATGGCGCGCCGCCCCGGCTGCTGCGCCGTCACTTTGATGGCGCGGTAGACGGCGTCGTAAAGGGGCGTGCCGGCGTTGCCGTCGACGGCGAGCGCATCGACCACCTGCCGCAACTGTGTGGCATCGTTGGTGAAGGGCACCTCGCGCGCCGGGTCGTCCAGTGTCTGCGAGGTGATGTCCACCTTGGCGCCGAAGCCGATGATGGCTGCCCGGTCGGGGTCGCTCGGCTCGTTGATGAGCTTCTCGAGGAAGCTGGCAGCAGCCGCCTTGGCTGCCTCTAGCGGCGCGCCCTTCATCGTGCCAGCGAGGTCGATAAGCACGCGCACTGAAACGGCCGCCTTGTCGTTGATCGCCTCCATGACCTCGTCCGGCGGCGCGGAGGTGCGGCCGTCCTCGACCACCTCGAAGTCCTTGGGACTAAGGCCGGTGACGGGCCAGCCGTTCTCGTCGACTACCGAAGCGGAGACGGCCAGCGTGGGAAACTGGCTTATATCGATGCTATCCAGCTTCACCGCGATCGGCGCTTGTGCTTGCCCCACGCCGGCGGGGCCGAGCGCGCCGGCAAGGACGAGCACGAGGCTGACTAAGGCTAGGGCTGAGTGGAAGTCGTTCCACCGTCGAATGCTGTTTCGCCGCCGCACCTTGTCGTGCGGCGCGAGGCACCTCAGAAAGCGAGGCATAAGCTCCTCCCCACGACGCCGAGCCAGCAGCCGCCTAGTCGGCCACCTGCTTGAAGACGAGCGTCGTCTCACCCATGAGAAGATACTCGTTGTCGTTCAGCCGGCGCCGGTAGACGCGGCTACCCTCCTCGCGACAGCTCTCCTTCGTGCCCACATAGGTGCCGTTAGCGCTAGCCAGGTCGTAGAGTATGTAGGCCTCGCCGCCGTCCTCGCCATCCACCGGCTCCAGGCGGATCTTGGCGTGCTGGCCCGAGATCTTCGGATCGCCGGAGAGTACGACATCGCCGTGGCCGCGGCCGATGAGCGTCTCGGCCTTGAGGCTGAAGAGGCTGCGCGGCTTGGCGCCTGGCCCGTCCACGACCGCCAGCCAGGCCAAAGGATTGGTCGGCGTCGGAGCTTCGCGGCGCATGACCATGGTGGACTCGGCGTCCTGTCTCTGGGGCGGGCGTGGCTGGCCCCAGGCGGAGGAAGCGGCGACCTGCGTGCGGCCGCCATCGGCAGGTGTCTGACCCCGGGGCGAACCGAAGACGTTCGCGCCGCGGCCGGCCGAGGCGGTATCCTCGCCGCCCGATGCGCCGCGTCGTGGCGCCTCGGGGCCGAGCTCGCCGATGCTGCCTACGCCGGCGTCAGGCCCGCTGATAACGCGCGTCCTGTCGTCGTCCTCGGCCTGGCCGCCGCGCTGGCATTCCGGGCAGCCACCGAGGCGGTAGTCGTACGGCCCGTGCTTGCGACAGATGACCTCACGCCCCATTCTGCTCCTCCCCTCGCGACCCTACCGCGGCGACACGGGCGGCAAGTCCGCTCACCACCATGGACGCCACGGGCTGCGAGCCGGTTCCCTGAAACGTGCACCGAAAGTATACACGCCGCGACAGGGCACGTCCACGCTCACCGGACCGTCTACTGACCGGCCTAGACGGACGGGGCCCGGCCCGTAGGTAGTGGCCCGCCATCTGGACAGGCGCGACCCTCCCCAGCAGGCCAGTCGCGCTTCTGCCCAGGTTGACTGGGCCATAGAGGCGGGCATCAACTTCCTGGACACGGCCAACGTCTGTAGTCGAGGCCTCAGCGAGGAGATGGTGGGCAAGGCGCTCGGGCGCAGCCACAAGCGGGAGCGCGTCATCCTGGCCGCCAACGCGACAAGGTGCCGTCAGCGGACACGCGTTACGGCGAGGCGAGGGGAGAGCGCACGGAGAGGCTGTTCTCGGAGGTGTCCGTCCAGGTACTGCACGCCGTGCAGGCTCTGGCCAAAGAGAAGGGGTGCACGCCGAGCCAACTCTCCCTGGCCTGGGTAACGCAACAGCCCGGCGTCACCAGCCCGATCATCGGCCCGCGCACCATAGCCCAGCTCGAGGACAACCTCGGCGCCGCCGACGTAACGCTGACCGACGATGACCGCAAGCGGCTGGACGAGGTGGCCCCTCCCGGCCGGGCCATCGTCCCCTATTACGAGGCCGATTCCGGCCCGCACAAGTTCCGCTGGTAGGGGGTGACGCGGCGAGCGCGAACAAGTGGTACTGGCGGGCGTTCGCCGGTGGCGGGGTCGGCAGCGCGCGTTCGCGCTGGGCGCCCCAGGCCGAACCCCGGCGCTACGGCTGCGAAGCCGGCCTTCGCCGGCTAGTAGCGAGCATGTCCAGCCCGCGAAGCCGGGCTCGCACCAGTAGGGAGGGTTTCCAGGCGCGCGCTACCGGTGCCCAGCGTTTCTCACTCCCGCTGCTCGCCGAGGAACGGCGGGGGCCACGTTGCGGGGGTGTGTCTACCCCTTCGGAAGCGGAAATCGCACCTATCGCACCCCTGCGACAGGGTCATGGTTCGGAGGAGACGCCAGCCTGCCAGCCTGTGAGTGACGAGATCCAGGTAGCAGTAGAAGGGGAGAACATCCTCGGTGCCCTGAGCCTGGTAGAGCTTCTGTGTGCCGCACTCGAAGAAGTCGTAGCCGAAGCTGCCGTCGTCAGCCTCGACAAACTCCCAGACCCAATCGCCAGGATAGCGCCGAGCCTGCGACTGCTGCGCTTCATGCCGCTTGACGCTGCGCTCCTCATCGCTCAGGCCATCAAAGGGGATGGCCGGCAGGTGACTGATCCGCTCGGCGACGGCGTGGTACAAGACCCACCCGGTCTCCTCGGCGCTCCGTCCGTGTCGTAGCATCACCCTGTGCAGCACGAGGCTGGTGGTGGAGCGCAGGAGATGGCGCGTCATGGGGTTGCGGTTGCCACCGATGTAGGGTAGCGAAGGGATGAGCCGCTCCATCTCGCCGCGGCACTCGGACAGGAGCAGTTCCGCCAGGCGCTCACCGTGTCGCTGAGCGAGAAACGGTCGCCAGCCTTGTGTGTGGTCTTCGAGTAGTGCCCTGATCTGTTCCGCCCGGGAGGAGTAGTACGCCTCATCTCCCAGCACCGTTGCGTCCTCCTCACCAAGCGCGTCCCAGCGCCCTGGCGCTGGCGCCCCGAGATGCCGCGGCGAGCAGGGCCGAGCCGCAGCCGCGAAGCTCTGGCGGACAGGCGGCATACCTGCGCCTGCGAGTTGACTGGCAGGCGTAGCCGCTCAAGTCGGCTGGAAGCCGACTCAATCCTACGTGAGCCAGCGCACTTTCAGTGCGCTTAAGCGTCTGAGGCTGCGGGTTCAGCCGCAGGCGGCCCGGGCACCCATGCCCGAAACGCGGACCGCGGCCCTCGCGCCTTTCGCGCCCTCTAGCGCCGGAAGGTGAGGCTCCAGCCACCATAGCCAGGCGGGTTGCCCGTGTCGCCCGCGAGCAGCTCCTTGTAGCCTTCCGCTGCCTTGCGGAAGGCGAGCGCGTATTGCTCGATGACCTGCGGCCGGTACTGCTTGAACCAGGGAATGGCGAAGACGCGCTCTTGCATCCCCTCTGAGACGGGCAGGCTGCCCTCCGGCTGGAGGATGTCCACGCCCTCGGGTAGGTTGGCGATGCGCGTCGGCTTGCCGCCCCCATAGACGTCCACCGTGTTGAAGAGCGGGTGCGTGTGCAGCGCCTTGTTGCAGCCGGGGTGGCAGGGCGCGCCCTCGGCCTGCACGGCCTGGGCGAGGCGGGTGATGGAGAGGCCGCCAATCTGCTCCGGGCGATAGAGGCCGGAGGGGGCGTACCAGCCGCCCATGGTCGTGCCCGAGCCCTTCGGCGGCCGGTGTGCCTTGATGCCAGGCACGCCCTCGAGCAGGTCCCAGAAGTAGTTCATGGCCTTGTCTATGTCGGCCATCTCGGCCGGGTACTTCTTGATCTGCTCGCGCGCCACGACCGAGGTCAGTTGGTGCATCCGGTACTTGTAGCCGCCCCAGGGCAGGCCGGCCGCCTCGGCCAGCTCAGGCAGCGTCAGCAGGTGGCCGCGCTCGTAGTGACCGAAGGCGACGGCCCGCTCGTAGATGCGCTGATCGTTTGTGATCATGATGCCGCCTTCGCCGGTGGCGAAGCTCTTGCCGGACATGATCGAGAAGCCGGCTACATCCCCCATCGTGCCCACCAGGCGGCCCTTGTACAGCGCGCCGTGGGCATGCGAGCAGTCCTCGATGACGGCGATCTTGTGCTTGCGCGCGATCACCAGGATGGGGTCCATGTCGGCCGGATAGGCCTCATAGTGCACTGCGACGATGGCCTTCGTGCGCGGCGAGATGCGGTGCTCGATATCCTTGGGGTCAATACAGAGCGTGTCCGGGTCCACGTCGGCAAAGACGACCGTGCCGCCAAGAGAGAACACCTGCAGGCAGGAAGCCCAATAGGTGAGGCTCGGGCAGATGATTTCGTCGCCGTGTCCGATGCCCAGGCCGAACATGGCTGCCTGGATGGCCGCCGTACCCGTGTTGTGCGCCAGGGCATACTTCACGCCGTGCCAGGCGGCGAATTCCTTCTCCAGCTCGAGAGTCACATCCCAGCCGGACATCTTGCCGGCACGCAAGACCTCCAGCACTCCCTGCTCCATCTCCGGCGTGACGATCGGCCACTTGAAGATGTCGCCGGGATCGCTACGAACGGCCTTAGGGCCGCCAAGTAGGGCCAGTTTGCTTGCCATGATCCGTCTACCTCCCAGTCGCGCGCGTCGCCAAGGGCGCCTAGCTACTGATGCCGTGGATTGTCTGCTAGCGGTAGTCGCTTTGGCAAGAGTCCCTGGCTTGACGCCCGACTCAGCGGCGCGATACTGCCGGCAGCCCATTACACAACGCGGGATAGCCTGCCTCCTTCCCACCCGCCTCCCCGCTATCCCTCGCCGTCGCCTAACGTGTCGCTGGCTTTGCAGTCACCATCAAGGAGGTAATCGCCCGTGGCGCTCGAAACAACCGTGCTCCTGGACGGATTGGGTTTCCCGGAATGCCCACGTTGGCATGAAGGCAAACTCTGGTTCTCCGACATGACGACACGCCACGTGATGACTGTCAACCTTGACGGCAACCCTGAGACTATCGTCCGCGTGCCGGAGCAGCCCGCGGGCCTCGGCTGGCTTCCCGACGGGCGCCTGCTGGTGGTCTCATCCTACGATCGCCGGCTGCTGCGCCTCGACCCTGAGGGGCTCGTGTCCGTCGCCGACCTGGGCCAACTCACCTCCTATATCTGCAACGATATGGTGGTTGACCGGCAGGGCCGTGCCTACGTTGGCAACTTCGGTTGGGACTACCAGAACCCTGCTGCTACCCCCAGACTGGCGGAGGTCGTGCTGGTGCTGCCGGATGGCGAGGCACGCATCGTGGCCAGCGAGATGGCCTTCCCCAACGGCAGCGTCATCACACCCGACGACCGCACTCTCATAGTCGCCGAGTCATGCGCTGCCCGCCTCAGTGCTTTCTCCATCGCGCCCGATGGCTCCCTCAGTGGGCGGCGTACCTGGGCTCAGTTCGACGAGCGTGGCTTCGCATTGGCGTGGGATAGAGTGATTCCTGATGGCATCTGTCTCGATGCCAAGGGCGCTATCTGGGTTGCCTCGCCCGGGAATACCGCCGCGGTACTGCGTGTGCTCGAGGGTGGCGAGGTCACTGACCGCATCCCGTTCGAGACTCAACCTATCGCTTGCATGCTTGGCGGCCCTGATCGGTGCACCCTTTTCGTGTTGGCCTCCACGTCTCAGGCCGAGTCTGCCCGCGTAGGTCGTATTGAGACCGTTCGTGTGGAGGTGCCGGGGGCAGGACAACCATGACATGGAGAAGCCGCGACGCAACGCCCTAGAGGCTTGACAGAGCGGCCAACGGGGATATCCTCACTGGCAGATCGGGCCGCTTCGTACTTGTTCGCTCCATACCTTCAGTGCATCACACTCCCCAACACGCACCGGCCTCAATCACTCCATGAACAGGCCGCTCGGTTAGGCGGCAAGGAGATGAGTCATGGCCTTCGTCGAAGTGAATGACTGGCAGGTGAAGCCTGGTGCCGCTGAGAGCATCATCGCGCTGCTGGGGCCGCCCACGCAGTGGCAGCCCCCTCCAGGAACGCCCCGAGCTTGGCTGAACGTGAGGACATACTCGCCCTCGTGGACCCGGTTCATTCAGATGACGGAGTGGAGCAGCTTTGCCGAAATGGAGCAGTGGTACGCGGCCTTTTGGGCGGATCCCGTTGGCCAGGACTACTGGCGCAAGGTGAGTGAGCTCATAGTTTTCGACCGCGGTGCGCAGCACTGGGAGGTGCTCAAGACGTTTGCGGGAAGCCCGGAGCCTTAGTCGGCCCGGCGTGTTGTACCTGGTCACCACTCGTGCGCAATCCCCACCCGCCTTCTGAGTGGGGATTGTGGTTGCCACTCCAGCACTTGCTAGTAACCTTCCCGTGCGCTCGTGTGCACCTCTCACCAGTTCTCAGAGGCTCTCGCTGTGGTGCATCGTAAAGCGGAACGAGCGGCGTCGGGCCAGGTGCCCAGGTTTCCCCCTGGAGGACGCAGTCTCCCCCGCCGGGCCACTACTGGACTGCGGCTGCAGGTGTTGGTGCCGCGGCTATGCCTCCGGCCCTGCCAAACCAGACCCAGAAGAGCATGGCGCCAGTGGCGACTAATACGGCCGCCCCGAGAAAGAGCGGGCGGTAGCCAAGCGCGGCGATCACGTAGCCGCCGCCAAAGGCAGTGACGGTCTGGGCGATGGTCGCGGCCATGTTGCCGGCGCCCGCCATCAGGCTGCGCCAGCGGGACGACACGCTGGTCTGCTGGACTACGGCGGCCGCCGGCGATGAGACATAGAAGGCCAGTAGCCGCACTATGTAGGAGACAGCGGCCCAGAGAGCGCTGAAGGCTAGCCCCAGGGAAGCGAAGCTGGCAGCCCCTGTCAGTAGCGCCAGTATGTATGTGCGCGGCCTACCCAACCGGGCCATGAGCAGGGGCGCGGCCAGTGCTGCGAGGGTGCCTGCAAGCCAGCTGGTGGCCGACAGCGCCCCCATCGCTGCAGTAGAGACGTGCAGCGCTTGGTCGAAGTACACGTTCCAGAAAGTGATCGCGCCCATGCCCAGCGACGACACGAACACAACAGTGCGAGCAGCATGATCGTGTGCCACGGCGCCTGCTCCCGGGCGGGCCCGGCCTCCGGCTGAGGCTGCCCCTCGTCAGAGACACCTCCCGTGGCGCCCCCCACCTGTGGCTCGCGTGTTGGCAGGAACACAAATACGGCAGGGACCACCATTAGCCCACCGACCAGCACCCCCAGGCCGTAGGGGATAGGGTCATCTGGCGCCAGCCCCAGCCCCTGGGCGAAGAGACCGGGAAGCAATCCCCCTACCAGCGCCCCCAGGAAGCCACCGGCAGTGTTCACGGCCATGCACACGGAGAAAGCGTGGTTGCTCTCCTTGTCGCTGACCCAGCCCATGAGGAAAGGGGCATAGTTGACGTTTTGCGTGGCAAAGGAGACTCCGATCAGGAGGAACTGGACCAGAACCCAGGCAGAACGCACAGAGGCAGGCATCAACCAGGCAAGCGCCAGCGCGATGTAGGCGAATGACATGATCGCGGCCCCGGCGATCATCAACAGCCGATTGGTGAAGCGGCGGCCAAGTTCCCCAGCCGGCAGGGACAGGACGCCCATGCCCAGCATCATCAGGGCATTGGCCAGGCCGATGAACTCTGGGCCGTAGCCCAGGCGCAGCAGGTAGAGGTTGGCCAGCAATGAGGCGATGCCGAACACGCCGAAAGCGCCCAGTCCAGAGTAGACGAAGAGCAGCCGCACGTTACGGTTGAAGCCGCGCACGGTAGCGGGGTAGTTGGCGACAGTCGCAGGAGCACGCACAAACCCAACCTCCCCCCAGCATGCACGCGATGCACGAAATCTGCCGGTCCGCTGGATAATCAGGGCGCGGAACGATAGCGTAGCATGTCAGAAGAGCCGCGCCTAGCTCACTCCAAGACACGCTAGCAGACACTGTGGCGCTACTTTGCCGGCCTCTGCGTGTGATACTGTGTTTCCGGCCCGAACCTGTCGCGACCTGGCTGCAGATGGCGGAGCTGTTTCTCCAGCACTACCCGCGGCGGCAGTCAGAAGCCATCAAGCACCTCGACTTCGCCATCGGCGAGTTCCAGGCGATGAAGATGGCGCCCGCCCTGGAGCGGGCGCTCGGCCGCAAGGGGCTGCTCAAGGCGTAGGCGACGGCGGCGCGGGACGCTGATGGCTCGGATGGCACGCCGATCGGCGCAGATCAGGTGGGATCAGCGTCGTCTGCGCCTCATCGCATTTTCACCCATGCGACGCGCCGTGGCCTCACACGTGATCCGAGAGCAGAAGCACCTCCACCTCGCGGACACACCGTAGGCCCTCGTCGTTGGTCAAGAACGCTCGGGCACCTCGCCCAAGGGCAGTGGCCAGGTGGATTGCGTTGGGAGTACGGAGGCCATATTGCACCTTTAGCGCGGCCGTGCGCTCGGCGGTGTCGGCGCCCATGACATGCGTCTCCAGGTTGGGGAAGCTCTGGAACAGGGCTCGGTAGCGAATCGCCAGGTCAGGCCGCTTCGCCTTGTAGGCTCCCGCCAGCACTTCCCCCAGGGCGAGAACCGAGGCGCAGGCGTGGAACTCACCCGCCGCCAGGCGCGAGAACACGGCCGCCGCGGCGGCGCCGAAACGGGGGTTATCTTCGAAGGCGTAGATGAAGACGGATGTGTCGAGAGCGACGGTACCCGCACCCGCCAAACTTGCCAGCAGCGCCTCTACTGATCCCATGCGGATCGCTCCTGCTGCAGGAAGGTATCGCCGCCGCCCAGCGATTGCCACATCTCTTTGCCGAGGCCGCGGAGGTAGCCAGCCCAGTCCCCTGGCACGGGCAGGAGCCTCACTTCGCCCTCATGTATCAGGACGATGACTCTGTCTCCCGGACGCAACCCTAGCGCCGCTCGTGCCCGCCTCGGCAGCACCATCTGGTTGCGGTCGCTCAGCTTGACGACCACCGTGTCCATGGGCCACCCCGTTCTGAATTGTGCCTTTGTGAACTCAGGATCCACAAAGCGTATTGTAGTGATACAAAGCATCACCCGCCAACGCTTGGGAAGAGAGTCGCGCACTAAGCGCATTCGTCCTGTGGCGGCTGTTCAGATGCCACCACGATGTGCCTCGATCGGAGCGGCCGTGGGCTCCGGGCGCTAGCTTGACCGGGCGAGCAGCCCTGGCATCATAGGAAAGAGGAGACCGATCACATGCTCAGTGTCGTAGACTGGCTGCTTCCGGGCCCTCCGTACGTCCAGTACCGCGCCCGGCTGGACCTGCTCGGCCAACGAGAAGACGAGCCCCAAGTGGTGGCGGCCCGCGAGGCGATGCTGGCGCAGCCGGAAGTGCAGGCCCTAGTCGCCGGACTCGCCGACTGGCCCGGGCGCGAGCTGACTCGCCACAACGACGCCGGACATCCTCTGCACAAGCTGGCCTTCCTGGCCGACCTCGGCCTGCGCCAGGAGGACCCCGGCATGGGCCTGGTGGTGGAGCGGGCGCTCGCCGGCCAGTCGCCGGAAGGTGCCTTCGAGCTCAGCATCAACGTGCCGGTGCACTTCGGCGGCAGCGGCACAGGCGAGAGCGCCTGGATGCTCTGCGACGCGCCCACCGTACTCTACGCCCTGGCGACGCTCGGGCTCGCGGACGACCCGCGGGTTGAGCGGGCTGCCGCACACCTGGCCGGCCTGGCGCGGGAGAACGGCTGGCCCTGCGCCGTCGCTTCCCGCCTGGGCGGCTTCCGCGGCCCCGGCCGCAAGGGCGACCCCTGCCCGTATGCGACGCTGGTAGCGACCAAGGCGCTCGCCGCCTTGCCGCGCTGGCGTGAGAGCGAGCCGGTGCGCATTGGCGCCGAAGCCCTCCTCTCGCTCTGGCAGGGGCGCCGCGAGCGCCGGCCCTACATGTTCGCCATGGGCAGCGGCTTCGCCAAGCTCAAGGCGCCTCTCATCTGGTACGACGCCCTGCACCTCTTCGACGTCCTGAGCCGGCTGCCCTGGCTGCGCGACGACCCGCGCCTCGCCGAGTTAGCAGGGCTGGCGGCGGCCAAGGCCGACGATCAGGGGCGCTTCACGCCCGAGTCGGTCTGGCAGGCCTGGAAGCGCTGGGACTTCGGCCAGAAGCGGGAGCCCTCGCCGTGGGTAACGCTGCTGGCGCAACGGGCGCTTCGGCGCCTGGGGTGGGCCTGACTTGGTGAGTGCGCTGGCCTGGCCGCAGGGGACGGGCGGATAGTGATCCGGCCGCCCCCGCGGAGGTGTTCGCACCCTGACCCGATGGGGAGACGATCTCACCGCGGAGGCGTCTGGAACACAAAGCCGCGAAGCCGACGCGAATAGCACGAAACCCCCAGGGGCTGGTGTGTGCACCGCCTAGTGGGGCAACTCTGGCTCGCGGACGACCCCTTTCGTGTCCTTTCGCGTCGTTTCGTGCTTTCGTGTTCCAGACGCTTCCGCGGCCTTGCGGCGAGCGGACTCAACCACCCGCCTGATTGACACCGCCCTCACCTCCCGCGTATACAAGCGTGCGGCCCCGGCGCGTCCGGCGCCGATTGCGCGGGGGTAGCCTCAGTGGAGACACCGCTTGGAGGAGTAGGGCCCTGGCTCTCCTGCCGCTGGCGGGAGGGGCACGCCGGCTGGCGGGCGCGGCGCGAGTGGCTGGCGCCCTTCGCCGTGCTGCTAGGCGTCATCGTGCTCACCGATCTCGCGGGCAATCCAGGGCGCACTCTCCTGCCCGTGTATGCAGAGGCGGCGCTGCGCCGTCCGCCCTACTTCACCTCGATGCTCGTCTCAATCCGGCTGCTCATGGGAGGGGCGGCAGCTTTCGCCGGCGGGCCGCTCTGCGATGCGCTAGGGCAGAAGCGGGTGGTGCTGCTCGGGCTCACCGGGGTACCGCTCGTCGGCGGTCTCCTCCTCCTGCGCTCGCCCCTGGCCCTGGTGCTCCTCAGCATCTACGCCGGCATCAGCGCCGGCGCCTACTACTTCGGCGTCGACTCCTACATGATGGCGGTGGTGCCGCTGAGCTTCTTGGGCACGGCCACGGCACTGGTCAACGGCTTCCAGACGCTCGGTGGCGCCCTCGGTAGCTCGCTCGCCGGGCCGGTCGCCGACCGATACGGCTTTGCAGCGGTTGGCCTGGGCACCATGGCGCTGGGAGCGCTCGTATTCGTGGGCTGCGGTCTGCTCCTGCCGGCCCGCGGGCGAGCGAGTGGCGCCGTCGTTCCGGCGCGGCTGTCTATGGGGTACGGCCGAGTGCTGCGCCGCCCGCCGGTGCTCTTGCTGGCGCTGCTACGGATCTTGCCCACCGCCTACTACGGCACGATCGTGCTGCTCATGCCCCTGCTCATCTATCGGGTGGCGCGCGTGCCCTCGGCCGCCGCCTACTACGCCACCACAGCGCATCTCTTCTCCTCCGGCTGCCAGTTGGTCGCCGGGCGCATCTGCGACCGCTATGGCCGCAATGTGATCGTCGTCGGCAGCATGGCGTTGATGGTGTTCACCGCGTTGGCCACGCCGTTTTTCACCCACAGCTTGATCGGGCTCTACGTCTTCGGCACGCTGGGCGCGGGGATGGCCTGGGCGCTCACGGTGGCGGTGCCCGGGCTAATCTGCGATATCTCGCCGCTCGACGAACGTCCGCGCACGCTGGGCCTCATCCACGTCGCCTGGTACGCCGGGATGATAGGCGGCACGCAGGCGGCCGGCTGGCTCGTGCAGACAAGCGCGGCGCTGCCCTTCCTTGTCGCCGGCTTGCTGAACGTCGCGGGCCTGGCCGTCGCCATTCGGCTCGTGCAGCGCTACACCGGGCCCAGAGCGGCAGGAGAAGGCTGACTTTGGCGGCACAGCGTCCGCAAGCGCTGGTGAAAGGATCGCCGGGCGACACCGCCATTCGGCCTACTCCGCACCAAGCCACTCTGCCTGCGCGCCGCTCTGCCTTACAGCGCTTCTGTGTCCGGTCAAGGCGTAACTACAATGAGAGCAAGACGCGCCTATCACAAGGTGGGCGCCCTCGGACGGCGAGGCAGCCCGGCCCGGGAGCGGAGTCATATCGGTGGTTCAATAGGCTAGTGGCGCCTGGCTAGTACTAGGGCGATCCCTCCTCCTGATAATCCTCACTCATCGCCTGCTGGGCCGATGCCGGTGGCGGTATGGGATGTCGCGGCGTCCACCACGTGCCGCGCCGAAGCGACAACCCAACGGGCGAGGACGAAGAGGCGGGCGGGCCAACCGTCGCACGCAATGCCGAAGTGCATCGCGGTTTCTACTAGACACCCTGAGTGGCCATACCCATTCCCTTGCCGTCTGAGCCGGTCGCTTTCCCCGGCTCAGACGTGCTTCTAGGTGGGGAGACTTGGCCGAGGGGGCCAGACATTAGGGAGGTAAAGAGAATGGCCAACCGATCTCGAAAAGCGCGCCGGGCCAGGCTCTGGATGGCCGTTGCCTACGTGATGGTGGTGGCGATCGTGCTAGCCGCTGCCTACAGCTTCCTGAGGCCCGCGCTCGTGGGTGGCGCCGTCGGCAATGCCCGCAACGGCCGCCAAGTGTACGTCGAGGCCTACATGTCGGGCTTCTCGACCTTCCGTATCGACGCCAAGGTCGGCGAGCCGATCACCATTAAGTTGCGTAGCATGGACTCGTCGGCGCACCTGGACGGCGGCGGCAAGCATCAACTGGCCATCGACGAGTTCGGGGTGAACATCATCGCCCCGCCCAAGGGCGTGAGCGAGTTTACGTTCACGCCGGATAGGCCCGGCACCTACCTTTTCTACTGCAGCATCTGCTGCGGCGGCAAGGCCAACCCGACCATGCGGGGCGAATTCGTGGTGACCGCGTGATCTCGTTGCGCTTCCGTTCGATCGCCCTCTTTGCGTTGGTCGCCCTCTTGGCGCTTGGAGCCGCCGTGGTCCTGGGGCTGGGCCGACCGATGGCGCCCATGGCCGACATGGTCTCGCTGTTGCCGGCCGTGACGCTGCCGACCGTCATTATCGGCGGCCTGGTGGACGGCATCAACCCCTGCGCTTCACCGTTCTGCTTATCTTCATCACGGCGCTCCTCGCCACCATGCAGACAGGGAGCGGGACAACCTTGGGCTCGGTCCGGGCGCGGATGATCGGGCTCGGCTCGATCTACATCGGGTCGGTGTTCTTCACCTACCTGGCCATCGGCGTCGGCGTGCTCGCTACCTCGCACGTCTTCTCGCGCGGCCACATAAGCGCACGCGTGGCGGCGGTCGTGGCCCTGCTCCTTGGCTTGTGGATGCTAAAGGACTTCTTCCTCCCCGGCTGGGGCCCACGCCTCCAAGCGCCGGAGAGCGTTTACGGCCTGATCAAGAAGGCGTCGCGCACCCTCACCGTGCCCGCCCTGGTCGTAAGCGGCATCCTCATCGGGCTGTGCACTGTGCCCTGCAGCGGCGCCGTCTACCTGGCGGTGCTCTCGCTCCTCGCCGCGCAGCCAAGCGTCGCCTATGGCTACCTCATCCTCTACAACGTTATGTTCACTGTACATCTGGCCGCGATCCTGGTCGCGGCATCGTCCAAGCCGGCCCTCAACCGGCTGAAGATCTGGAATATGGCGCATAAGCGCTGGGTACGCCTGGGCCTTGCGGCCATAGTCATCGCCATGGGGCTGCTTATCCTGGCAACGGTGTAGTCAGACAACAGCACTGCTCCCTGAAACACGGCGCTAACCCCAGCCCCGCCGCGGCTGACACCGTCGCCGGGTCGGGATAGCTGATGGCGTTCACTCCGGCCAGGAGCGCGCGGCGTTCCAGCTCGACCTTCTCCGTCCCCGATGGGCGGGCGCAGCCCAGGGTGACGGGCAAGCGCGGGCAGAGTAGCCGGGCAACGGCGAGAATGCGTCCGACTTCCCCTGCCGATGGCGCTGCCAAGCCGGACATGGGAGTGCCGGACAGGGGACGCAGCACCGCCACCACCAGAGCGGCCGGGCGCTCGACGGCGATCATCTCGATAGCCGCGATCTCGCCCCGCACCTGGCCGAAGTGCAGCCCGACGATCACGTGCGGTGCCACGGCGAGGCCGACCTCGGCGAGGAGCGCCAGAGTGGCGGCGCAGTCGGCCGGTGCGCGCCGCAGGCCAAGCACTGCCGTGTAGGTTTCCTCGTCGCCAACGACGTCGAAGAGGGCCAGGTCGAGCCCCGCCTGCTTGAGCCCCAGGGCAGTCTCACGGTCCAGCAAGCCGGTATGGGCGATGACACTCAGGCCCAGAGCCTTCAGACCAGCAATGGCGTCCAGGTAAGGCAACAGCGGCACGGCGCCATCGTCATCACAGGCGCCGCTCAGCAGCAGACCACGGCAGCCTTCCTGGCGCAACCTCTCACCCAACTGCAAAAGGGCTCGCGGAGTCCTGGCCGCGAGCATCCCCAGCAGCAGTCGGCCCTCGCAGTGCTGGCAGCCACGTTTACAGAGGCTGCCGCTGATGCTGACGGCGGCAAAGCGGCGGGCATTGTTCTGGTAGTGCTCCGTCTGGTAACGCTTCAGGCCGGGAACAGCGAAGTCCACTACAGGTGGGTGGTGCTCCTGTCGCGTCTTCCAGGCCAGGGCCTGCAACTCGGGCCACGGCAGGGCGAAGAGGGCGCTCGCCCGGCTCAACTGCCCTCGCCGCTAAGCGCGTCAGGGCTAGGCGGGCAGGGAACGCCCGCCGCGCCAGGCGGAAGTTGTTCCGCCGCTTCGCCCGCCGCGTAGTCGCGCAACTGATAGCGGGCGAGCTCGATGTCCTCCGGATCGAGCGGAATGGGGTAGTTGCGCAGAGGGTCACGGGCACGCTCGTTGCCGAAGGGACGGTTGCAGGCTACGAGGCCATCAACCCCTGGGCAGCCGGAAGTGCGGAAGGGCTCGCCGTAGCGCACGATCGCCTCCGTGTCCTGGCCATAGCCCACGATGCGGCCGGAGTCGTCGAAGATCATGTCTTCGTAGCGGCCCAAGCGCTCGTTGACGATGTAGCGCG
>Ga0315274_10003662_pt1 | contig 22847 bp, 23 predicted proteins | sample YL17G02_20_MG_FD_203700 | JGI IMG/M metagenome (GOLD analysis project Ga0315274, IMG submission 203700) | Sediment microbial communities from Yellowstone Lake, YNP, Wyoming, USA - YL17G02_20 | ecosystem: Environmental > Aquatic > Freshwater > Lake > Sediment | place: USA: Wyoming | collected...
TGGCACTGCGGTTGAGGCCAAGCAGATATAAGGCATAGCACAAAATCCGTTGAAGGACTCCCAGGCCGAAGGCTTCCAGTACTTGAGCCATTCGGTTCTCGGAGAGTTGAGGAGAAAAAATGAGGCTCCGGCAATCTATCAGTGGCATCTTTTGCATAGTATCTCACCCACTATTAACGAGTTCTTTGCCAGAATATCATGCACTAATGGCATCTTCGTAAAGAACTCTAATATAAAGTGGGTTAATTGTCAAGCCTAAAATCAAAATTTTATGTTGCCAGTATCAGTGACAAAACTTTTAAGACGCGGAACTAGCGAACCGCAAATACATCCTTTTCTTTCATGTCTAATCATTTTCCTTTCCTCCTTTCTTCATGTGTCTATCCTCCGTTCGTTCTTCATTGAACGATTGAGCTGGCCTTCATAATCAATAGCGACACATCCTGCCAGCCGCACCCCTCCGAAATTAATTCCCTCCTATTCTTTTTGTTTCCTCCCCCAAAAGTGTACATAAAAAATTGCAAAGATCCGGCGGGGGTGCTTAGAAAGCTTTGATGAGGCAATCGCAACGTGTCCCCTGCCTTCAATCTCGGCACGCTCTCTATCCTCTTTCCAACTTCCCATGGACACGAGGACTAAAACTTCCATCTTGGCCGTGGCATAATTCAGATTGAAGCCCTGCTATGAACGAAAGGGAAAGCTCAATAATACATCAATTAGGTCCTAATTATATCTGTTAGTTGGGAGATTTCTCTTAGGTCTTCCATATGTCCGACCAAATCGAGGCATTGATCTATCTGACTGTCCGATAAAACAACCCCCGCACAGTCCCTGAACTTATTTGCCTGTTCCTCTTTACTGAGGGGATTCGGGGCGCTCCCCTTGCTTTTTTCCACGCTTTTCGTATATTCTTTTCCGTTCCGCAGTCGAACCTTTAGGGTACAGGCATTTGATCCCGAACTCTCAACCCCTCGAAGATCCGGACGAATGTAAAGATGAAACTTTTTCATCAATCTCTGAACCCTGGGATCGTTCACCTTTTCGTTCGTAAATTGTGTCAGGCCTACTTTTCGATCTACCAGGGCTACAGAAATACAAAACCCCATGCTGAACTGACCCTCCAAACCCGTTTTTGGATTCGGGTGAATCAAACTCAACGGCGTGGTATAGCTTACACCACAGTCGATCCGATCCACCTCCTCAGGTTTTATGTCATGCTCTTCAATCAAAGATAATATCGCATCGATCCCCGTCTGGGTTCTCGAGCAACTGGGATACTGTTTAATGTCGATTCCGGGCGATTCGATCTCAAACGGGTTCCCCAGGCCCTCCACAATTTTTTCAGGATGATAGTCCTTTTCTCCACAATATACTCTACCGAAGCCGAATTGCCCCTCAAGAATATCCGGGTTCGCCCGCAAACCTTCGCGAACGAGGAGGGCTGCTACCACACCTGCTCTCGCTGCATTTCCCGCATGAAACGGCTTTGCACTCGTCCCTTTATTTTTTCTCAAACCAGCGGCCTCCGAAGCGGCAATTCCCAATGCAGATCGGGTTTCATCCACATCCAGTCTAAGAATCTTCGCTGCGCCTGCCGCCGCACCCAGACATCCCAAAGTTCCGACCGCATGCCAATGTTTTGAATGTTCGGGATTGACACCTCTTCCGACTTTTGAGCCCACTTCGATCCCCACAATGTAACCTTCTAAAATTTTAGTCCCTGTAACATGCAGCATCTCTCCCACAGCCAGTACAGCTGGAAGAATTGTGGCTGAGGGATGAGATCGCATGGAAACAATTGTATCATCCCAGTCAGTCACATGAGCCATATATCCATTGGCGAGAGCAGCCATTGGCGCAGAGGTTTTGAAGCTACTTCCAAATACTGAAGCATGGGGATGTCCTCCAACGGATGTCACAAATGACACTACTTTCTTGCTATTGGAATGGGTTGATCCGAAGAGCGCAACACCGATACAATCCAAAATACTGCTCTTCGCGAGAGTAACTACCCTGGGAGGAATGTTTTCAAAAATTTGCCCGCAGACAAACTCAGCCAGTCGTTTGGTGATACCCACTTCTTCCTTTACATCATCTTTTTTGCCCATGGGTACAATCCTTTATGAAAAGATTTATGACCGTATCTATTCCCCTATTCTTCCAGCCCCCAAATGGCTTTTACCGTTGGGGCTACATCCAATTGTTCAGGTAATGCTCCTATTTCCTTGTCTGAAATTAGCTCTCTTGAAGAGTAATCCAGCAATTCTCCGATCTTCCCTAATCTCTTAACACCCGCCCCAGAAAAGATTAGCCAAACATTTATGTCAGGAGCATAGGGGGGACCATGATTGACCGAAACCTTTGGTTTTATATGCCCTTCTTCTATAATGACAGAATCACGATCCGGAAGGATTAATATATCGGGTGATCTTTCATGGGCAAATCTTTGCACATACCACGGTGCCTTCGGATCATACTTGTACCAAGCCTCCTTGATATGACGTATTTCCCTTAAAGCATGTATCGTCCGTTTCACCAGAGAGGCTCCAGTATCATCTAGGTAAAAACCGCCTGTTGCGCCTGGTGAAAAATATAGAACATGATCAACGATATCATTATCCCCCCCCTCCCTCAATGAGGTCATAACATCGATACCGATAGGCCTCTCGTTCATCCCATGGTCGGAGGCGATCACAATCAGTGTATCCTCAAACCAACCCATCTCTTTCAATTTTTCAACCACTCTCCCGATCTGAGCATCGATCACGCGTACAGAGTCTTCGAGTTCCGCTGAATTAATTCCATAAAAATGCGCCGTTATGTTCGTTGAAACGAGTCCGATAAAAAAAAGATCAGGTTTTTCATTCTCCAGCACTTTCAAGGCATTATCCATGATGAAAACATCAATCAAAGAAGTATCCGCCACATCCACGTGAGAACGTCTAAATGCTTTCCCTTCCCAATCGACAATTCTCGGCTGTTTGCCATCCCTAAGATAGAATGGAAGGGAATGATTGGTTCTTTCTTGTAACGAATAATGGTCCGCACTGACACCCGCACCGGTATATGCATCCAGGACATGCCTTCTGGAGACAACCTCACGGTAGGAATAGGCGATGATATCGGCCTGTTTACCGGCCATCAAAAGGGCATGCCGGTCCTTCGTCGAAATCGCGCCAACTTTTGCTGTTGGATTTCTTTTCTTCAAGAAATCGCCCAGGGTCGGAGCGTCCATATGCAAGATATCTTTTTCAGAATCGTAGAAATATATTAATTGGCGCGTTTTTTTTTCATACCATTCATAACTAGAACATATGCCATGATCCCTAACAGGTAAGCCGGTGGACAGGGTAGCAATACCCTGATTGGTACCATTGATGCATGCTCCAGCTACTGCATTTCTATAACTGATTCCTCTGGAGATGAGCGCCTCGATATTGGGAATAGAGAATCGTTCAAGGTAGTCGTACCTCGCCCCATCAACAGTGATGAAAATGGTATGTCTTGGAGTTTTGTTATGATTCACTATCGGTAAGATACCCAGCATGGTCCTTTCCTTTCATCCCGTTGAGGTCTTTGCTCTCTTATTTGCGATCATGTGCCTGATCAGCGGGAAAAGAGCTGAGAGCAAGGAGAAGATTAGAAAAGTAGCCGCGAGTGGACGGGTAATGAAGGGCCAAAAGGACCCGTAGATGACCATTCCCGTCTCCAATGCGGTTTCAGCCAAGGGGCCCAGGATGACGCCTAAGACCAGTGGCATCAGTGGAAATCCATATTTTTCAAGGCCGAAACCGAGAAATCCAAAGATGAACATGATCCAGACATCGATCATGTTGTTGTTAATACCGAATGCTCCGATCACGCAAAGAAGCAAAATGGTCCAATTTAAAATGGGGCGAGGGATATTAAGAACCTTCACGATGGCCCAGATGCCCAGGATCGAGAAAAAGATCATGACGACATTAGCAAATAAGAAACTTACAAAAACACCCCAAACCAACTCAGGTTTTTCAATAAAGAGCCTAGGGCCTGGATTCACTCCATGGCTCATTAAGGCCGCCAGAATCATCGCTGCAGTAGAACTTCCCGGGATTCCGAGGGTGAGGGCAGGAATCAGTGCTCCACCGGTCGCGGCATTATCGGCGAATTCCGGGGCAGCAATGCCTTCATCAAGACCGGTCCCAAATTTTTCAGGATGTTTAGACCACCTGATTTCTTCATTGTAAGCAAGTATCGCAGCGATGGTTGACCCTGTGCCGGGAAGAATTCCTACAATAAGCCCAATCAAATTAGCCCGGATCACTGTGACCTTCATGTGTAAAAACTCTTTGATTACACCTAAGTTTATCTTGCTTTGCTTGACCTGGTACTCAGGTTTTTTGAATACGACGGTAGCTGTACTTCTTAAAAACTCTGCGAAACCAAAGAGGCCCACAACCACAGCGGCCATATTGACGCCATAACGAAGGTGCAGGCTTCCAAACGTGAATCGGTCCACAGCAGTGATTTTGCTTACACCGATGATAACCACGAAAAGACCTATACATAGAGAGATCAAGGCCTTGAGTTGGCTCTTTGACCCCAGGCTCGAAACGGCACTCATGCCGAAGATGCAGAGTGCAAAATATTCGGCCTGATCAAATTTAAGAGCGACCTTTGCGACCCAAGGAGAAACAGTCATCAGCATAATGGCGCTAAAAATCCCACCGACCGCCGAAGCCGTCATGGCGAGCCCAAGGGCTCTCGATACGTTTCCCTTCTTTGCCATGGGAAACCCATCAAATATGACCACCGCGGCGTTCGACTCGCCTGGAATTTTGAAAAGAATCGACGTGATCGATCCACCCGTGGTGGACGAGGCATAGAGTGCCCCCATCATAGCAATAGCCTGGGTGGGTGTCATCCATAAGGTTACAGGAATCAGAATGGCCACCGATGCTGTCGATCCAAGTCCGGGGAGGATCCCGACAATGACGCCCAATATCACTCCGAGGATCACAACAAGAAAGTTGATCGGATTGATAATAAAATTCAGCCCAAGGAGTATATTATCAAACATGAGTCTCTCCTTACCTCAATAGAGCAAAAAGCTGAAAGACCTGAATATGCCAACACCTCTGGGGAAGGGGATATAGGTAATTTTGACAAATAAGAGGAGAAAAACAACCGTGATGCCAAGTGGGATCACACCCAGCATGACCTTCTTCCGGTAACCGGTGATCCACATGAAAATCCCCATTGAAATAGGCGTGGCGATGGCAAACCCCACCCAACTGAGACATAGAATGTACATGAAGGAGATGAAAATTCCAAAGAGGAGGAGGGGAAAGACTCTCCTTTCCCCTGCCTCCTCTTCCTCTTTGATTCGGTTTTGCTCTGTTTCTCGGGCAAGCCGCCTTTCGACGTCCTTCTTCCGTAGCAGCAATTTTACAAGGTGAATGGCAGACGAGGTGAAAAGTATCGTCAGGATAAGTTGAGGCCAGAAGGTTGTTCCAAGGGGAGATTTCACTTTTGACGGAGGTATGGTCGTGGCAATGCAGAAGAGGATCACTGAAAACAAACAGATCAATGCTGTGATGGACTTTTCACCTGTCATGTGCCCCCCCTCGTTCTGTAATCAGTGAATAGACCGAATTGAATCTTCTTAGAAAAGGTCTTTCATAATCTCGGCAAAGGTACCATAATCGTCCGTAATCTCCTTGGTAAAGGCATCCCTTCCCATAAAGACTGTTCGATCATGGCCGAGGTCCTTCTGTAAATAGTCCTGCATGCGTTTTGATTTGAATGACTCTTCAAAAGCCCATTCCATATATTTAACAATCGGCTCGGGTGTCCCTTTCTTAAGAACAAATCCCCTCCAGCGTCCTAGGTAGTTTTCAATACCAAGTTCCTTCGTACATGGAACGTCAGGGTATTTTTTGATGCGCTGAGTATAGCCAATGAGAATCGGTTTGGAAATCCCCGCCTTATAAAGACTTTCCAAATCAATCAGTTCGTCAGACTGAAACACCACATAACCTCCTTGAAAACTTGCTTTCCTCATAGAACTTTCGGGGAAAGGAACGAATTTCAAGTTCACCTTGGCCCGCTTATTTAGCAATTCGACCCAGACATGGTCAAAACTCAGGGCATCGGCACCCGCAACAGTCAGCCCAATTTTAGGATTCTTCTTGCAGAATTCCTGGACGTTTTGGAAAGTCTGAAACTGTTTGTTATCGACCCTGGTGTGAATCGCCGAGATGTCATGAGCCCCCCTTACCAGCCAGATAAAGTCATTAAGCTTATAATCGGCGCGACCGAGCACTACGTTCGTAATCATGGTAGGACTACCTTCCAGAAGGGTGTACCCATCGGCAGGTTGATCGAGAAAATAGGATGTAGCGATATCTCCTCCCGCCCCGGCCTTGAAGGTCAATTGGAAAGGGACGCCCAAGAGTTTTGTAGCATCTTCGGTAATGGCCCGGGCGAAGAATTCAGAACCCGACCCAGGACCAGACCGTATGACGATCTCGATGGGTTTTTTGGGAAAATCCTTGGGCTTTTCGGCAGCATAAGTTTGGAAGGACGCCAATAGGCAAATCGATGTCAGAAGCATGAACATGATGCCATTGTACTTTTTCATTGTAGTTCCCCTCCTTTCGCACAACAGGTTTAACCGCGTATCAGTATTCTAAACACTATATCTTTTGCCACAAAGCCTCTACGCTCCAGTACTCATACGCAACCACCTCCTTTTTCCCTCTCTTTCATCCGTTCATAGGCACTCTCGTTTTCGCCCACACTATTTCAAGTATTTCTTTGAAAACTCATTGTATTTCTGTCCCAGTTCAGTAGCCCTTTCTTCACATTCGTCGATTTTCATGACCCTGCAATCGTAATTAAGAAGATCTTTCATGCGCTGACGGTTGTTTTCCGTAAAGACGACCGTCCCGTCATCCCGAATCTCTTCGATTCCCTCAAGGGCCGAACTCTCCCAATTGATCTTAACCGCCTCTTCGAGAGTAATTCCTTTCGGAAGTTCGAGTTCGAACCCCTTCTGGCTGAGGCGCCCTGGGTATCCCCCCATCATGCCATAAGGTCCAGCAATACAACTGCAGTATTCCCGTGTATCGAAATAGATTGAAAGAATTTTCTGGATCCCCGAAGACGCGATCAAATAATGCCCATCCGGTCGTCCCGGCCGCCGAGCATACTTAATGATGTCGCTATAGAGTTCATCCGGACTGAACTCATTGGTAACATCATTTCCATCGATGAGGATTCGGAGATAAGCCCGTCCTCCACCCGTATGGCCTTCCCGGACAACCCAATATTCTGCGTAATGATGCATTACTAACGAAAGAAAGATGCTCCGCATAGGTACATTCTTTTTAAGAGAGATTACTTTTTGCAACTGTGGAATGACATTTTCTCCATTCCCAATTCCAGCGACAGGAGCCTGACCCACTTTTGCCAGGGTGGGGTTAACCGCGTCCGGATACGCCCCGTTGATGACCCAGGTTTTAATTCCAGAGCGCTCGATGGCCCGCATAAGCTTGTAACACAACGTGAGATGCATAGGCAGCCAGGGCCCAAATCCAGCTTGTTGGTACTTCTTATGGATCTCCTTTGGGAGAAGTTCGACAACCCAATAGGATTGCAGGCTTGTGATATTGAAGATAACAGAAGGTTTGATACTTGCTAGTGTTTCAGCCGTTCTGTCGATGTCTTTCAAGTCGATCTTGACGAAGTCGATATTCGGGTAAATCCCTTCCATTTGGGCACCGAACAAGGCATTATTAACTTTCTGGGACCCATAGGTGTCATTCACATCGGCCCCGACAATACGGGCGATCCCCGGCCTTCTAGCGAGAAGCTCCAAAGCTTTGCCACCTACTTCACCTAAGCCAATGATCATGATTGTTCCATCTGACATCTCTAATCTCCTTTCCTCTCCAGTGTAATTTTCCACAATCAAGAGCTGAGAATTCAACGTATGAGAAGACGGATCCATCCAAAAAGGAGCAGCACGAAGAAGAGGTAAATGTCGTCATGGGATTTTGAAATACCTCCTCACGGCCTCGACAAAGTGCTCGACATGCTCCACCATCAACTGTCCCATTTGATCTGCATCCCGGTCCTTCAAGGTCTGAATGTATTTCGGCAAATGAGTAAAAACGAGTCCTGGTTTGTGGGAAATCAGTCTCTGTATCCGAAAAAACTGGTTTTGCACAATGGATAGGTGTTCCTCCAGATAATGATTGTGTGAAGCCTGTTTGATGATCTCATGAAACTGCATATCATAGTCCATTTGTTCCGAGACACTCCCTTTAGTTATCTGAGAACCATTCTCAAGGAGTTGCTCCAAATTATGGATTTGTTCCTCAGTGATGTTGAGAGCGGCTAGCCGCCCAACGCCACGCTCCAATATCTCTCTCAATTCAATTAACTCTTGAAAATCCCTAAGATTGACGTCGGAGACCCGGGCTCCGGAGTGAGCTATGATGGTTAACAGCTTTTCCGCTGAAAGGCGGATGAAAGCTTCTCGGACCGGTGTTCTGCTGACCTGGAACTCACGTGCCAACGTCCTTTCGTTAAGGGGTTCTCCTGGCTTGTAATAAAGGCAAACAATTCGCTCTCTCAATATGTTATAAATATCATTTATGCCTTTTTCGTTCATTTGTCTTGCTCTTTTTGAACATGGGTTTGTATTGCGTCATATCGTTGTTACCGCAGAGGGTAAGCCTCCTGACCGCAGGCTACCAAAACTACTCCTTTGATTTTCTCTAAAAGCATGGAGGGGGTTTGCTGAAACGCCGAAGAACGCAGAGAGGAGGTTCCAGTTTAAACTGCCAACAAGTACGGCAGTGATTGGGCCATTGAAAAGTTCGATAACTTCGGCGTAGCGATTCATCTCCCGTCGTTCCACTTTTAAAAAAATTCTCTCTCTATTAATTGAGGAAGATCGGCTACACTTGGAATCACGTGGGTATGCCAGTATGCCCCCCAGTCCGTCACCGGACGGGGACCGCTGAGTACCCCGATCACACCCCGGCATCCAGCATTACGACCTTCCAGCATATCGGCCGGTGTGTCCCCAATTTTTATCACCTCATGGACGCTCTGGATATTCAGTTGGGTCATGGCATAAAAGATCATAAACGGTGCAGGTCGTCCAATCTCTCCGGGAATATGTTCTACGTCCACAGCGATATCGACCAGACCATCTCTAATCCATCCCAAACCTTCCATGATGGCTTCGGTGACAATGCGATGAAATCCAGTATCAGTGGCAACCTTAATTCCTTGTTCGCGGCACCACCGGAACGTATCTGATGCCCCGGGGACTTCCTTACACTGCTTCCTGTAATGGTCGATCATTATCTCCTGATACCGATCAAAGACCTTTTTGGCGAGGGGATAGCTTTCGGGGTCCTTTATCTTCTCGAAGTCTTCGATATCAATCTTTTTCCCCCTCTCTCTCGCGATGAGGAACTGATAGAGATGAATCTTGTTCATCCCCATGTGGAAGAGAATCTCCTCTGGGGTGGTTTTAAGATTAAATTCCTTAGCTGCTTTATGCAAACAGTCCCTCACGCCTACATCATCGTGTACTGTTGTTCCAGAAAGATCGAACATGACCATGCTAATTTTCCCCATTTACAAGCCTCCTTCAGAATTTATTACTTGCATCACAGACTTTCCCATCATCCATCTGACGAGTATTAACAATAAATTGATTTTTATAGCAGATTTCATTTGTTATATCAAAAGGTTAGTTAATTTCAGGTCCCAGGTAGTCTATGGGTTGCTTGAGATGATACAACCTGGTATATATTTTGTCAAGCAAAAAAATACTAACGGTCGACCAACACGTAACGAAAAATCGAATTGAAGATCGGGTTACAACAATTTCGACTGGCGTGTTTAATCAAGGTTACCATGGAAACTTGGAAGAAAACACTTTCCGACCTGGTGAGGGGAGAAAACAGATAGCGACATGTATTATTGCTATGCTCAGGGATGACTCCCTCCCCATTTTCGGAGATGGAGAACAGTCTTCAGATTTCGTCCATATTGATGATGTCGTCGAAGCGTTTATGCGTGCTCCCAGAAATTCTGCCAAAGAACAGGTCATCGATATTGGGACAGGTGTTAGCATGCCTGTGAAGGAAGTTTTTAAAGTCATAATCGAACTAACTGGAAGTAAATCAAAGATAGAACACAGGTCCATAAGGACAGGAGAAGTCAAGGTACATACTAAAGCTGACCTTGCTGACGCCAGGAAATACCTCGATTGGGAGCCCCACATAGACCTTCGAGAAGGATTGAGGAGAACAATCCCTTACTACGCCAAATGTTTTGGGGTGCAGTCGCCCACTTGACGTTGACGATTTCGATTGTCACCTACGTCGGCGAACTTGGGTTGGGACTGCAAATACCGTGGAGTATGCGTGCTAATACAATCTGGCAAGCAGCAAATTTTCTAGCTGTTTGGTTTTTTCCAAAATTTTTCCTACGATGACAAATTTCATAGGCCCCTCCCGGCTGGCGATGATCGCCTGGTCGACGGTTTCTTCACCCACCACCAACCTTTGCCTCATGAATACTGGGCCTGATCACGATCAGAAAGTCCCGTTGATGGCAAATTCAAAAAGGTCAAAGTTTCGCAGTCTTTTTGCCTCAGCTATGGCAGCATACTGATCGTTGAGGGGGCGGGAGAGGATAAACGGCACCTCCTGTTCTGCCAGTCCGCCGTGGGACCGCAGACGGGCATCCGCCAAACCCGACAGATCATGTTCTTCCGGGGAGGAGCCAATCACCGTTCCAGCATCTCCGGTCACCACCACATCACCAATGCGATCCAAGGGAAGTTCGAACTTGGAACAGGCTTCTTCTCGCTCCATCACTTTCTCAATACCAGATAGAGTTTGGATGTAATCAATCATGTCTCTCGATGGTACTCGGCCAAATCCGAACACAGTAACAAAAGACCCCAGAGAACCGTGGTGGACAACATAAGGGTCAGTGATGGGGCAAATCACCCGTGAGCGATTTTTTCCGAATTTTTGATCCAGGAGGTCCTGAAGGAAGATCACCTTAGGCGATCCGTCGGGGTTGGCCTTGTCGTTCATCCCGTGATCCGCAGTCAGAGCAACAATGGCTCCCAGGTCGGCTAGCTTTCCAAATTCTTCATCGAGGGAGTGGTAGAACTCGTTCGATTCTTTGGCCCCGGGGGCGAATTTGTGTTGGATATAGTCCGTGAGCGATAAATACATGATATCTGGACGTTCTCGCTCCAGAATCTTGACGCCTGCCTTCACCACGAACAGGGAGAGTTCGGCCGAATAAACATCCGGAAGAGGTAAACCCATATAGTCGAGAACCTTCTCAATCCCGTTTTCTTCCCGGGTGCACTGATCTGACTTCTCCGAAGAAAAGCAAATTCCTTCCCGCAAGTTATGGCCTAACATCTTCCGTAGTTTATCCTTGGCGGTAATCACAGCAACCTTCCCGTCTTTTTGGGAGACCCTGGCCAGGATTGTTTCCGAACGCAGGAATGCCGGGTCATTCATCATGACTTCGGCCCCGGTTTCCGGATCGAGGAAGAAATTTCCGGAAATCCCATGAACGGAGGGAGGACTCCCAGTAACGATGGAAAGATTATTGGGATTGGTAAAACTGGGCATGGCCCCATCGGCCAGGGCATAAAATCCCTCTTCCCTGAATTTCTTGATATTAGGGAGAAGATCCTCTTTCAGCCCCTTTTCGATATAGCCAGGCGCACCCCCGTCGATGCAGATAACAACAATGGGCCAGACCGGCCAGGAATATAGCCGGCCATTAAGTACCAACTCTGGGATACGAGATTTACCAACCCTCCTCAATTCTTCCTACCGTGGTCGCCAATGATTATTTGCAAAAAAACCATTCTACGTTAAGTATATTTCATGACAGTGCTTGTGACGATATTTGGAGCTTCGTCTCTCCGGTCGGCCGCATTGCAGAGATGTCGATAGATCTCATACATCTTGAGGAAGATTGGCAGGAGAGTATATCGAAGAACCGACTTTTATTTCCTAAAATCGATTTTTTTCTTTTGAAGATATCAAACACCATATCTTTCTACTTTTCATATTAAAAATTGGAAAGTATTGTACGACAAGGTTTTCACATTTTGCCCACAGTCTGAAACTGTTGGGCCACAAAATCGACTGTCCCACGCGTTGCTTTTGAGAACTCAGCCGCTGTTGCAACCAAAGCTCCTTGTTTATTAAATTCTTCTCTCGTCATACCATCTGGCTCGTAGGCTTGTATAAAATAAGGGAGCCGAAGAAGTTTTTCCAAAGCGGCTTTGGGTGTGTCCTCATAAATCGCTTCGGAATTGAATGGTTTCAGAAAATCCTCCACTTTCATCAGTTCTTCGATGTATCCTGGAGGACAAGTATAGACGACATCTCCTCCGGCAATCTTCTCGATGTGCCAGCTCGCCTGGCTTCCATCGTTCATCGGAGGACTGATCCTCATGCTACACATCAGCATTTTGCTTGGGTGCCCCTTTTCCGTGAGGATTCTATAAGCTCTCTTAAAAATAGATAATTCAGCCCATCGAATATCTGCTTCGCTCAGATCAATTCCCCTGGAGTCCGCCTGGGTCTTCAAATCACCCAGGGTCCCATACCGCGCTGACATGTGGGTGATCACTGATCGCCAACGAAACAGATCCACTCCATTCTCTTTGGCCTTCTTCGGTCCCTTTTGGACCGCTTCCATGCACGCCAAAAATTGAGGAACAGTGAAGGCCAACGTATTGTTGGTAGCGATACCCCTTGCTGTAAGTTCCTCAATCACCTTGTACCCTTCAGAAGTTCCGGGAATCTTAATCATGACATTGGGTGATATCTGGACAATGTCGAGGGCTTGCGTCAGCATCCGATCGGTATTAAAGCAGTCCCTTGGATCAACCTGACCGGAAATATATCCATAAGCATGTTTAGATTTTTCCCAGACGGGGAGAAAAAACTCTGCTCCCAACTTAATAATTTTCTTGTAGGTAATCCAGAAAATTTCCTCTACATCTTTATCAGGGTTCTCCTGGATAAGATTTTTAATAAAATCAGCCCAGACCTTTGGATTATCCTTTACAGCATTAAGGCTCAAAGGTGGATTTGTAGTCACTCCTCGAAACAGGGTCTCAGCCGGATTCTCTGGATCAAAAAGTCGTTTTAATTGTTGTTGCCAAAGCTGCTTCTTTTCGGAATGGGCACTCTCCACTACCCGTTTAGCCCAATTGCCGTAGACAAGCGGGGACGAATCCCACCAGATCTCTGCTGCAGGGTTAGCTTCTTGAAGTCTCTCGAGGACGCTTTTGTTGAGCATGTTAAGTACCTCCTTCCCCTACCAACGGACGACCTTCAAGATTCCTTTTACGTGCAACCAGAATCATCCATGATATTGACCGCCCTGTCGATCTTGCCCAATCCTTCCATCAACTGCTCCTCAGTGATACAGAGGGGAGGCGCGATGAGGAGTAGGTTCCACCGCGAGTATCCAGAAACACCATCCTCCCTTAACTTGCTTAATAGCCCGCTCATGATTGGATCTTTCTTTAAATAATTGTCGACTGTCCAAGGGACAACTGGCTTCCGGGTTTTCTTATCTTTGACGAATTCAATTGCGGCAAAAAGTCCTAACCCTCGAACATCTCCAATGATTGAATGTTTATCTTTCATCTTTTCCAGTTCGGCTAACAACTTTAAACCCAGGACTCTTGAATTCTCGATTAACCCTTCTTCTCGGTATACCTGAATCGTTGCAAGAGCCGCCGCACAAGCAATGGGATTCCCCAATTGAGTCAATCCACTGTAAAAGACCTTTTCCTCCAAATCATCTGCAATCTTCTTTCTGATCACCGTGGCTCCAAGGGGGAGGTAGCCTGAATTGATTCCCTTCGAAAGGGTCATGATATCTGGCACGACGTTCCAGTGATCACAGGCAAACCATTTTCCCGTTCTTCCAAAGCCCGTCATGACTTCATCCGCAATGAGCAGAATCCCGTATTCATCACAGATCTGTCGCAGTCGCTGCATGTAACCGTCTGGAGGGATAATCCGACAATTGCTACCCGTAATGGGCTCGACGATGATGCCGGCAATCTCTCTTGGCCCTTCTACTTCAATCACCTCACGAATCTGATCCGCGCAGAAAAGGTTGCACTCAGGATAGGTCTTGTCAAAGAAACATCGATAGCAGAAAGGGTCCCAGATCCGAACGACTCCCGGGATACTCGGTTCATTGGGAAGTCTTCTCGGGTCTCCAGTAATGGCCATGGCCCCGTATGTAGCTCCATGGTATGAACGCCATCGCGAGACGATCTTCTGCCTCCCCGTGTAAGGCCGGGCGATCTTGATCGCGTTTTCGTTCGCTACTCCTCCTCCGCAGGAAAGAAAACTCTTTTCCAAATCACCCGGTGTAATCTCGGCGAGCCTGCGACAGAGCTCCGCACGGGGTGCGTTCGCCATTCCCTCGGCCACATAACAGATCTTCCCGGCCTGTTCACGAATGGCGGCGATGATTTTGGGGTGTTGATGTCCCGCGTTGACATTGAAGAGTTGGGAAGAAAAGTCGAGATATCTCTTGCCCTTTTCATCCCAGAAGACTGCCCCTTCGCCGCCTGCCACAATAAAAGGCTTGAAGTCCTTTTGGGCCACCCAGCTGTGTAATACATATTTCTTCTCATTTTCTGCGACATTCGAATAATCCATTCCTCATCCTCCTTCCTTCATTCTGTGGTCCCCTCCTGCTCGCTTCTCAACCTCTCTTGAGCAACTCCATGAAAGAGTGCCTCTGGGAATTTCATTTAATGCATTGATTGGTGGCTTTCCTTCTGCCACCCTTTTGATATTTTCCACGAAAAATTCGTATCGCTTCTCGTGAAATCTTAATCCGTCCGGCATCCCAGCAGTATGAGGAGTTAGGATGACATTGCTCATTTTTCGGAGTGGGCTATCTTTTGGCAAAGGCTCCGTCTCAAAAACGTCAAGGCCTGCACCTCCGATTTTTTTCGATTTTAAGACATCAATCAGAGCAAACTCATCGACGATAGGTCCCCGCGACGTGTTGATTAAGAACGCATCTTGCTTCATTGATTCCAGTTCTGCACGGCTTATTAAATGCCTTGTCTTGTCATTAAGGGAGGTGTGCAGGGTAACCACATCCGACATTCTTAGAAGCGTTTTAAAATTCATAAATTCAATTTTGATATCCGTGTTGATCGGCCGGACACTATACCCCAGCACTTTCATTTGAAAGGCATTTGCCAACCGAGCGACCTCTTTCCCTATCTTTCCTAAACCGACGATTCCTATCAACTTTCCCGAAAGCTCAGAACCGATATAGTCTGCTTCATATCCACCACGTTTCATGATCCCATCCAAGAAGATCATGTTCTTATACCAGCAGAGAATCAATGCAAAAACATGCTCCGCAACGGCTCGTGCATTGAGGCCCCCTGTAGTAGCAACATAAACTCCTCTCTTTGTGCATTCATCCACGTTTACGTTATCAAAGCCGGCTCCTGTTTGAACGAGCTTAAGGCGCTTGGCCTGATTGAGCAAAGGGCCACCAACCAATTCGTGTTCGGGAATGATCACCTCAGCATCTTCTAACTCCTCCTTAAGTGTCTCGGAGGTTACGATAGCAACCTTCCAATTCCGCGGAAATTTGTCCATAATTAGCTGATTGGTCTTTTCCGAAAATTTTCCTACGATGACAATTTTCATAGTCGGCTCCCCGCCAGGCGATGATAGCTTGGTCGATGGCCTCTTCCACCGCCGACCCGTGACAGAATCTAACCACGCATACTCCTTAAGTAATTCGAGACTGGATCGATAAAGGAAATGAAAAGTTTATGCCATAAGAATAACAAGCCAGCACAAGATCATTCTTAACAACTCCCAATCCGGGTTTTTTTAACCCAGCCCTTCAGAGCTGACAATCATCAGGGCCTCCTTGTAACCCTTCGACAAGCCCCGGCGGCACCCTGAATATGCTTAAGGGTGATTATCGTGAGCCTTCGGGCCGAGGGCTCAGTCGAACGTTTGTCGAACCGCCAGCCGAACGGCTAAAGCCTTGAGTTAGGAGTTCCATCCTTGAAATGCCGAACGCAAGATAAGGATTTCGTGCTTCGAAATTGTAGATTTTCTATTCGGCATTCGGAGATTATAAGATGCCCTGTCCGGGTAATTCACCCCTTCTCAACCGTGGTTCAATCTGATAGAAGATCATCTCTGGAACATATCTAATAGAAGGCACCAAGAAGTCCGGGTTGGCAGCGGCCAGCTGGTCGTAGTCATTGCTGCCCGTGGCGTAAAGACCGATGGTCCAGGCACCCGCGTTGCGGCCTTCGTGCATTCCGGCGGCCGTGTCGTCTACCTTCACAACCGCTTCCACCGGATAAACATCGGTCTTATCCATGCAATCAAAGACCATGAATGGCGTGGGCCTTCCTTTCACCGTCTCAGCATCCGTGGTCACGTCAAAGACCACTCCGTGTTTCTCCTTAAGCACCTTCCTCAGGGCTGCCGAAGCCTCTTTGGTATACCCCTGTATCACAGCCCACGACAATGCCCGCCTCGTGCAATTTCTCAATACAATCGTGGGTTCCCGGAATGGGTCTCGACAATTCATCCCTCACAATCACAGCGTTCAAGAGAGGCTGAAATTCCTCAAACATCTGTTCGAGATCCTTCTCCGTCCAATCGCGGCCGTATTCCTTCCTGAACTGGGCTTTCACACTCTCGTCTTCGAGAAGCATTCGAAGATGGGTCTTTTTAAAAAGCCCCATCGGTTTTCTGATGGTCGCCCAGTCGCATTGAATATGATGTTTCAGTAAGACTTCCGCGAAAGGGATGACAGGAGCTTTACATCCCTTTAAATCATCCCCTGGATAAAGATGCCTCAAGTCCTGCGGCCCATCGCAGACAACCCCTGCCGTGTCTAAGACACACAATTTAATTTTGCCCCTGTACCTGCTCACGGTTCTACCTCCTTGGACAAATATCATTGCGTTTTACCGATCCTCAATGCTTCTCTTGGGCAGAATTGGCCCCTTTTCTGCGCCTGTTCGGCCATGGTCCCGTGGGTTGAATGTTCAGATAACAAGGTCATCCGCTGAGGAGTCTCTGGTACAATGCGTGATAGGATTTTCGGCAATTTGATCTCACGGGTCAACGAATCCATCCAGGCCGCCTTTTCATGATCATAGGTTTTGACCACGACCCTGTCCTGATAGAGAAAGAGAGAGTTCGTCCAGATACTTTCATGTTTCGTGCTCTTCCGATCTTTTTCCGACAGGTAGCTGTTCCCGTTCATGTCAGAATTATGGATATTCGTGACTTGCCGCTCGTAAATATTGTCCGGATGATTGAAGTTTGCGTTGGTAGCTGCAATGTGCGCATGGCCTGATACCCAAAGAAATACCTGGGGGTTTTCGACGATGACTTTATGAATCTCCTGGTACGGTTGGACCATGTAATTGACCGGGTCGCGGTCGAAAAGGTTTTCGCCTGTGAAAGTTCCTTTCAGGGACCCGTGAAAGAAAATGATCGTCGGGGTGCTTCGGTTCTTCCCGAGCTCGGAGCGCAACCAATCCAGCTGATTGTCGGAAATAGCAGTTCTGTAGCTCACGTAGAGATGATCGGTGGATAGAAAGACAAGCAGATAAGGGTCGACCTTCTTCGTGTAGTAGACCTCTTTGAGCGAAAATGTATCTTTGAATCGTTTGAGCTTCTCCCTCCTCAGAGTGCCCGAAGCGGCCACCACATGCTTTCCCTTGGGGGCCTTTTCCTTCGTGTTAAAGGGATTGAAATCATAGTAGATGTATTCATGGTTTCCCGCGACAGGGTAAATGGGCTTGTTCAACTTGGCCAAGAACTGCTTGGCAAATGCGTATTCTTCCACCGACCCATGGTCTTCGCAGATATCCCCCAATATCACCACCATGTCCAGGTCAGGCCATGCATTGAGGGTCTCGATAGCTTTCTCTTTCTTGGCGGTTATTCGTCCCGGGAGGTGTAGGTCGGAGAGGACCGCGATATGAACGTGGTTTTTCTCGGGAGTCTCCTTTACTCCTCCCAGTGCTTGAGCAAAAAGATGGCGTTGAACCTCCCAGACATTCATGGTCCCAAGGGGTATTGCAGCGTGGGCAGGTTGTTCCTGATGAGGTTGCGCGTTGATGGCGGACACCTGGAGAAGGAAGGCGACACAGACGAGAGCGAAGCTAAAAACGGTTGTCTTTTTCCCCATAGGTCAAACCCTCCTGTTTAATTTTTTTATTAATTGCTCAACATCAACTCCATATCCATTCTAAGGAGATTTATCTCCTGTCTCACAACATGGTCAGACGAATTCCTCCAAGATTCCTGTGCTTGCCTCCATCTTGACGATTCGCTCGGGTGCCAGAGCAGTCATCTCAATCGAATTGCGGTGCCTCGGTTCGCCTTTGGGTTCAAAATTGATATTCCCGGAGTAATTAAAAGCACGAAGCATTCGGAAAAGTTCCACCCATTGCATCGTGTCCCCTCGGGCGAAAGGCGGGAAATGGTCTACACCGTCCTTGAATCCATGCAGGTGAACGAAGCGAAGGTGCTTACCGCACATCGTGAGCACACGCGTCGGTCCTCCTGGAATCGTCATCGGGTTTGCTCCGCGGGTATCCCTCACGTGACCAACGTCCAGAACTATGCCGATGTGCGGATGGTTGATCCTGTCGAGAAAGGCCACCCGGTCCTCAACCCATAGTCCCTCATCCTTGAAGTTCTCAAGCACAACCGAAACGTCCGTGCCTTCGACGTATCGCGCCAGATCCTCATAACATTTCAGGAGTATTCCGTCGGCGGTCCGTGCATGCGATCCCCAGACCTTACCTCCCAACTCAAGCATGGTGTCGATCTGACGCTTGCAGAGATCTACCCGAGCCCTCCGTTTCTCCTCTGTTTCAAGGTCGGAGAAATTCGTCTTGTGAGCGTGGTAAGCCACGATCTGAATGCCGCAGGATCGACACGACTCCGCAACGTATTTCATAGATTTTGCATCAGCCATATCAAATTGCTCGGGGCTCTCAAGGAGTTCAATTCTCGTAATCCCTTGTCGGGCCAATTCCTGAAGCGTGTTTTCTCCGATCGGTCGATATTCCCAGAAAACAACCGTTGACATCGACATTCGACTCCTGATCTCTTCAACCGTATAGAATCCGTTCCCTTGGCTCACGTATGACTTCTCCCTTCGTCAGCAACTATCTCACGACTCATGGAAGAGCAATTTTTCATCGAAATGTTTCAACCCTCTGCTAAACCCGAAGGCACGCCACAACTTGGTCCCCTTCCCCGATTCTCTTCAGCTCAGGTATGACATTCGCACAATCTGGCTTGGCCAAAGGACACCGGGTGCGGAAAACACACCCCGAAGGCGGATTGATGGGGCTCGGAACGTCGCCGTCCAAGACCTTGAAAGGCCGTTTCAAACGAGGGTCAGGCATCGGGATAGCCTCTATCAAAGCCAGAGTATACGGATGCTTCGGCGCGTTGAAGAGGATCCGGGTGTTTGCAATCTCCATGATTCTTCCTAGGTACATCACCGCGACCCTATCCGAAACATGCTGAACGACGGCGAGATCATGGGAAATGAATAGAATGGTCAGGCCAAGTCGAGTCCTAAGATCAAAGAGCAGATTGATGATCTGCGCTTTGACTGACACGTCGAGCGATGAGATGGGTTCATCGGCAACCACGAAGGTGGGACCAGACGCCAGTGCCCGGGCAATACCGATCCTCTGTCGCTGGCCTCCTGAAAATTCGTGTGGGTAACGCACCGAATATTCAGGTTCCAGATCGACAAGCCGAAGGAGTTCTGCCACACGATCCCGCTGTTCCTTCTTTGTCCCGATATGATGGATCTCAAGCCCTTCGGCAATGATGTCCCCGATGTTCATTCGCGGGTCCAGGGAGCCTCCCGGGTCTTGAAAAATAATCTGCATTTCACGGCGAAGGGGACGGAGCTCGGATTTCGTCATCGCCGTTAAGTCCCTCCCTCGAAAGGTCACCGAGCCGGAGGATGGCTCGACCAGTCGGAGGATGGCCCGACCCAGGGTGGTCTTCCCTGATCCAGATTCCCCCACGAGTCCGACGACCTCGCCTTTCCTGATGAAGAGCGTCACATCATCAACAGCCTTGACCTGTTTTTTATCCCCTGTTCTGTGCAAACCGGCTCTTACTGAAAACCAAATCCTGAGGTTTTTTGTTTCAACGAGAGGCTCAGCCTTCATCTATTTGTACCCTACAATTCTCGCCATCGCCAACACCTGACAGATTGACCGGTATCCAGAATCTCTGTTTCCGGAACCCTATGCCGGCAGCGATCTTCAAGCCACGCACATCGTGGATGGAATGCACAGCCAGGAGGAGGGGCAGCAAGATTCGGAACGGTCCCGGGAATCGGTTCAAGTCGTTCAGGTTTGTCCCCTGTCCTCCAGGGTTTTGGAACTGATCGAAGCAGATTCCTCGTATATGGATGTAAGGGATTTTTAAAGATATCATCTACGCCGCCTGTCTCCACCGCTCGACCTGCATACATGACAATCACACGAGAGGCCAGTTGGGCGACAACGCCCAGATCATGGGTGATGAAGAGCACAGAACTCTCGAATTCCAATTGGAGCCGTTGAAGAAGCTGCAGGATTTGAGCCTGAATCGTCACATCGAGGGCCGTCGTCGGCTCGTCCGCGATGAGCAGCGAAGGTCGGCAAGCGAGGGCCATGGCAATCATGATGCGCTGGCGCATGCCTCCCGAAAGCTGATGGGGAAGGGCCTTGAGCCATGATTTGGGTTCCGGAATTCCAACCAACTGTAACATTTCGGCGACGATTCTTAAAGCCTCTCGCTTGTTTTTTCCCTGATGGCGAATGATGACTTCAGCGATCTGATTACCCACGGTGAACACTGGATTGAGCGAGGTCATGGGCTCCTGAAAGATCATGGAGATCTGTCTGCCGCGAATCGATAACATGTCCGCCAGAGGCATGTGCAACAGGTGATATTCGGTCCCATCCTCCGGCCTGAAAACGATGTCTCCCTCCGTCCGCACAAACTCTGAAATACCTCCCGCACCCACCAGTCTCAGGATAGAAAGCGCTGTTACGGACTTGCCAGAACCCGTTTCGCCAACCAGGGCAACAATCTCACTCCGGTTAATGTGAAAGCTCACGCCATCAACGGCTTTCACCGTCCCTGTATTCATCAAGAATCGTACCTTCAAGTCGCGGATATCAAGCAACGGAGCTTCCACGAAGGTCCCCCTAATCCAATCGAACATCAATCACGTCGCGAAGCCAGTCCCCAACCAGCTGCATGCAGAGCGTGACGAGTACAATAAATGTGGCAGGTGAGATCACCAGCCACCAGGCGGATATCATGTAGTCCCGCCCCTCTCCCACCATACGACCCAGTGAGGCAGTAGGGGGTTGAACGCCGATGCCAAGAAAGGATAAAGAAGATTCCAGGAGCAGTACGGCTGGAAAATTGAGTGTCAAGAGGACAATGATCGGTGAGGCGATGTTCGGCAGGACGTGGCGGATGGCGAGCCTCCAGTTCGTGGCACCCAGGGCTATCGACGCCTCAATAAAAGGGTCCTCTCGCACGGATAAAACCTGCCCCCGGCTTAAACGAGCATAGGTTTCCCAGTATGCAAGGCCCACCAAGGCGATGAGCACAGGAATACTGGTCCCAAAAATCGCGATGCCAACGAGCACAATCAAAAGGAAAGGGATGGAGAGCTGGAAATCGACAAGCATCATGATGGTGCGGTCTGCCAAACCTCCCAAAAGACCACTCACGATCCCCAACGTGACCCCAATCACGGAGCCAATGATTACTCCAACCAGAGCAATCCCCACACTGACCCGTAAGGCAAAGATACACCGACTTAACACATCCCGTCCGAGTTGGTCCGTTCCGAGAAGATGGCCTGGCTTTCCACCTTTGAGCCAGAAAGGGGGCGCATTTCGGGCAAGGATGCTCGTCTTGTCGGGCTGATAAGGAGCAACGTAGGGTGCAAAAATGGCCGCAATGGCGAGTAACAGAATGACGACCATACAGAGCTTAATGCTCAGCGGAGCAGTTTTAATCCGATGCCAAAAACTTATCCGGGTAATAGCCTCACCGGGTAGCAGCAAAGAAGTGGTTCCCTCTGGCGGTGAAGATCTTAAATCCCTCTTCGAATTTTTCCCAAACCGGTCAATGATCTTCATTTCTCTGTACGTATTCTCGGGTCGATAACCACGTAAAGGATGTCCACCAAAAAATTGACCAGCACAACGATCCCCGCAAAACAAATGACGCCAAACTGTAAGACCGGGAAATCTCGCTTCATAACCGAGCCAACAAAAAGCCGACCGATCCCTGGCCAGGCAAAAACGGTTTCCACAATGATCGAACCGTTGATAAGACCCGCAATCTGAAGCCCCAAAATCGTTACTACTGGGATGAGTGCGTTTCGCAGGGCATGTTTGAAGATGACGACTCGCTCCCTAAGCCCCTTGGCCCGGGCGGTCCGCATGAAATCCTGGGACAGGACATCCAGCAAGGAGCTACGTGTGTAGCGCGCGATAGACGCCATCCTGTGTGCTGCCAGCGTGATGGTGGGCAGAATGTAATGCCATACGGTCTGGGAACCCGTGCTTGGAAGCCAATGGAGATGGAAACTAAAGATGAGGATGAGCGTGATGGCGATGATAAAATGGGGGATGGCGTATCCGAAAAAGGCCACGGCCATGACGAAGCGGGCGATGCCGGTGCGACGCTTGAGAGCCGCGA
>Ga0315274_10003663_pt1 | contig 22846 bp, 10 predicted proteins | sample YL17G02_20_MG_FD_203700 | JGI IMG/M metagenome (GOLD analysis project Ga0315274, IMG submission 203700) | Sediment microbial communities from Yellowstone Lake, YNP, Wyoming, USA - YL17G02_20 | ecosystem: Environmental > Aquatic > Freshwater > Lake > Sediment | place: USA: Wyoming | collected...
GATCAGACCAGGGCGGTTGGTGAGAGATTCGTAGATGAAGGTGCACTATTGCAGGCGAATCAGTCGATCGTTTCCATCCTCCAAAATGACCCCTTGACGGCGGTGGTTCACGTCGTTGAAAAGGACTACCCAAAAGTCCACGTGGGTCAGCAGGCAATTGTAAGCACCGACGCCTATCCCGATAAGACTTTTACCGGCGGTATTGTACGCATAGCGCCGCTTCTGAAGGAGACCTCCCGGCAAGCAAGAGTAGAGATCGAAATCGCAAATGCCGATCACCTGCTTAAGCCTGGAATGTTTATAAGGGCCCAGATTGAGTTTGCCAGACATGATAACGCAACGCTGGTTCCGCTTGCTGCTCTGGTCAAAAGAAATGGCAAACAGGGCGTCTTTGTCGCCAAGGCTGCTCTGGACAACGACGCGCAGAGTCCGCGTACCGAGCCGAACAATGTAAAGGCGAGCCCGCCGAGTGCGCGGCGGGCGAGTTTTGTGCCCGTGACGGTAGGGATAATAAGTGGCGAAGTAGTTGAGGTGTTGGAGCCTCAGATTTCAGGGTCGGTGGTCACAATCGGTAATCACCTTCTGGAGGACGGCTCAGAAATCACGGTGCCGGATAAGGAACGCTCGAAAGAGGCTGCTCAGGAACAGCGCAGCAAATCCGAGCCGGTATCTGTCGGCACCAAGCCAGGAGGGGCACAATGAAAATCTCTCGCGCCGCCGTGCAACGCCCTATCTTTACAGTTATGGTCGTGTTGATAGTGATCCTTCTGGGCATTATCTCATTGTTACGGCTGCCAATCGACCTTATGCCTGATATTTCTTACCCGACCGTAAGCGTTTCCTGTATTTACGAAAATGCCGGCCCGGAGGAAATCGAGGAGCTTATAACGCGCCCGATAGAAGAGGCGATGAGTGCCGTGCCCGGAGTGGAAGAGGTAACTTCTGTCTCGGTCGAAGGCCAGAGCACCGTGCGCGTGACTTTCACCTGGGGGACGGACCTCGATGCTGCCGCAAATGATATGCGCGACCGCCTGGACCGCGTTATGCAGCGTCTGCCTGAGGAGGCCGACAGACCCACGCTTCGAAAATTTGACCTGGCCAGCTTCCCGATATTGAGTCTCGGCGCCTCAAGCAGGCTGGACCCCGTCCAGACCAGACAGATTATTGAAAACCAGGTGAAATATCGCCTGGAGCGAGTACCAGGCGTGGCTGCCGTGGACATCCGGGGCGGCCTTGAGCGCGAGATACACGTCAATCTTGACCCTGCCAAGATAAACGCCCTGGCCATACCGCTGGACCAGATCATTTCGTACATACGCGAGGGCAACGTCAATATCCCCGCCGGCACTATTGAAAAGGGAAACTTTGAGGTTACCATCAGAACGCCGGGCGAATACACGGACCTAAAACAGCTTGAAGATACCGTCATCGCAATTCGCCAGGGCGTGGCAATTGCGCTGAGAGAAATCGCTACCGTAGAGGACTCTTGGGTGAAGATCACTCGGATTGTCCGGGTCAATGGTGAGCCCGGGATATCACTATCGGTCAATAAACAATCGGGCAAGAACACAGTTGAAGTTGCACGCGGTGTGCTCGAAGAGCTGCAGCGAATCAATAATGACATACCGCAGATCAAAATAATACCCACAATGGATACCTCCGACTATATTCAGCGTTCCATCAAAAATGTCGGCTCGTCGGCGATTTATGGAGGAATCCTGGCTATAATCATACTGCTTGTGTTTCTGCGCAACCTGCGAAGTACCCTAATTATTGGCACTACTATTCCGATCTCGATTATCGCCACGTTTGCCTTGTTGTATTTCAGCAATTTCACCCTTAACATAATGACTCTGGGCGGCCTGGCTCTCGGAGTCGGGATGCTCGTTGATAACGCAATCGTCGTACTGGAAAACATCTTTCGACTCCGGGAATCGGGTGAAATGCTGGAACGTGCCACCATTGATGGCCCCGAAGAGGTTACAGCCGCTATCGTTGCCAGCACGCTGACCACGGTAGTTGTCTTTCTGCCGCTGGTTTTTGTCCGAGGCATGTCCGGCGTGATGTTCAAGCAGCTCTCAATAGTGGTCGGTTTCTCGCTTTTATGCTCTCTGGCGGCAGCCCTGACGCTGGTGCCAATGCTCTGTGCACGTATCCTCCCTTCCGCCTCAAAGGATTCGGCACGCAGGTCAGCTCTCGCCGGCAGAATGTTCGAGACAACCGGGCGTTTTTTTAAGCGCATGGAAAACGGCTATAAAAAACTACTCCACGTAGCCCTGGAGCATCGCCCTTTTGTGGTCACTAGCGCAGTCTCGGCCATGGCGGTAAGCCTGATATTTATTCCATTTATCAGCGCGGAATTGATGCCCACCACAGATGAGGGTGAAGTTAGAGTGGAAGGCGAAATGCAGGTCGGCACCCGTCTGAATTTGCTCGATGAGAAGTTCAGCGTTATTGAGCAGATCGTCAACGCATCTGTGTCTGAAATCAAAAACGTGATAACCACCGTGGGCGGCTCCAGCTGGCATGGAACTGGTGGGCATACCGGCAGTGTTCGCATCGCGCTGAAACCGCAGTCGCAGCGCTCCAGGTCGAGCGAAGAGATTGCCGCTGACCTGCGCCGTAAGCTAAACAATATACCGGGAACGATTGTTCGAACCCGTGCCGGCGGAGGGCTTTTTATACTCCGCATGGGGACAACGCAAAGTGATAGAGTCCAGGTTGAGATCCGTGGCCATGACCTGCAGATTGCAGACACGCTGGCTAAGCAAGTCAAAGGCCTGGTAGAATCGGTGCAAGGCGTCACGGATGCCCGAATCAGCCGAGAATCCGGAAGCCCCGAAGAGCTGATTCTTATAGATCGCCAGAAGGCTGCGGATATGAATCTGACCGTAGCAAAAATCGCCAACGCCCTTCAGACTATCCTGTCGGGAACAAAGGCCGGCTACTATCGCCAGGCCGGCGACGAATATACGATCCTGGTCAAGCTAAGAGATGCCGAGAAAATGAGCTTGAGTGACATTCTCGACTTGACCTTAGCCAACTCGCAAGGCCAGCCCGTTGTCCTTAAAAATGTCGTAAGTGTGGGCCCTCGAAGCGGCCCGGTGCTAATTGAGCGAAAAGACCAGGAACGCATTGTCACCGTCTCGGCTGACATCAGCGGAAGAAGCATGAGTTCGGTTCTCTCGGACATCCGCGAACTATTGCGGAATGTCCCGCTACCTCGAGATTTTACTATCGGCTTTGGCGGTGATTATGAGGAGCAGCAGAAGTCATTTCGAGAGCTGACGCTTAGCTGTGTGCTGGCGCTGGTGCTGGTCTACATGGTTATGGCCTGCCAATATGAGTCTTTACGCGACCCCTTTGTGGTGATGTTCTCCGTCCCGCTTGCCGCAATCGGCGTCATCCTGATGCTTTTCTTCACGGGCACTACCTTTAATGTCCAGTCTTTCATTGGATGCATTATGCTCGGCGGAATTGTCGTCAACAACGCCATCCTGCTGGTCGACCACACCAATCTTCTGCGCCGCAGAGATGCGATGCCGATTCGAGAAGCCATAGAAGAAGCCGGCCGAAGACGCCTAAGACCCATTCTTATGACGGCAGGCACAACCGTCATCGGTCTTATACCGCTGGGCCTCGGCCTTGGTGAAGGGGGCGAAGCTCAAGCTCCGATGGCCAGGGTCGTCATTGGAGGCCTAGTCAGCTCAACGCTCATCACGCTGGTATTTGTCCCAGTCGTCTACTCGATTTTTGAACGTCGTCGTTCTGATGCAGCATCCACCAGTAAAAGCGATATGTAACATACTTCAAACCTGTCCGCCAGACGTGTGCCGGACGAGAACCCCGCGTAAAACGCGGGGCTAAATATTTAGCCTGCGGTTTTACCGCAGGTTGGCTTTAAGGAAATGCCTATGGTTGTTGGGAGTTTTACATCCGCATTTTGTGGCATAGTACTGGTTATCAGAGTCCTGTTGCCCTGTGCCTCGTTATCAGCCGCTCCCGAACCCGGAGCCGCTGACGCAAACCAAGCCACCGCCATCGAAGGACCGCTTAAGATCGATATCCAGGCAGCAATTCTCCTGGCAATGGAGAACAACCGGTCGCTTGCCATTGAAAGAATGAATCCGCAAGTAAGCCGGACGTTTGAAAAAGAGGAGCTTGCAGTTTTCGACCCGGTCCTTAGCGCTGAAGTATCTCCCAGGAGAACCATAGCTGAAAGACTGCAGCGATGGGGCCAGAGCACCGAAAATCAAATCGTGGACTCCGCCACAGGCGCTGTAGCGCTGAGTAAATTTTTTGCCACGGGCACAACAGTAGCATTAGAGGGCAGCACGAGTTATACCGACTCATCTCTGTACAGCGACACATTTACTGCCAATCGTCTCGGAGTCACTGTCACTCAGGCGCTTCTGCAAGGAATGGACATTCGTGCTAATCTTGCTCGCGTGAATCAGGCAAAACTCGATACGCTTATATCAGAATATGAGCTGCGCGGCTTTGCCGAGATTCTGCTGGAAGAGGTTGAATCGAAGTTCTGGGATTACGCCCTTGCCGGCAAGCAAATTGAAATTTATACCAACTCGCTCAGCCTTGCCGAAAAGCAGATGGCCGAAGCTCAAGAGAGAATCAAGATTGGAAGACTTGCCGAAACTGAGCTTGCCGCTGCACAGGCCGAGGTCGCACTTAGGCGGGAAAACCTCATAAATGCCCGAAGCAACCTTGCCAAGGAACGCTTGAATCTGCTGCGGCTGCTGAACCCGCACCCGATCATCAACTGGGGCAGAGACATTATTCTTGAATACCAGACTACGCTGCCCAGCATCGAGCTTGATGATGTCGAGCAGCACGTAAGGCTTGCGCTGAAGATGCGTCCGGACTTGAATTATGCCCGCCTTGCGATACGACGGGGCGACTTGGAGGTGGTAAAAACAAAAAATGGCCTGCTGCCCAGGATGGATGCCTTCATCACGTTCGGCAAGAGCGGTTATGCGGATACCTTCAGAAATGCGAGCAGCAACGTGGATAGTCGCAGCTACGATGTCACCTGCGGCCTGATGTTCGAATATCCGCCGGCAAACCAAGCCGCTCGCGCCCGCTACAGCCGGGCCGTCATCAGCAGGAGCCAGCTGCTTGAGGCGCTGGAGAATCTCATCCAGCTTGTGCAGGTTGACGTTCGCTCTGCTTACATTGAGGTGACCCGCGCTCGCGAACAGATTACCGCAACCGCCGCCACTCGCAATTTCCAGGAGGAAAAGCTCCGCGCCGAAACCGAAAAATTCAGGGTGGGCAAGTCCACCTCGCTATTGGTTGCCCAGGCCCAGCGGGACCTTGTCGCCAGTCAGATCGCTGAAACGCAGGCAGTTGCCAATTATCTAAAGGCCCTGGTTGCTCTTTACAGATTGGAAGGCTCTTTGCTGCAGCGCCGGGGCATCGCAGCTCCAGGCGCCGAAGCTGTTGCTCTCGATAGCCAAAAACCCCGTGATTACTGACGAATCTCGACCCCGGCACTTACGTGGCGCAGTGGTGCTTTGTCAAGAACGGCAGCGTCTCCGAAGGTTACGATTGCGGCTGGGTAGACTACGTACAGTGGACAGGGCTAAGTCCAGGCCACGATCCGGCAAAAACCGCAAATTACACAGATTATCTGTGCGAATCTGTCGTACGGCATCCTGGGGACTTTCTAAATCGGTGAAATCTGTGGTTGATGTTCATCGGCCGGCAAGATTTTCTTGCCAAGCGGCCGCACTGGGTGTAAAGTAACATTGTTGTTGCGTGAGCCGCGAAGTTTTTGGGAGTGTAGCTCAGTAGGTAGAGCAACGGCCTTTTAAGCCGTAGGTCGTGGGTCCGATTCCCACCACTCTCATTACTACACTCGTCTCGGCGAAGCGCCAAGCCGTAGCCGGATAGGATTGCCAGATGAACAAATACGTTGTTGCATGCTTTTTTTATCTGTGGACTTTTCTTATTTACGGTTCGGGTAAAGCGGAGGATTGGCCCACCTTCGGCCACGACAATCGCAGAAGTGGCGTGACCCGCGAGCAACTGGAACTGCCGCTTACGGAATGTTGGATATTCAAGTCATTGCATAAACCAAAGCCTGCGTGGCCCGAGCCGGCAAAACAGGATTTCTGGCACCATCACTACAACCTCAGGGCAACGGTAACATACGACCGCGCATTCCACATCGTTGGGGCGGGCGATGCCGTATACTTCGGCTCATCCGCGGATGACAAAGTCTATGCATTGGATGCGATGACCGGGCAGCAGCGCTGGACATTCTTCACAGAAGGACCTGTAAGGCTGGCCCCTACTATCTCCGGCAGCCGCTTGTACGTCGGCTCCGACGACGGGTGTGTGTACTGCCTGTCTGCGGATAAGGGATCGCTGATATGGAGATATAAAGCCGCCGATCAGGACCGGATGGTTCCGGGAAATGAGCGAATTATATCGCTGTGCCCGGTGCGAACCGGCCTGGTTGTGGACGGCGCGCAGCTATATTTCGCGGCGGGACTGTTTCCCGATGAGGCGGCGTTCTTGGCGGCACTGGACGCCGACGATGGATCCGTAATATGGAAGCAGAAAGTAAGCGTTTCGCCGCAGGGTTATATACTTGCCTCGGATGAACGTTTGTACGTCCCCACAGGGCAAGCAAGCCCGGCAATGTTTGCTCGCGCAGGCGGGGCATTTCTGGCAGAGCTGCCCAGCGCCGGCGGGGCGTATGCCTTGCTAACGGAAGACGTGCTGGTGAGCGGGCCCGGCAGAGGCCCAAAAGAAATTAGTGCCAGCGATGTAAAAACCAAAGACAGAATTGCGACCTTTGGCGGCTTAAGGATGATAGTGAATGGGCCGATAGCATACATGCAATCCGAAAGTGAGCTTTCGGCATTCAATCGCAGCCGGTATCTCGAGCTTTCACGGCAAAAGAATAATCTCAGCACCCAGTATAAAAAGATCGAGGAGGAGCTTAAAAAGCTAAGTGCAGATACGCCGCAGGCAGAGCAATTATGCAAAGAGCTGCCCGACATCGCGGCAAGACTTCAGGAGCTGTCAAAACAGTTGAAGGACTGTTACTTGTGGATGGTTGTGTGTGAATGTCCCTATTCGATGATTATGTCAGGCGATACTCTGTTTGTGGGAGGGGACAATAAGGTGGCTGCATACAGCGCCACCGACGGCAAGGAAATCTGGAGTGCACCGGTTGCAGGCAAGGCGCTTGGCTTGAGCGTGATAAACGGCGGCCTGTACGTCAGCACCGACACGGGCCAAATACATTGCTTCAGAAACAAGGTAGATGGCACCGCGCAAGTAATAGCAACAAAGCCGACTGCTGATCCTTATCCACCTGACGATTTGACGCAGCTTTACGCGGAAGCGGCTAAGAATATAGTGGAGAAAACCCAAATCCGAAAGGGATATTGCCTCATCCTGAATTGCGACGACGGGCGATTGGCGTACGAGCTTGCCCGGCTGACCAATCTGAAAATCATCGCTGTTGAGGACGATGCCAGTAAGGTTTCTTTCGCCCGAAGGGCTATCGACAACGCGGGGCTGTACGGCAGAGTTGTTGTTCATCACGGATGCGGCGCAAAATTGCCCTATACAAAATATTTTGCCAATCTGATAGTCTACCAGGTTTCGCTACGCACGGGCGAAATTCCTGCCTCAGCACAGCAGGTTTTTGAACTGTTAAGACCTTACGGCGGGGTAATTGCCCTGCCCATCCCGGCGGGTCAGTACGACCAAGAAAGCTTAGAGAATTGGGGCGGAAATTCTTTTGCGGGCTGGAAAGTGCACAAGGGCGACAAAATAGTCCTGGCATGGGCGGCACGAGGAAAACTCAAAGGCGCCGGCGAGTGGACCCACACATACGCCGAGCCTGGCAATACCGGTTGCAGCGGCGACGAACTAATCAAGGGCGAGGTATCCATCCAATGGTTTGGCGAGCCAGGGCCGAGGCAGATGATCGATCGGCATCACCGCAACGTGCCTCCGCTATTCAAAGACGGCCGGCTTTTTGTTCCGGGCGACTGCATCGTCTTTGCCGTGGATGCCTATAATGGAACGAGCCTGTGGGATGTCCGAATTCCGAACTCCAGAAGGCTGGGCGTGTTTCTGGACTGCGGCAGCATGGTTGTGGACGAGCAATTTCTCTACGTTGCGGCAGAGGACAAATGCCACCGCTTCGATGTCAAGACCGGTCAGCGGCATCTTACTTTCACCATGCCTCAGCTCATTGAGGACGAGCTGCGCGATTGGGGCTACATCGCCTATAGCGGCAATCTGCTCCTGGGAAGCGGACGCAAAAAGGGAGCATCCTATACCGAAACCAGTTATCAGGCCGACAATGCGTTGTGGCACAGAAATATGAAGCTTGTACTGAGCGACTACCTGTTCGCGGTGGAAAAAGACGGTGGCACGCCGCTCTGGAAATATAAAGATGGTCTGATTCTGAATACGACCATAGCCGTTGGCGGCGGACGGATGTACTTTGTCCAAACTCATAGCCCGAAGGCGCTGGCCGACACGCTTGGGCGTATGCCGGCTAAGGAGCTTCTCGACGGTGGTGAGCAGTATCTGGTCGCTCTGGATGCCCAAACCGGCCAGGTCTTATACAAGAAAAAGATCGATGTCAGTAATCTTGAGGAGCCGGTCTATCTGAATTATGCCGAGGACACACTTCTTTTGAGCGGGTCAAAGCTCGATGGACAGGTCGTTCGCTACTACTACTATGCTTTTGACGCCAGGTCAGGCCAGGCTTGTTGGAGCACCGACCACGATAGCGGCCTGCCGACCGATGGCGCCCATGGTGAATACAACCGTCTCCCGACGATCATTGGTGATACTGTATTTGCCTGGCCTTACGCCTATAACCTCAGAACCGGTGCGAGGATTCCGGACTGGAAATTTGACCGCCGAGGGCATGGCTGCGGGGGCATATCCGCCTCGGCCCAGTGCTTGTTCTGGCGTGGCGGCAACCCCTGGATGTATGACTTGGGGCCGAACGGCGGCCCGACCCGCCTTAACAACGTTACCCGGCCGGGCTGCTGGATCAATATCATTCCTGCAGGCGGCCTCGTCCTTATTCCCGAAGCCAGCTCGGGCTGCACTTGCGGTTTTGCCCTGCAGACTTCCATAGCATACGTCCCCGAATAAGTGTTTTTACCGCCGAGTGCGCAGAGGACGCTGAGGATTTCAATCTGCCACACGGATGGCGGATAAATCTCGATTTTTGCTCTGCGCTCTCAGCGCTCTCTGCGGTGAGTTCTGCGGAAGTTGGTAGGCCAATCATAGACCCGTAGCCCGCCTACAATTGTGGAGATAGCTAAAAATTATGAACTTTTACTAAAAAATACCGTAGACACGGTCTAAATAGTCTATTCAAATATTCGTAATGCCGGAATAACAGGTGTAGTCATCGCAGTCCGGACGGGCACAAACAGTAAGCGCCAGCTGCTGGCGCAAAAGAAAGGCAATAGGTATGTGGGAAACAGAACGAGATTTTGAGCTCCTGGAAGAGTTGGAACCGCACGATTTAGAAGATGAAAATCCTGATGATTCCTCGGCCTCTGAATCTGACCCCTCTGACGACGAAAACTCTGAGGAGTACGAATCCGACGACGATTCTGACGACGAAGACGAAGAGGAAGAAGAGGACGAGGAAGAAGAATATTAGCAACCCTCTGCCTTCGTAAGCCAGCACTTGTAGACGTGGCACCGGCTCCACATAGCGATGGGCATCTGCCGAGCAGGGGCGCTGCGCTATCTTATGTCGCGGCGGCCCTGAGAGCGGAATTATAGATAGCGGCAAGTTACCTAACCGGCACATCGAGCAAATACAAGCTGGAACCGATAATAGCACGTATTTCTGTGTGGGAGCGGCGACGTCCGGCGGTAGGGTTTCCAGGCGGAACCAGCGTTTGTCATAACCTTTCGCAGGCCGCGCACGCCGCCTGTGCGAGGGCATGGCGACTACGCGAGCTTTTCTGTCAATCATATTTCACTTCAATCGTACGTGTTCAGCCAGAGAGAGAACCATCCCCAATCCGCCCCCGCTCTCCCACAAGGGATGGCTGGCGCGATTGTCTTCGACAAGAAGACGCGGGGGCGGATTGAGGATGCCGCCCGACGTAGGGTATGCAGGTTTCTGCATACCAATCTTTGGACCCCGACTTGTCGGGGTTTAGCCGACGCCGGCACGGCGTCGGACCCCCCACTGCGACGGGTGTGGCAGCCTCAAGCGCAGTGCCCGCTTTCGCGAGGACAAGCTTGGGGATGGGAGTGCCCAAGGTTGGCTAAACACGCACCTTCAATCTGACGCATAGGTGCAGCAAGCCGGCGTTGCTGGACAAGAATTCACTGGCCCCCTTTCTGTCTCGAGTCTCTGTCGGCTATATTTATAGTCCTATATTGCCGCTGCTATCAGTAAAGAGAATAAGAGAGCAAAAGAAACACAACATCAGCCGATTTTTGTTCGGATTTTGTTCGGGTTTTTGTGCTTGCTTTGCCGATAGTAACATCCGGTGCAAAATGCCTGTTATGCGTTCGCCAAAAACAAGAGGCAGAGAGAAATGAGACATCAGGCAGATGGACAAGCTGAACCGCTTTGCAAGTTTGGACCTGGCGGTGACTTTATCGCCGTCTGGCAGCCGGAACCGGCAGAACCTTTGGGCCGGCTAAGCTCCCTTACTGAGCTGTTGACTTCGACACTTGGAATAGCAGCCATAATGGCTGGCTTAAGGCCAAGCAATCTGCCGGTCGATTTGACCGCTGCGGTCCGCTGCGGTAAACGTGCTGCTTGCGTCCGGGAGAAAGTGAAAAATGTGGTTGGAAACAGCAGACCCCACAGTACAGTTGACTCCGCGCCAGCTACAACTATTGCAGATAGTGGCGTCCTTTCAAGAGAACCAATGCTATTCCCCCACAATAGCGGAATTGGCAGCCGAATTAAACATAAGCCGAAGTACCGTATTCGAGCATATCGCCCAGCTGCGCAGAAAAGGACTGCTTTCAGGCTGTCCGAACAGGGCTCGCTCTTTGAGCTTGACTTGCCGAGCGCAAGAACTGCTTAGCCATCTTAGCCAGCGCAGCAATTCCGGCAATCGGAGCGAACCGGCAGGAATACCGTTATGTGGCAAAGTGGCAGCAGGTATTCCGTTGGAGGCTGTCGAAAACGTGGAGTACCTATCATTTGCTTGCTGCTTTGGAACGGGCGAGCTATTTGCCCTTGAGGTCAAAGGCGACAGCATGATCAACGAGGATATTCGTCAGGGCGATTATGTGATTTGTCGCCGCAGCGATGTTGCCGACAACGGCCAGCTGGTCATCGCCATCGTCGATGGAGAAAATGCCACGTTGAAACGGTTTTACAAAGAAGAGGGTCAGGCTCGACTGCAGCCGGCTAATGACGATTATGAGCCTATCTATTCGGATAATTGCCGAGTTGACGCTGTCGTGGTGGGCTTGGTACGAAAGCTTTGCCCACGTTGAAAGTGCTCAAAAAAGTGGGGCCTATACCCAGTTGTATAGGCCCCGAAACTTGTGGTGAGCGCAGTCGAACCCATAGTGTTAGGATTTAGCCCCCGGACCCGTCCTCAGCCGGGTCCAAGGATTTATCCGTCACACGCATGGCGGATAAATTTGGGGGTCTTCCGGCGGCGGTTTCACCGCCCCCGATCAAGTCGGGGTGTGATTACGGCCACAAAATCTCCTCCAGCCACGAATCTGCTAAGACAGCATAGTCTTTGAAGTCCACAATGCCATCCACACGCAGATCAGACGCAGAGAATACACACGCCCGGTCAAACGTTGCCGTAGTCAATGTGCCGTCCACATGCGATGTCACCGCCAGGCCAATATAGACTGGGCCAGTCAGAACAACCGCCGTCGTCTGGCCTTCCAGCTGCCATCTGCCATCTACGAAGACATAGCCACTTATAGTACTACCCTGACGCACTAAGCGAATACAAGCAGGCTCCGTCACTGCGTAGGCGCTCTCCAAAAGACGTTGTGAGCTTGAAGAAGCGCCCTGCGTTGGCCGCCACTGGAAACTCGCACCACCGCCGCTAGTGCCAGATGTAGCTATCATCGCATTGGCAGAACCAGGCTCCAGCGATTGACGTATCATTACACCGGCCTTGGACCATACGTCTACCGGATCAAGACCGGTCACGCGTACGGTCATCTGGAAATCACCGCTTACCTGCTTATACGCGTAACGGAACGCATCAGCCGTACCCCAGATATCATTGCCATCGGCTGTGATGGTATAGACATTGCCGTCGAAGCTGAAGCTACCGGCAGCAGTACCCGCACCAATATCCTGGCTGGAGAAGGCCCCATTCCAAGCAGCTTCCGGAACATCTCTAACGAGCCAGTCCCCTGCCATTATCTGGAGGTCTAAATTATCGACTATACAATCATCATTGAAACTGGCCGCAGGCTTTGCCCTCGAAGGAACACATCTGCTCGGATACGCCCGGATATCATCGACGTATATCGTGCCCGTGCCGCCGGCCTTGGGACTGGTGCGGCTGCCCAGGCCAATATACATCTTCTTGACGGCCTTCAGATTTACGCCCGCACCGCTGAATTGCGTCAGTTCGATGTTCCATTCCTGCCAGGCGCCGCCCTGGACTGCCTCTATATCAGGATGGTTGACCACCTTGACGTGGCCAGCATTATCTTCCAGCGCTACGTAGAGCTGTTCAGCAGCATTGGCAAGAGCGCCATAGAAATACAGCGTCAAAGCTTTCAAGCTATATTTTGTCCAATCCAACGGCGAGGCCCACTCGCGTTGCGTTTCAGAGTAGCGGGCTTTGCCGGTCGCACCGCTGTTGTCGTAAGCCAACGGCATCGCCTGAATGCCGCCATGAACGGTGCTTAGCTCCGCGAAGGGAGCTTGACTGTAACCTACAGCCGAGCCTGTGCCGTTGCCGGAATAGCCGGGCGCGGGTTCGGAGAATCCAAATCCATCCCGCCAGGTCTGGAATATCCTGCTGCCGACATTGTCGGTGTAGTCCTCAAAATCATCCACAATGAGGTAGTCGGCTATCGTAAAGCTCCAGACTTTGCCCGTGCTGACAGTCCCGTCGGTATTGTACTCGTCGATCCGCCAGTAGTAAGGCCCGCCGCCCCACTGCAGGGCTTCGGCAGGGGTGTAACTGGCAGCAAGCTGCCGGCCTCGATAAATGCCTGTTGAAGCTGTAGTAGCATCTGTCGTCGCGGTCTGGTCAGCGCCAAAGTACACATCGTGCTGGGCCGCCTTATCTCCAGGCGTCCAGCCAAGGGGCGTTGCCTTTTCTATGTCCGGTGTTGACTTATCGGCGGGCTTGGGGCGCCAGGCAAGGAGCGGGTCGCCTCTCATAAGTTCGGCAATCTGGGCCTGCCTCAGAGGCACCTTGTAGATGCGGACATCATCCACCATGCCGTTATAAAAGTTGCTTGGCGTAGCGTTGTCCCACTCCTGTCCTATTGACCACCGTGTTACGGTGGCCAAATCGAAGGTGGCTGTATACGTACCTTGCTGAACTCCATCGACGTATACATATCCTGTTGACCCGTTCCTGACATACGTCAACATGTGCCACTGCCCGTCATTGACGGCAGGAGGGAACTGTATGGCGCTGCCATCATACACATAGGGATTCCCACCAGCAACGCCAAACATGAGGGGGTGAGCGCTGGCACTATCATTAGCTGCAAGCACGTTCCCTTCCGAGCCCTGCGTCATTTTGATCCATACACTGAGCGTAATGTTGGTGCCTGTTATGTCATCAGCTACGCTGTCAATTACAACATAATCGGAACCGTCCAAATCCAGCGCGCCGTCTATGACACCGGCTACCCACTTCGGGTTGCCACCGAGTATGCCATTATTGCCGTGACCGGACCAGTCATAGACGGTGCTGCCGTAACCTTCGTCAAGCTTCCACCAGCCGACAAGATTAGGGTCGGAAATAGTTATATCGGGCAGGGTTTTGAAACTCCAGACGTCGCCTGTATGTTTGGTAGTCTTGTCGGCCTCAACCTCATTAATCCGCCAGTAGTAAGCAGTGTCCTTCAGAAGCGTTCCAGGACTGAAGGTTCTGCCCGGCTGGTTGACTTTGAACGTACCTCCGGTGCCGTCAGTCACCACGGCCTTATCAGTGCCGAAGTAGACATCGTGCGTAATCGCGGTGGCGCCGGGAGACCAGGCGAGGGTAACGTCGGCAGTCACACATTTGACACCATCAGGCGGGTCAGGGTCATAGGCCTTAAGGGGCGCAGCCGTAAAGCTCCAGACACTGCCTGTGTGTGTGGTCGTGCCGTCGGCATCGACCTCATCGATCCGCCAGTAGTAAGTGGTCCTGGGAATCAGACCATCAGCATAAAAATACTTCGCGTATGTCTGACGACCTTTGAACTCAGCGGGACCCGGGGTCGGATTAGTCCCGAAATAGACGTCATGGAACTTCGCGGTGTCCCCCGGCGTCCACTCAACCAGCGGCGTGGTCACATTTGGAGCGCCATCAGGTGGGTCGGGTTGCGTAGCAACCAGGTTGACGATTTCTAAATGCAGTAGCGGCGCGGCCGGAGCCTCGCCCTCGAAAGCCTCGGCCTCTCGCAGGCCTTTGGAGGGATTGCTCTTGTCGTCTCTGAAAATCAGTATCAGGGCATTACCGCCGGCCCAGCCGGCCTGGTTGACTATCTCCTGGATGATAGGGGAGATGTCAGGTGTCCGCCATTTGACGTTCGTGGCAGTCCAGGCAGGTATGGACCACTTGACCTTTGCGGTTGTCCATAAGGGCCTATTTGTAATGTTATTAGTGGCGTCGAGAAACGGTGTCGCATTCGGAGTCAGCTCACCCTCGATGATAAGATTAACCGCGTATGAGCTGCCTTCCTTGTCGACGGCATCCACCTCGAACTCCACATACGCGATGGTGACCTGAGTGCCTTGGGGAATAAGGATGTTCACAAAGCGCAAACCTACTATTTGCTCATCCGTGGCAGGATTACCAGCGTCTTCATAGGCCAGCTCCAGGTCGGTGCTGGTCGGGTCTATGTCGCCATTACTGAGGTGCTGTTCGACATCGTCCATGTCGGTAGCGATTCTGATGTCGAAAGTGAGGCCAAAGGTCACATTTGTAACGAGCAGGCCCAACACTAAAACAAAAGTGATTAACCCGCCATACGCCTGGCGGGTAAAATATACCGAGCTTCTACACATAATATTCCTCCTTCGGTAAAAGTCAAAATAACCGTACTCTGGCTGTATGCCGGTACACTCATTGTCCTCAATAAAAGCCGCGGACCGTTGCTGCCAGTTATCCCTGTCTGAGACAACTTCCGACACAACAGCCAATAGAAACCTCTCCCCTTCGTAAGAATCTGGAGCTGCGCAGAAATTTTTGGGTGGGTTCACCTCCTTCGTTCAAAAGCTCGATGATGGGCGATTTGGGTAAATTTATAGACCCTATCCGCATCCGCCGGCCACGGCTCGGCGCTCCGCCGAGACGAGTGCCGGCGACGGCTAAACATTCACAGCACACTGCCCGCCCCGCCCCGACTCGCCCCTGCGTCTTCCTGGCGCAAGACAGGAGCGGGGGCTGGCCATTACGGCCACAAAACCTCCTCAAGCCAAGAATCAGCTAACTTAGCATAGTCCTTAAAATCGACCTTTTTGTCGGCATTCAGATCAGCCGCAAGAGGACCCTTGGATTCTGCCACACTGATGACGTCCGCGACGGGTGGCGCCCCGGTTGTGTCCCAGATACGAACGAACCCTCGGGCCTTATCGCGCGGCAGATAATGCTTCACCCAGGCTGGCGCATTTCCAGCAGCGTCCGTAGCCAAAACTGTGAGATTGGTAGTAATGCCAGCAGCCGCCGGCCGCTGCGAGCTCCAGGTTTGCGCTAGGCCCCAACTGGCCCCGGCGCCGGTGATGGTGACTGTGTCGTAGGTGTCCCGCGGTGCGCTGGAAGTGTTGAATCCCAATATGGCGGGCGCTCCGGCATCAGCGGGGTTGTCCCAGGTACCATCCGCGTGGGCAATGTCCCAGAAAGGAATATCGGCGTAGAAGACAATCTTGCCGCCTGCATCGAGATACTTTCGAAGCGTGCAAGTAGCATCTACCGATTCTACAACGGTGTCCGGCGCGTTGTCCCGACAGAACACCACCACGCTCAACTTTTTATCGGCGATGCGAGCGTTCATCCACGTCTTGAGCTGGTCAGCGTCGAGAATCGTGTAGCCGGCAGCGACCAGACCGTCTCGAACGGTTATGGAATTGGCATCAGTGGCCCAATTCGTTCGATATCGGCTGTCCCAGTAAGCAGCGCGATACTCCCAATCCTGCACTTGTGTCTCAAACAACCACTCGCCCGCGAGTATTCCAAGGTCTTCATAGCCAACCTTGCAGTCGTACGGCCAGGCGATATCGGCATCCGGTCTTAACATCGAAGGAACACATCTGCTGGGATATACCGCGATATCATCGATGAATATCGTGCCCGTGCCGCCAAGCTTCGGACTGCTCCGGTTGCCCAGGCCAATATACATCTTCTTGACAGCCTTCAGATTTACGCCCGCAGCGCTGAATTGGGTCAGCTCGATGTTCCACTCCTGCCAGCCGGCTGCCTGAACGGCCTCCAGATCAGGATAGTTCACGACCTTAACGTGGGCGGCATTATCTTCCACCGCCACATACAGTTGCTCAGCAGCATTTGCAAGAGCGCCATAGAAGTACAGCGTCAACGCCTTAACGTTGTTTACCGTCCAATCCTGCGGCGAAGTCCACTCACGGAACGTCTCTGAGTAACGGGCTTTGCCAGCTGCACCGCTGTTGTCGTAACCTAGCGGCATCGACTGGGCGCCACCATGAATGGTAGTCTGCTCAGCAAAGGGAGGGGCACTGTAACCCACAGCCGAGCCGGTGCCGTTACCAGGATAGCCGGGTGCCGGTTCGTTGTATCCCCAGCCGTCACGCCAGGTCTGGAAGATTCTGCTGCCCACATCGTCAGTATAGTCCTCAAAGTCATCCACAACGATAAAGTTGGCGGTTGTGAAGCTCCAGAGGCTGCCTTTCCAGGTATCGGCGGCGTTTACCTCATCTATTCGCCAGTAGTAAGTGCTATTCCACGCAAGTGGCGTTTCGGTAGGCACATAGCTGTTAGCAGCGAGATTCTGCTGGCCCCGATAGATACCTGCTGAGGCCGTAGTAGCATTTGCCACCGCAGTGGCGTCAGTGCCCAAGTACACGTTGTGCTTAACGGCCTTCTCGCCCGCCGACCATCTCAGAGTGGGTGTATCCTTGACATCTACAGCACCGTTAACCGGAATCGGGTTGCGGGCTGGCAGCGGAAGCTGCAACGCCCCTACGGGAACTACCTGTCTGGGTATGGAAGTACTCTGCCAGTACAGTTGTGCCACTGCGCCGCCGGCATTTTCATAGTATTCCACTCGAATGGCATATCGCTGCCCGGCAACAAGGTTAATGGCCGAGCTGGGATGCATGGTTGGCCCCTGATCTATCCAACTATCAATGATCAGCACGTCGTTTAGCCACATCCTGATTCCGTCGTCACTATTGGTGGTAAACGTGTAAGGCTCGGAGTATTGCACTTCGACCACGCCAACCCATCTGGCGGAGAATAGGTCGACGGGGATGGGAGCCCCCGGAGTGCCGTCGCCCCAGTTGAAGTCGATCGCAGGGTCAAGACGGACAAGTGCCGGAGCACCAGTCAAATTCATATTACTGAAGTAGTATCCTCTGATACCCGCGTTGGGCCCAATCGTTGTAAAGCTCCAAACTGTGCCCGGAAACTTAGTGCCGCCGGAGTCGTACTCATCGATCCTCCAGTAGTAAGTTGTATCCAGTGCAAGGGTTCCAGGCTCGTATGTTTTCGCTGGCTGCTGGGGGCTTTTCAATGTGCCGCCCGTACCGTTAGCGACAGCAGTCTGGTCGGTGCCAAAGTACACATCGCGCTTAATGCCGGTGGCGCCAGCAGTCCAGCTAAGGTCAGCATCTGTAGCGACCCACTTGGCACCATCGCTCGGGATCGGACCATAGGCGGTTGATGGCGCAGCGGTAAAGCTCCAGACATTGCCTGTGTGGATGGTGACGCCGTCAGCCTCGACCTCATCGATACGCCAGTAGTAAGTAGTCCCTGGCGTGATGCCGGCGCCGTGCCAATAGACGAGGTACCCCTGCCGGCCTTTGTACTCAGCGGGACCAGGCGTCGGATTGGTGCCGAAGTATACATCATGGAACGCAGCGGTATCCCCCGCGAACCATTGAACCAGCGGTGAGGTCGCGCCGGTGGCCCCATCTTTCGGATTCGGGCTCCGGGCGAACGGGTTGCCGGCGGCAATGTATTTCATAAAATAGTTGTTAATCCATTCACTTATAACTTCGCCTCGTGGGTCATTGTCTTGACCGGCTGTCTGGTAGAAAATCCCTATGCGACCACCCGTAACTGAATTGGTCACGATAACGGGGTCGGCTAATGTTCCACCAGTGGCTTGAGCAAGAATCAGTTCGGTTTCCCAATTGCCGGCAAGTGTATCAAGATGGAATGGGCGGTCAGTTGCGAAATTCACTAGAGTCGGAGTGTACTGCTGACCTTCGGCTGTAACAGTAACAGCAGTATCGTCCGCGCCCGCTACTGTAACGCCGGGAATGTCCATCATATTCTGTAATCCGCCTGCGCCATTATTTCCAGCACTACAGACGTAAAATATCCAGTCGCCGGTGTTAATAATGGTATTACCATCATCCAGGAACAATTCGGCTAATGAGCCATCAGGCTGTGCATTACCGGCTGGATAAATAGTGGCAGGGAACTGTCCGCAAAGAATTAAAAGGTCTGCTGTACCATCACCTGTGTGGTCTCTTACCCAATCTGCAAGGGCGGCATGTTGAGCTGCTGTGAATACTTGAATATTAACACCCTTTACGTTGTTAACAATTTCTTGCATCTCGCGGTCAGCCGCAGCTTGCCCAAACCAGCCCGCTTGTGTTGAAATCGCTATGTCAGAAGCCATAGCCATCGGGCAAAATGCAAAAAAGAAGGTTAGATAAATAAACTTTTTACACATAATAGTCCTCCCTCAAAAAAGTTACGATAACCCTGCTTTGGCAACACACCAAAGCAAAATTGAGAATGAAGAGTTGAGACTTAAGAATTCTTCATCCTAAATTCAAAATTCTGGATTCTTGTTACCTCCTTCGTTCAAAAGCTCGATGATGGGCGATTTGGGTAAATTTATAGACCCTCCGCGCATCCGCCGGCCACAAAGTTGGCGTTAGAACTCCTTACCTTACAGCCTGTCTAATCACTGCTTTGAAGGGGTGCAAATCCAGCGAAATCGCAGATCCGACCATCCCTTCTTATATCATATTGTCTATGCTCAGAGCAAGAAGAATTCGCGTTTTTTTACCGCCGGGTGCGATTGTCGTTCGCGGGCAGATGCGAAGGCGCCTGCCAAGTTGGCGTAACAGCCGGCTTACTATGCCAAAACTGGCACTTCTTTTGGGATGTAGTGCACAAAACGACGGCCTCGCTATCAATTTTTGTCTTGCTTAATTGCTTTATATGACAAAAGTTAGGATTAACAGGGGCATAGCGGCTCTTCATCTTCGGTAAGGCTGGTATATCTTTTGCTCGTTAGTCTGTAATTGCAGGTAAAAGTAACGAGCAGACCTTTTTTGTTAGGAGAGAAGCAATCATGGCAGTTAAACAATTGGCATTTGAAGCGGATGCACGGGCTGCGCTGCTGGCCGGTGTAGAGAAACTGGCAGCAGCAGTCAAACCAACCCTCGGCCCAAGAGGCCGAAACGCCGTCCTGGATAAAAGCTGGGGCGGGCCAACCGTAACCAAAGACGGCGTAACAGTCGCCGAAGAGATCGAGCTTCACGACAAGAACGAAAACTTGGGGGCGAAATTGGTCAGGGAAGCCGCAAGCAAAACCTCAAAGGTTGCCGGCGACGGTACTACCACTGCCACCGTCCTGGCAGAAGCAATCTTCAAGGAAGCGTACAAAAACATCGCTGCCGGGGCGGATGCCATGGCTCTTGCACGAGGTCTGCACAAGGCCTGCAAAGCCGTAACCGACAAGCTGGTTTTACTTGCAAGACCCGTCGATATAGCTAAGGCTAACGATATAATCAACGTCGCTGCGGTCTCGGCTCACAACGAGATCGAAATCGGAAAAATTATGGCTCACGCCTTCCAGCGGGTCGGCAAAGACGGCGTGATTACCGTGGAGGAAGGTAAGAGCTTCCAGACCACTGTTGAGTTTGTCGAGGGTATGCAGTTTGATCGCGGCTATCTCTCGCCGCATTTTGTAACCGACCCGGAGAATATGGTCTGCATTCTGGAAAGGCCCTACATACTCGTTCACGAGGAAAAAATCAGCAGCGTTACCAAGCTTCTGCCCCTGCTTGAAAAGACTGCCAGGAGCAAAAGGCCCCTGCTGATTATTGCCGAGGAGCTTGAGAGCGAAGCGCTGGCAATGCTGGTGGTGAACAAGTTAAAGGGCGTGCTGCAAGTCGCAGCCGTCAAAGCGCCCGGCTACGGCGACCGCAGAAAGGCAATGCTGCAGGATATAGCGGCTCTAACCGGCGCAGAGCCGATCTTTAAAGACCTCGGAATAGACCTGGAGCATATTGGCGTCAAACAGCTCGGCCAGGCGAAAAAAGTCACTATCGACAACGACAATACAATTATCGTTGAGGGCGCCGGCAGCCGAGAAGCCATCAGCGGAAGGATAAAGCAGATCAAGAGCGAAATAGAGGCCACCACCAGCGATTACGACCGCGAAAAGCTGCAAGAGCGGCTTGCCAAGCTGACCGGCGGCGTTGCCCAGATAAGTGTAGGAGCCGCCAGCGAGATAGAAATGAAAGAAAGAAAAGCGCGAATCGAAGACGCCCTGCACGCGACCAGAGCAGCCATTGAGGAGGGCATTGTGCCTGGCGGCGGCGTGGCGCTGATCCGTTGTATCGACGCAGTTAAGCAGCTAAAGCTGGAAGGCGACGAGCAGACAGGCGCTGACATACTGGCAAAGGCTCTTACCATGCCCTGCTATTACATCGCTGCTAATGCCGGAGCCACGCCCAACATAGTGGTCAACAACGTCAGGCAAGGCAAAGGCAGCTTTGGTTATAACGCGGACACCGACAAATACCAGGACCTGGTCGAAGCGGGAGTCATCGACCCTGTAAAGGTAACAAGAATCGCGCTGCAGAACGCTGTCAGCATAGCGAGCCTGCTGTTGACAACCGATTGTCTTGTTACCGAGAAGCCTAAAGAAAAAGAAGCAAGACCTTCCATGCCGGGCGGCGGCGGCGGGTACGACGAAGATATGGATATGATGTAAACCGGCCAGATCGCCTAATGTTTCTCAGGAGAGATTGACACCCGAAGGCGCGAAATGAATAAGACAAACGCTCGATTCAAAAGAGATTTTGGGCTCATAGTAGCTGCATTGTCTGCTCTGGCAGTCTCAGGCTGCCGCCAACCTGTCAGGTTGCCTATCATTGGGCATCTGCTCGGGGAAAAGCAAGAGCTGACCAAAGACGAAAGAATGACCTGGTGGCGCCAGGCGCGCTTCGGGCTGTTCATTCACTGGGGCGTCTACTCAGTGCCCGCGGGCGAGTGGAAAGGCCGGAAGATTCCAGGCGGCGGCGAATGGATTATGGAGCAGGCCAAGATACCAGTCTCGGAATATGAACAGCTCGCCAAACAGTTTAATCCTGTCAAATTCGATGCCGACGAGTGGGTGCGAATTGCCAAAGATGCCGGCATGAAGTATATCGTCATCACTTCCAAGCACCATGATGGTTTCTGTATGTGGGATTCAAAAGTCACCGACTACGACATCGCCGATGCCACACCGTTCAAAAAAGATGTGCTCAAAGAGCTCGCACGGGCGTGCAAAAAGCAGGGCCTAAAGCTGTGCTTTTATCACTCGATAATGGACTGGCATCACCCTGACGCCCAGGCACCTTTTTATCCGAACTATAATGACACCAGCCGGTCGAATCCAAACTTTGCCCGGTATGTTGAAAACTACCTGAAGCCGCAGATAGAAGAGCTGGTCACGAATTACGGGCCTCTTGGAGTGCTGTGGTTCGATGGCGAGTGGATAAAAGACTGGACGGAGCCGCAGGGCAACGACATGTACAATTATGTTCGAAGTCTTCAGGCGGATATAATCGTTAATAACCGCGTCGGCAAAGGCCGAAAAGGAATGGAAGGTCTCAGCAAGAGTGAAGAATATGCTGGAGACTTTGGCACACCCGAACAGCAGATCCCCCCTACCGGACTTGCCGGCGTCGACTGGGAAACTTGTATGACTATGAACGACACGTGGGGATACAAATCTCATGATAACAGCTGGAAGTCCGCCCAAGACCTGATTCGCAAATTGGCGGACATCGCCAGCAAGGGCGGCAACTTCCTGCTGAACGTTGGGCCTACCTCCGAAGGCCTTATCCCAGCACCCAGTGTGGAACGCCTGGCAGTTATGGGTCAATGGATGAAAGTAAACAGCGAGAGCATCTACGGAACGACCGCCAGTCCACTGGGCAGTTTCCCGTGGGGGCGGTGCACCGCGAAACCGGGCAGATTATATCTGCACGTCTTCGATTGGCCCAAAGATGGCCGACTCGAAGTACCGTGGCTGAGAAGCGAAGTGAAAAAAGCCTATCTATTGGCAGACAAAAAACGCCGCACGTTGCCGGTCGATCGGCTTAGTGTGGACCAGCTTGTCATCGGTGTGCCAGAGAAGGCCCCGGATGCTATCAACACGGTTGTAGTACTCGAAATAGAGAAATAGCAGCTCAAATAAGGTAAGGAGTGAG
>Ga0315274_10003664_pt1 | contig 22845 bp, 21 predicted proteins | sample YL17G02_20_MG_FD_203700 | JGI IMG/M metagenome (GOLD analysis project Ga0315274, IMG submission 203700) | Sediment microbial communities from Yellowstone Lake, YNP, Wyoming, USA - YL17G02_20 | ecosystem: Environmental > Aquatic > Freshwater > Lake > Sediment | place: USA: Wyoming | collected...
CAGAAGTTCTCAACGGATCAGAGCGTGCTTGACCAGTTGATTATGGGCACATATTCGGTGCCGAGGCTGGACAGCCTGAAGGCACTGAGAGCTTCTGAGGGCAGAAGCTAATTCGCCCCCGCGCCCTGAGACTGCAAGGCAACCGGCGCCGTCCGCTGCACGCTTTGTTCCCTTTGCATGCGTATCGCGTATTCTTCGAGAGCCACTGCGCGCACAACAACCGTCAGGGCAACCAGGAACCAGTACGGTTCCATGATTCGGATGATGAGGAACGAGATCGTTCCCAACGAGTGTGTAATCAGACCTATTGTGCCCGCCAGCGTCCCCAAGGCCAGCCCCCGACCCATCCAATCGCGCGACCATTGAAACGCCTCCTGAGCCGTTCGGTAAAGACGGAACTGCAAGAACAGGAACGCCGCCAGACCGAACAGTCCCGTCTCCATAAGCACGCGCGCATACTGCGAGTCGAGCACCTTGCCCCATGATACCCCGCCGCCGAACCACGGGACGACGCTCAACGTGTACTGGACTTTCTGCCAGACGTACAGCCGCTCGTGAGTCGACTTGTCGACCTGCACCCCAAGAGACTTACCTGCAATGACGACCGGCTCGCCGCTGCCCCGCTGGAAGGTATAGTTGACGCGGTCTTTCACGTCCGGCGGCATGAGGATTGGCGAAAGGGCGAGGATCGTCACCAAGGCCAGGATTACAGAGGCTCTCCGTGCAAGAATGCCCAGCGCAAGGATGGCCACAAGCAGGCCAATATACGAGGCGCGAGACAGTGTATACAGAAACGGGATGAAGGCTCCGGACACTAGAATCAGGAAAAGCGCCTTGAGCCGCCGCGTCGGCGCCTGCGTGTAGAGCCCTCCCGCCGCGCACATCACAATGATCAGATAACCTCCCAGCGTGTTGGGCTCGGCGCCCTGCGCTTCGAACGGCGTGCCAATGCGTTCCACGGACCCGGCGGTCGCGACGCAGTAACCGCAAACGATCATCGCAACGATAAAAAAGAAAGTCAGATGACGCCGTACGTCGCGCAGGTCGTGAAGCGCATTTCCCACAAGGAAGAAGACCATGTAGAACTCAGCCATCTTCAGCATTACAAAGAAGGCGTCCCTGCGATCCCAGGCCGCCAGGTTCGCACGAAACGCAAGCAGCGTCGAGATGGCGCAGATGAGATAATACGAGACGATCCCGGCGTTGATCGGCGACGGACGCCAGAGTCGTTCTCTGCCTTCGAATGCGACCTTAACCAATACGCCCAGGAAGATGACGATGATCAAGATGTCGTCGTAGCGGACGTTGATCTCACGGTCTCCCGTGCCCGTCGTGCCGAGATCGATCTCCGGCGAGAGAAGCATCGATGCCACCAGAATGTAAATGCCCAGATCAACACGAACAACCGTCGCCCCAAAAACGATCATGCTGATCGCCAGAGCAATGGTCACGCTGCTGCTCTGGAAGCGGCTGTGAGCAATCAGGAGAGCGATCGCGCAGAGGACCATGAAGGCCGCAAAAAAAGGCACTTCCATGCGGCTCTCGGCGATTTCACCCCGGCCGATTGCTCGCTTTGAGTCAGAGAAGAGCATTCAAGCGTTCCAGCCGAGCATACTTGATATCTCGACGCCACCGGTCGTGGAGTGTGACTTGTGACTTGTAAATTGCGGATCCCCGATTCACAGGTGATACCATCGGCGATGGTTCTTCCCGGAAGCGTCCTCATAATAGTAGTAATAATAATAGTAGTGGCGACGCGTGGCCTCAAGACCGTTCAGTATCACGCCTGCAACGTTGGCGTTGGCGGTCAGCAGCAGCTTGTGGGCGCGTTGTATCGTTTCCCGGCGCGCGTTGTTCACCGACACCACTATAGCAACCGTATCGACGTGGGTCGCCAGAAGGACGGGATCAGTTACGACCAGGATCGAAGGAGCGTCACAGACTACGAGATCGAATTCGTTGCCGAGCTGTTTCATGAGTCGCTGCATCCGGCTCGAACCGATAAGTTCGGAGGGATTCGGGGGAACGCGGCCACTGGATATAATCCAGAGATTCTCGATGCGCGTCTCACGAATCACGCTGTGAAGGTCGGCGCCTTCCCGCAGGACGTCCGCAAGGCCGGGCCCGCGCTCGATTTTCAGGACGTGGTGAACATTGGGGCGGCGAAGGTCGGTATCCATCAGCAATACCCGCATACCCGCATCGGCCATCGTCACGGCCATATTGACGGCGGTCGTCGTCTTCCCCTCGCCCGGGACCGCGCTCGTGACCATGACGGTCTTGGGTTTCCGCTTTATCGTGGCGAACTGGAAGTTGGTCCGCAGCGTTCGATAGGCCTCGGATATGGGCGATTTCGGGTCGTGCTGCGTTACGATGCAGGCGTCGATCTCGTCCTCATCCGCAGCAGCCACGTACGTGCCCCGGCGGCGTCGGCCTCCTTTGGGTTTTCCGAATCGCATCCTCGGTATCGTCCCGATGACCTCGAGGCCGATATAGTTCGTGACGTCGTCGATGCTGCGAATCGAGGTGTCCATGATCTCAAGCATTACGGCGAGCCCAAAGCCAACCACGAGACCAACGAGACCGCCGATAACGAAATTGGTCCAAACACCTCCCACCCCTCGGATCGGGATCACTGAGGCGGTCACGGACTCGTGCCGTTCCACCTGTCCCGACTCGCGGCTGAGCGCGGTGCGAATGTCAAACTCCTTTTCGCGAAGCTTGTTGAACTGATCGCGGACATGTTGCGTCTCTTTCGCGAGGCGATCGTATTCCATGTTCCGGTTGGCCAGTTCCGGAATCTTCGGGATCAGGTCCTCGATCATCCGTTGCAGGGTGGCCATTCGTATCTCGACCCCCGTCAGGCCGAGCCTCAGATCCAACTGCTGTTGATATAGGCCTTGGCGTTGCTTCCAGACGTTCGTCCCGTCGCCCACGCCTTGATCGATCTTACGAACCGCTTCGAGCACGGCCTCCCGTTTCTCAGCGATTTCGTCTTCGATCTCCTTAAGCCCCGGATAGGCAGGGTTGTAAACGACGCTCATCATCAGTTGCTCTTCGAGCAGATTGTCCAGTTCGCCGAGCATCTGAGTGACAACGGTGTCCGTGACATTGCCGAGGGCTTCCGGCAATTGAGAGGCGTTTGACTTCAGCTCGGATTCGACTTCCGCAAGCTTGGTCTGGGTTTCCTCTCTGAACGCCTTCTTCTCGCTGAGTTCCTGGTAGATCTTCGTGAGTTCCTCCCCGACGGCGCCGTAGGTCTGGAACCCCATGGTCTTCTTGTATTCCCACTCCGCCGCTTCAGCGGAATAGAGCTCCTGTTGCAAGGCTTGGAGACGTTTCTTGATGGCGTCATGGGTTCTGAGGTCATCTTCGATTTGCCCTTGCCGATTCTCTTCGACAAACACCCGGGCGGCAAAGTCGGCAATCCGCTTCGCTTCATCTTCCCGAGGCCAGTTTGCAACTTCGATGGTAATCACACCGCTCTGCGGATCCCCCGAGGTAAGGCTGAGGCCCTTAAGGATCTCAGCGGCTTTTGCCGCGTATTCATCGTCCGTTGAGATGTCACTGAGGGATCTTCCATCGGCGATATCCTGCTGCACGAGGGCGCGCGCCACCTTCTCCGCAAGTCGCTGTTCGCTGGTGCGTTTGACAATCGATTGTGCGTCGAAAGGCGTAAGAGGGACGCCCTGGGTGCCTTTCAGCACATCCCTGTCCCAGACGGACGGTTTCACAAGGACCTTGGCCTGAGCCAGGAAACGGGGCCTAATCTCTTCCCGCCGCAGAATGCCGATCACTCCGTAGATGAGTGCCGCCGTGACCGTCAACGCGGCAATCATGCGCCAACGGAGCGCCAGCACGTTGATAATGAACCTCAATTGGTGCTCGCGCATCTGGGCGGTCTGGTGATCCAAGGAAGGAACTGCTTCCTGCGCCATGTTGCCGGTCACTCCTTGCGCGTCTCGGTCCGCGGCTCGTTGGTCGGGACAGGTTGCACCGCCGCTTGGGGCATGGGGCCGAACTCAGCCTTTGCGTCCCCCGTGAGATTGATCATGCGGTCCCACGTGATGGACTCCGGTTCATTATGGATCGTAGGTGTGACAAACACCATCAGTTCGTTCCGCGAACGGGACCGCTCCTTATGCTTGAAAAGACTGCCCAAAATGGGCAGCTTCCCGAGCCCCGGAACTCGCTGCACAACATTGCGTTCGTCATCGAGAACGATGCCGCCGATGACCAGGGTCTGGCTGTCGCGAACGTTCGCCACGTTGTTCGAACTCCGCACCGCACGAATCGGCACACCATTGCTCATCCCCCTGGCGAACGAGACCTCCGGCTTCAGCTCCAACTGCACATACGGGCCGCCGGCATCCTTGTAAACGTGAGGCGTGACCAGCAGCTTGATGCCCAACTCCATGAATTTGACTGAGAACGCCGTGCCTCCGAAGGTCTGCGAGCTCTCCACGTACGGAAACTCGTCCGTCATCTTGATCTCGGCCTCTTTGTGATTGACGGCCAGTGTCCAGGGTGTCGCAAGCAACTGCGCCTTGTCGTCCTTTACAAGGGCATCCAGCATCGCGCCAATGTCCACTTGGTCCTTCAGCAGTCCAAAAAACAGTTGTCCGACGACGGGAACTTGCACGGGGACATTGAGCCGGCGGTCAAACGTCGGCCCGCCAACGAACCGGCGATCAAGGCCGGCATTACTGAGGGCGCCCGTCCCGGCCCCGCCTACTTGTTCGTTGGCGAGCGGGTTCACTTGTTGTCCGGCCCGCGTGAGCTGACCCGGTGCAGGATAATAACCTCCGGTGACATCCTTGTTATTGTAGAACCAGCGAATTCCCAAGTCCTTCATAGCCCCTTGCTCGACCTCGGCCACTTTGGTTTCGATACGCACCTGGGTGACCTGGCTCTGCATCTGATCGATCTGGGTTATGGCCGCCATGATGTTCTGGATGGCGCCTGGGGTGTCAGTGACGATGAGCGAGTTCGAGTTGTCATCGCTGGCAATGCTTCCCCCGGCGCTCGACATGCCCTGCATCGCCTTGGACAGCGCGGAGGCTTTGGCATTGTTCAGTGTGATGACTTGGGTCTTCATCTCGGCCGTGCGCGGCGCGGCCAAGGCCCGCGTAGCGGAATGCGCAACCGTAACCCGCGGATTCTTCAGAATTGTAAGCAGCGATGCGGCCACGCGGTCGGAGGCCTCTTTTTCCGTGGCGCCTGCTACATGCACGTTCCCAACATAGGGAATCGGAATGTTTCCGTTTTGATCCACTTGCATAGTGGAAGAAAGCTCCGGGCGACGATAAACGTCCATAAACAGCGTGTCGCCGGGATTGACAATCGTGTCGGTTTGCGCGAGGGCCGTCCCGCCGGTCAACAGACATAGGAACCCTGCGAACAGGAAGGCGCGCCATTGCCGGGTTATACGCACTGAGAATATCTTAGGCGCTGTAGCGCGTGCTGGTCTCATTCATCTCCTCCCGCGATCATTGTATGTCCCTTCCTGCCGCCGGAAAGCGGCGGACACGCTCAGCATGTCCAAATGGCGTCAGGAAGGCGATCTCCCTGGGGCCGTCGCATTGGGCTCGGTTTTCTCAGGCGCGACCGGTTGTCCAGGATAGTGCGCTTCAGCATTAGGGTCCGGTGCGCCCGATGTGCTTGTGGTTGCGGAGTCCGGCGCTGCCGGGTTCTGCTCGAGAGACGGAGCCGATGGCGAAGGCGCATTTTCTTGTTCGGCAGTTGTGGCCGCCGCCGCTGTGCGCTCTAGTGACGCGGGTGGTCCGGATGCCGGTACTGTCTTGGCCGGTCCTGCCGCTTGGTAGCCTTGCCCCGCTTCGTCGGCCGGCAAACCCAATTGTTCAAGGAGCCATCTCCGCTTCTCTCTTACCCTGCCTTTGGCCGCCGGGTCCGCTGTCGGCATGCGCAAAGCTTTGGCCCAGTTGTCCACGGCATCCATCTGAAGCCGGCGCCGCTGCTCGGCGTTCTCGGTGCGGTCGGCCTGCCAACGAGAGAGGTCGCCGAGTTCTTCGTAATCCTGGTCCGCCGTGTAGTTCCCGGTGAGCGAGGCCGCCTGCTGATACGCGGAAGTCGCCTCTGGATATTGGCCAAGTTTCCACCTTGCCCGCGCCAAAGTGCGCAACGCGGGCAGGGCGCCTTCCGGATCGCTCATGGGCAACGTGGGATCCTGCAAGATCTCGATGGCCTCTTCGTAGCGGCCTATCTCAAAGCTCAGGATTCCCATTCGTACGCGCGCCCGTGGAACCTTCGCATGTGCGGGGTTGTCCGCGATAAAACGCGCAAAAAGGTCATGCGCGCCCGCGTTATTGGTCTGTTTTGCGTCAAAGGAATCGGCCGGGGCGAGCTGGAGGCAGTAGGCCGAGAGAAACTCGGCCTCGGCACGCTGGGGGTCATTCGGGTTGGATTGAGCAAAGCGCTGATAAGCGCCTGAAGCTTCGCCATAGCGTCCCGCCATCTGCAGAGATCGGGCGCGCTCGAACGTTTCCTTCGGGCTGGCGAACATGGACCGAAACTTCAGATACCCCCCCGCGGCAATGCAAGCTACGGCCAGGATTACTGCAAGCCGGATTCCCCAACGGACCACGCGCCGCCATCCCCGTTGCCGGCTGTGGCTGGATCGATGCCTGTGGCGCCTCGACGTAGGTTGACGGTAAACCGACGACCCACTCTCCTCATCGGCGTCTAGTTCCTCGACGGGCGCCACTTCGCCCAATGCGGTTCCGGACGCATCAGCTTCAACGCTGGAAGGAGCGTCCCCATGCGCGCGTTCGGCGGTTCCAGCAGGTACAGGTTCCCTCGACTGACTCTCGAGGGCCTGCAGCAACTGCTCTGCCTCGGCCAGATCCAGCATGTGCTCCACGCCCGGCCTGGAGGGCCGCTCGGCAAAAACCTCGAGTTCCGGGCTGCCGGCGTCGGCCAGCGGAACAAAGCCTTCCTTACCCGCCGTGGCGAGCGCGTCCTCCTTTGGATTCTCGTCAGAAACCCAGCCCACCGGTTCCAAGGCGGGAAACTCTTCGGGCGTCGCGCTGATGACGGCCGCTTGTTCCGCAATTTCCCCGAACATGCTCGAGGGCATGCCGGGTTCGATATCAGGACCCGCCGCGGCCGCCACCGTCATCGATTCAGCCGGAACCGCCTCGGGCTCTTCTTCCGGTAGTGCCTCCGTTATCGACAGCTCCGAGGAAGGGGCGTCGTCTGCTTCCTTGGGCAGCGCCGCTTCTTCCCGCGCAAGCTCTTCTATGACTTCCTTGAGGCCCGCAAGCGAGGGTGTCGAAACAGCGGATCGGCCCACCGCGGCGGGTTCGGGAACGATGTCCTGATTAAGGCCCCCCGCCTGTTCGAGCCCATGGGGCGCCATTTCCGCATCGACATCCACGACCCCCTTCTCAAAGAAACTCAAGGCGCTCGCCGCGGCCTGCCCGGCCAGCGCCGGCTCGGCGGGAACTGCGGTATCCTCCTCGGGGACCTGTCGGGTCAGCCCTGTCATCTGGATAAAGTCCAGGTCAGTGGTCCGTTGCCGCTCAGGCACGCCGCTGCGCAAACGCTCATCGTCTTCCATCGCGAGCAGGAAGCTGTTGTCGATATCTTCGAGTCGATTGAGTATGTCATCCTGTTTTGAGGACATGCTCTTCCTTCAAGAAGCTAGAGGAAAAGAGGCTAGCCTCTCTTCTCTGCCGCCTTCAGCAGCAGTTCTGCCGCGCGTTTCTCGCGTGGACTCCCCATGTTAATCGCCTGGTCACGCGCCCCTCGCTCGTCGCGACGCAACGGCACGGTCGTGTTTGCCGTCGGAGCAAGACGCACCGCGGCCACGGCCCGCGCCCGCTTCTCCGCATCGGGAACGGTGGTCTTCTCGATTGTGTGCAGAATAATCTCCGACCCAATCTGCCGGGTCTTGATCTGACTCGCCACTAGCAGCGCGTTCCGGCAAAGGGTCACGATGACCCGCGGATTCCCTTCCGCGTACGAATGGATCACGCGAAGAGCCCCGTCGTCGAAAGACGGGCGCCGCTCCGAAGTGCCCCCGGCCTGACGCACACGGAACTCGATCAAGTACCGCGTCTCGTCCAGAGGCACGGGTTTCAGCGTATACGTCAGGCTTATGCGCTGTTCAAAATTCGGCGCCGCCCGCAACACCTCAATCCATTCCAACTGCGCGAAAAACACCAGGTTCAAGAGCTTGTGTTGATGCGTCTCGAGATTCTGCGCTAGACGCAGAAGCTCCAGTTGACCACGTTTGTTGAGGTTCTGCGCGTCGTCGATGATCAACGTGCACACGTGGTCCCGGTTCAACAGCAGATAACGGTTCAGGGCTTCCATGTACGCGCCGAACGAGCGCCTCGACGGCTGCAAACGGAACTGGTCCACAACCGTCTCCAGCAACGCGAAACTTGTCCACGACGGGATAGGCGAACCGACGATGGCGGTAATGTACCGATCCTTCGCCGCGGCCATGCCGGTCAACAACTTGCGCAGCAAGGCCGTTTTTCCTGTTCCATAGTTGCCTAGGATTACTGCTATGCCGTGACGGGCGTCAACGCTGTGCCAAAGCCGGAATAAACACTCCCGATGCTCGCGCGTCGCGTAGAAGTAGGAAGGATCCGCCGTGGGCGCAAACGGCTCTTCGCTCAAACCGAAGAAACTCAGATATGACTGGCCGCCTTCCATTGGCAACGAAACACTTGCCCACTGTTCAGTCGCCCTTAAGGGCTCCTGGCGGTTCTGCTCTGTTGCGTTCTCTCGAGACCAAGCAGGAGCGCCCAATAACCATACCTCCCATTTAGTACGCATTCTATAGGAAGACCGAGACACTGTCAAGCGATTATCAGGGCCGCATTTTGTCGCTTTTCTGCGCCTCGGAAAGCGCACGAGTGCACAGGGCCTGCTCGAAGACGCGAAGGCGCCGAGAGCATTTTTGGACCGACTCGCCGCTTCGTGCTATAAAGAGTCGGATTCGTTTACTACGGTGCGAGATGGCCCATGAATCACGAACGTTTGGTGATACTTTCCGGCCCACGCCAAGGCGCCTGTTTTGACCTGCGTGGCGCTGCCACGATTGGCCGCAATCCCGACAGCACCGTGTTGCTCGACGATCCCCAGGTCTCGCGCCGCCATGCCGTCATCGAGCAAACGGCGGACGGGACTCTTCTCCGCGATCTGAAGAGCGGCAATGGGACTTACATCGGCGAAAGGCGCGTTCTGGAAGGCAAACTGAGCCATGGCGATATCATCCGGATTGGCGCTATCGAGATCCGGTTCGAGGTGCAGGGACACGGATCTCACACCCGATTCAAACCGAATCTCGATGGGCACATCGAAGCGGCCGATGCGTCCAACATTCGTGAGACGTTTTTCCGGGCGCCGACCCTTGCCACAACGCTCGAGCAGCAACAGGACGCACAGAACCGCCTTTCCGCTATTTACCGCGCAAATCAGATCATCTCAAGCGAGCGCGACCTCCGGAAGCTGTTCAAGCAGGTAATGGATCAGATCTTCATGCTCGTCCCCGCGCACAATGGCGTGATATTGCTCGACGACGAGAAGACCGGCGAGTTGGTCACGGAATACGTCAAGTCCGGCTCGGAAGACGCCGTCATCAGCTCGACGATTGTCAACCGCGCCTTTCAGAACGGCGAGGCCGTCCTTACGCACGATGCGGCCGACGACGCGCGGTTCGAGGCGGGCGCCAGCATTATCGCGCAGAACATCTCGTCAGCCATGTGCACGCCCCTCGTGCACCAGAACGAGCGGCTCGGGGTCATCTACGTCGACACCCGAGGGACCACGAACGCCTTCACGCGAAGCGATCTCGAAATGCTAGTGGCCTTCTCTGGTCCCGCCGCTATCGCCATCAAGAATGCACGGTACGTGCAGAAGCTTGAACGGGCCTATCATGACACACTGATTGCGATTGCCGATCTCGTCTCTCTGCGCGACCATTACACGGTCGGCCACACCTGGCGCGTTACGAACTTCGCCCTCGAGATCGCCCGTGCGTTGGGATGGAGTGAGGAACAACTCGAAGCCTGTGAGATGGGCGGGCTGCTGCACGATGTGGGTAAGATCGCGATTGACGACGCCGTCCTCCGAAAGCCGGGACAACTTACGGAGGAGGAATACGCTCAGATGCGCGTCCACCCGGAGCGCGGCGCATGGATGCTCCAGGACATCGAGCGGCTCAAACCCCTCGTTCCCTATTGTCTCAGCCACCATGAGCGCTACGATGGAAAGGGGTATCCATTCGGCCTCGCGGGCGAAGCCGTTCCCATCGAAGGCCGGCTGATCGCCGTGGCCGACACATTTGACGCAATGACCAGCAACCGTCCGTACCGCCAGGGATTGCCCGCGCACGTCGCCATTGCCGAGATCGTGAAGGAACGGGGCACCCAGTTCGATCCCGTGATGGTCGATGCCTTGATCGCCTGTTACCGGGAAGGGAAGGTCGCGCGGATCATTCAAGAGTCGCTTAAAGGAAGCAAGAGCATCGTCTGTCCCTTCTGCAGCACCTTCATCAGCATTCCCGACGCCGCCAACGAGGGGGATTGCTTCCGCTGTCTCGTGTGCCATCGAAACGTCCAGCTCAGGCAGCAGAACAACGCATACTATGGTGAACTCCTCGCCGAAACTTCATGACCCGGGTATGGAGTTGCCCAGTTCAGATCCGTCGGACTCGTCGGACCGGTCGGACTGGTCGGACGAAGTCTTCCCACCAGCTGAGGTATGATCTCCTTCAGATTCTATCTCCTTGCCAGCATCGCTTCATTTTGGTACAATATCCTTGCCGGGATAGATGGGTGTTCTGATGCGAAACGGCGCCAAAACCGAGGCTCCCAGAATTCTTATCGCGTGCGACAGCATCCCTTACGCGAACGCACTCGCGAGGTTCCTTGACCCGGATGGATACGACATAGAGCGGTGCCATGACATGAAAGGGGTGTTGCGGGTCGTAGCGGCTCGTCGAAAGCGCAACCCTTTCAATGTCATCGTCTTAGACCTTGACCTCAGCAAGGATGACTCTCAAAGTTCCGGTAACATCGATTTGGTCTCCTTCATTCGACGCCAGCAGCCTGAGGCGCAGGTAATCCTGCTCTTTGACGTCTCAAGGATCGAACGGGCTATCGAGGGCATCCGTAGCGGCGCCTATTTCTATCTTCCGAAAAACGGGCAACCCTCGGACGTTGCGCTTGTTGTCGGGAAGGCGTTGCGGAAGATGAACACTGAAGCCGCGCTGAACGAATACGAGCAAGGCGCCTTCGAAGTCATCGTCGGGGGCACGCCGGCGATGAAACGGGTCATCGAACTCATCACCAAGGTCGCTCCGACGGACAGCACGGTCTTGCTTGTGGGCGAAAGCGGGACCGGAAAAGAGGTGTTTGCTCATGCGGTGCACCGCTTGAGCGCGCGGCGGGACAGGCCGTTCATCGCTATAAACTGCGCGGCCTTGCCCGAAACGCTGCTCGAAAGCGAGATCTTCGGTCACATGAAGGGGGCGTTTACAGGCGCGGACGCGGACAAGCGAGGCCTGTTCGAGGAGGCCGACGGCGGCAGCATCTTCCTGGACGAAGTGGGCGACATGTCGCTCTTGACGCAGGCGAAGCTGTTGAGGGTGCTGCAGAACGGAGAGATACGGCCCGTGGGATCGTCCGTGGTAAAGCGAGTTGACGTGCGAGTCATTGCGGCCACGAACCGGGACTTGGTCGAGGCCGTTCAGTCGAGCCGTTTCCGCGAAGACCTCTACTTCAGACTGAACGTGATCCAGATCCGCATCCCGCCTCTGCGTGAACGTCTCGACGCCCTGCCCGCGCTTCTGAACCATTTCATCACGCGCTTCAATGCGAGGTTCGGCAAGCACATCCACTCGGTCGATGAACCCACCCAAGGGATGCTGCGCAGCTATGCGTATCCGGGCAACGTCCGTGAACTCGAGAGTATCATCGCGCACGCGGTGATCATGTGCGACGGGGACATCTTGACGGTGCGCGATCTACCGGACGGCGTTCGCCTCGGTTCGAGTCCGCGGCTCGCCCTGCCCAATTATGCGTCCGGGCATCCCCAAGGCATGCTCGAGTCGGAGCATACCCTGACGCTGAATGAGCTCGAGGGACAGGCCATCCGCTCGACCCTTAATCGCGTCGAGGGCAACCAGACCGAGGCGGCCAAGAAGCTCGGGATATCGCGCTCGACTTTGTGGCGGAAAATGAAGGAATACGGCATTACCGCGACTCCGTAGGCCGGAGATCAATCTTGTATGGTAACTGTCCAGCTACCCTTCCATCGGGTGGCATGGATAAGGCTGATTTGGCCGTGTTGGAGCCAGAATTCAGTGGCTATGCCAGAAAACCGGCCAAACCAGCCTTATCCATGGCACCCCGAGCTCCTAGACAGTTACCTTGCAGGAGAACGTGATGGATTCTCGTGAACGTGTTTTTCGCGCGTTGTCATTCGAAGAGCCTGACCGGGTCCCGATTGACCTTTGGCTGTCGACCGGATTGCGCAGGAAGCTCAAGGATACCGGATGGCCCCCGGACGAACAGCTCTTGGACGCGTATGACGTGGACCTTCGCTACATCGAAGGGCCGCGATACGTCGGGCCGCCGTTGCGTACGTTTGACGACGGCGCCGACGAGGATCTGTGGGGCGTGCACCGACGCACGATTGTCGCTGTCGCGGGCGATGGCGTCGAGATGTACAAGGAGGTCGCATCTTCTCCGCTCGGCGCCGCCCGCTCCGTCGAAGAGATCGAAGCCCACGATCATTGGCCGTCGGCGGACACGTTCGATTACAGCGAGATCGAACAACAGTGCGTGGCCGTTCGCGGCAAAGGCCGCGTGGTCGTATTCATGGGCGACCGCATGAACCGTCTTGCACAATTGAAACCCGCCATGTACCTCCGCGGCGTTGAGCGGATCCTGTTGGACATGCTGATGTGCCCGGACATCGCCCATGCGATCTTCGCGCGGATCCGCGGGTTCTATCTTGCTTACGCGGAACGCATCTTCGAGGCCGCCCGCGGCAAGTTGGACCTCCTTCTCATGGGCGATGACTTCGGTTCTCAGCAAGCCCCGTTGATCTCCAACGAAATGTGGGCCGAGTTCCTCGGAACGGGATTCAAAGCGTTCATCGACCTGGCAAAACACCACGGCCTGCGCGCAATGCACCACACTTGCGGAAGCGTGCGGCCTCTCATCCCGCTCATGATCGAACGCGGACTGGACGTCCTCCAATCGCTTCAGCCGGAAGCAGCGGACATGGATGCCGCTGAACTGAAGCGGGATTTCGGAAAGCGTCTCGCTTTTCACGGCGGAATTTCGATACAGAAAACGCTTCCTTTCGGCACGCCGAGGGACGTCCGGAACGAGGTGCGAGATCGTATAGCGGCGCTTGCGCCGGGCGGCGGCTATATCCTGTGCACTGCGCACAACATCCAGGCCGACGCGCCTGTTGAAAACGTGCAAGCCTTACTTGACGCACACCGCGAGTTTGGGAGATATTGCTGAGCGCGCCTCGCGCTAAAGGGAGGATTCGATCATGCAAGTCCTGGTCATGTACTACTCGCAAACAGGAAACACAAGAGCTCTCGCTGAATACATCGCCGAAGGAGTGCGGCAAGTCGACGGCGTTTCATGCCTCGTGAAGGCCGCCCAGGAAGTGACGAAGCAGGACTTCATCGAGTCCGACGGCATCATCGCGGGATCGCCGGTCTATTTCGGCACGATGGCCGCGCCGCTCAAGGCCATTTTGGACACCTTCGTGGGAATCCGGAGCAAGATGGGCGATAAAGTCGGCGCGGCCTTTGCAACGTCGGGCGATACTTCGGGTGGCAAGGAGACCACGATCCTGTCCATCCATCAAGCCATGTTGATCTACGGGATGATCATCGTGGGAGACCCGCTCGATGCCACAGGACATTATGGCGTGTCATGCGTCGGCGCACCCGACAGCACCACAGCCGCGAATGCAGTGAAGATGGGGGAGCGAGTCGCAAAACTTGTCAAGAAGCTCAAGGGCTAATCATCTACCTGAAGGAACAATCTGTGCTGAAGCACATTCCTCTCAAGTCGCCCGAACCGAATGCCAAGGAGTTCATTGACATTATCCTCGGGCGGAGTCGGTCGCACAGGGTTCCTCTTGTCGAGTACATCGTGGATGACGCAATACGCCGTCCGATTGTCACGGAGCTTCTTGGCCGCCCGTGGGTCGAGCATGGCGCCGATCGAGAAAGCCAGGCCGCCTACTGGAACAACTTCATTGCCTTCTGGCACCGTCTCGGTTACGACTTCGTCCGTTTCGAACAGGGGCTGGGTTTCCAGAGTGGATCCCTGGCGGCGGACGACACGGCCCCGGGCGTCGACAGAACCCGCTACTGGGCGGATGAGCATCGGGGAAGCATCATGAACTGGGATGACTTTGAACGCTATCCCTGGCCGCGCGTCGACGACGTGGACTTCTTCCCGCTCGAGTACATGAGTAAGCATTTGCCGGAGGGCATGGGACTCATGACCTGTCATGCCGGCGGCATCTTCGAGCACGTCTCGCGATTGCTCTCGCTTGAAGGCATATGCATCGCGGTATATGAGGATCCGGGCCTCGTTCAGGCCGTCGCGGATAAAGTCGGCGGGTTGCTGCTCTCTTATTATCATCACCTGGCTGACCTCGACAACGTGATAGCGCTGTTTCAGGGCGATGACATGGGCTTCCGGACGCAGACGCTGCTCGGGCCGAACGAATTGCGCGCCTATTGCCTCCCGTGGCACAAAAGGTTCGCCGGGGTCGCGCACGAACATGGCCTTCCGTACTTCCTGCATTCGTGCGGGAACATCGACGCCATCATGGAAGACCTCATCCGTGACGTGGGCATTGACGCGAAGCATTCCTTCGAAGATGCCATCGTCCCCGTCCAAGAGTTCCAGGCGCGATACGGCGGCCGGATCGGCGTCTTGGGCGGCGTAGACATCAATCGCTTGACGCAAGATCCGCCTGAAGAGGTCCGGCGGCACACGCGATTTCTTATCGAGACCTGCGGCGCACGCGGCCGTTACGCCATCGGATCCGGGAATTCGATCCCAAGTTACATCCCGCTTGATAATTACCTCGCAATGATCGAAGAAGCAGTGGGAATGATGGGAGAGGCTGGAGACTCGAGGCGGAGAGGCGAGAGGGTTTCCTCGCGCCGGAGCAACGGTTTCCGATAAGTCCGACAGGTCTTACCTGTCTGAGGGAATTCCACTCGCAGGATGAGAAACCATTTCGGCGCCATGGTACTGCGGCATCTGACTCGGTACAGAATGCTCAAGGCCCTCCTCGAGGAGGATCGCGGGCTTTTTGAAACGGAATACGCCGCGCATTATGAGGAAGGTGTCAGTAAGCCCGCGGATGTGGGAAGGCCGTTTCTGCTCAAACCTCTGTTCCGAACGAGGGGGGGCGTTGTCCTCATCCACGGTTACATGGCGGCCCCGCTCGAGGTTCGTACAATGGCCGAGTACCTCCGCCGAAAGGGTTACGCGGTGTATGCCGTGCGGCTTCGAGGCCACGGCACCTCGCCCGCGGACTTGGCGACGCGCACCTGGCACGAATGGTGCGACTCGATCGAACGCGGATGCGCCGTCGTTCGGACGTTCACCGAAAACCTAATCGTGGGCGGCTTCTCAATGGGCGCCGGCCTCGCCTTGCTGACGGCGGGGATGAAAGGGTCTGAGATCCGTGCCGTGTTCGCCATCGATGTGCCGTTGCACCTGCGAAGCAGTGCCGCCCGCCTCGCCCCGTCAATTGTCAAAGTGAACGCGCTGCTGAAGCGCCTGCCCTGGGGACGCCTCCGCTGGGAATACGTCGAGAACGACCCCGAGAACAGGCATATCAACTACTTCAGCAACCCCGTTGCGGGCGTAGCCCAGCTCGCGGAAGCAATGAACCGCATGCTCGAGGCGCTCAAGGACATTACGGCGCCGACCCTGATTATCCAGGGCTCTCGCGACCCCGTTGTTCACTTCGACAGCGCGACGACCATCTTCGAGAAAGTCGGAACGCCAGACAAGGTCCTTACTATCCTCGAGCGAGACCGGCATGGAATAATCAACGGCCCCGGCGCCGATGACGTATTCGATCACATCCATCATTTCCTGGCTTGGGCGGACACACGCCGGAAAATGCCCCATGAGCAGGATGCGCCTCAAGGCCCGTAATGAAGGTTGACGCCCTCAACTTCCTTCGGAAGGGGCAGACGCGTGGAATTGTAGAAAAGATATGCCAGTCCAACGCAGACCACTCCCAGGACGCGATACCAGTTGTCGCTTCGTGCAACACACCACTCTGCGAGGATCACGCTCATCGTGGGAATGAACAGGCATACGCCTCCGAAGATGAAGAGAATTACCCCGAGAGTCTTCACAAGCATCGGAAAGGCCGTGCCCGAACCTCGGATGAACATCTCCGCCCCGAAAACCAACAGAAAGATGCCCAAAACGCGCACGGTTCGGTTGTTCGTAAAGGCGCGAGCCACGGCACGCAGCCGGGCCGGCGCGACAATGCCGAGAACCCCGATGCCGCCGCTCACGACCACCAGAATCCACATCATGGGCACATAGATCTTCGCCAGCACACTCGCTACTTTTTCCATCGGCCCTATCCTCAGTTTAATACCCTGCGCATTCTATACGAAGTAACTTCTCTGCAACAAGGGGCATGGCGCTTCTGATTCCCGACTCCTGTCTCCTGTTACTTACTCTACCCTACGGGCCCTCCTGAAGGCTGTCCGGATTGGGCTGCGTCAAATGCGCGAGCTGATGCATGACCTCCTTCATGTTGCTGTACGTCTTGCGGTACAGATCGAAACACACATCGTAGATGCCGCCGCCCTTGGAGGGATCGACGCGCCTGAATCGAGGCGACATGGCTGCTGATGCCTCCGCCAGATCGGAATAGGCCCCGCACGCCACTGCCGCGCAGACGGCCGAGCCGAGACACGTGGCCTGCTTCTCTTCCGAAACGAGGATGCGCCGGCCCGTCACATCGGCAATGATCCGCGTCCACAACACGCTGGCGGCGCCGCTGCCGCACACGCGCAACTCTTCAATCACGCAGCCGCCGTTTGCGAGCGTGTCAAGAACGTTCCGAATGCCGTAGGCGCATCCTTCAAGGATGGCGCGATACAGGTGCGCGGGGCCGTGCTCGAGCGTAAGGCCGCAAACGGTTCCCCGCGCCAAGGGATCGAAATACGGTGTCCGGTTGCCGCGCCACGCGTCGAACACAATCAGGCCGTCCGAGCCCGGTGCGACCCGTGCGGCGGCCTGCTCGAGCTCGTCGTGCGCGTCTGGCGTTCCTTCGCGCCCGAGCACGCCCAGCAGCCAACCGATGGTGGCCGCTCCGGAAGTTTGGCCGGCTTCATAGGTATGGAATCCGCGCCGGATGCCGTCGGGGAACGGCCCCATCACACCATCAATGATCTTGGGCCGATCCGTTTCGGCAATGAGCACCGTCGAGGTCCCGAGCGTGAGCGAGACGCATCCGGCCGCGAAGCAGTTCTTCCCGACGGGTGCGGTCCACCCGTCCATGCCCGCGTGCGCTAGGATGCACGTCGTTGTTAGTCCAAGCGCGTCCGCCGCTTCCGGCAACAGCGTGCCCGCCGGTTCACCCAGGTATGCGACGGAATCGGGACTCTGCGCCGCCAATCGATCCAGCCCGAGCGACGCATAGAATCGCGAGGGCCAATCCTGGCTAGGTTTCCAGTGCCGCTTCCCGGAAGCGTTGCTGTTCGAGGTGACCCAGCGCCCGCAGAGCCGGCGCACAAGCCAATCCACGCCCTCGATGACACGCTCGGTATGCGCGTAGACCTCCGGCTCGTGTGCTGCAACCCAAAGCGTTTTCGGCAACAGCCACTCAGCGGAGATGCGCCGGCCACAGGTATCAAGCGCGGCATCCCGAGTCGCTTCGACACGGGCGGCCTCCTCTGCGGCGCGCAAGTCCATCCACAAAATGGCGGGACGCAAAGGCCGCCCGTCATTCGTCGAGAACACCCCCGTGAAGGAGGTCCCGTCACAGCCGAGCGCCGACACGGCATCGCCGCGGACCCGCGCGTCCTCGAGGCACATCCGCACCGAACCGCACAAAGCCTGCCACCAGTCCTCCGGATCCTGTTCGGCCCAGTTCAAATGAGGCCGGCGCGTCGGGTAAGCCGTGGAAGCTTGCGCAATGAGTTTTCCCTCGGTCGTGTACAGGGCCGCGCGCAGGCTCTGCGTTCCGCAATCCACCCCCAGTACAAGACCGCCTCTCATGGTGTCTCCTGCTTGAGCCGCGTCATGGATTCCCCGGAGATATCAAACGCGAAGATGGTCTCCCTGCCAGTTCTTGACCCGCTTCTTAATCTCATCGGCTTTCGTGATTCGCTCATCGAGGACTTGTCGGACCAGAGTGGGAAGCTCCCCGTCGGACGCAAAGCGCAGACCGATGAGCTGCGACAGCGTCAGGTCTGGGATGCGATCCTTGAGGTCGGGCGGCAGTACTCGTTCGAGACGGAGCCGCATCTCGAGACGGACGATCCGATCCTGAACCGTAAGAGAGTAGAGGCGCACCTTCAAGACCAGCACGACTGCAATGACCGCCAGGAGAAACGTCGAAAGCGAACTCGCCGTTACACCTTTCACCAAGCCGGCGATCGATAAGATCACCGCCAGCGCGACCAAGACTTCGACCACCATATACAACTTATCGAAACGCCTGTGGTTTGCGTAGTTCTGTGGCGCCTGTGCGCTCATGGAATGACCCTCCTCTAATAAGAATGGGGGAACTGACGGCGGCGGTGTGCCACACAAGTTCCCCGCCCCACGTGTGATTTGAAGAACTCAACTGAACACCTTGAAGACGCGCGACATGAAGCCCGCCGACTCGGACTTGGTTCCTACGATCTTCTCCAGTTCCCCGTTATCAAGGTATATGCCGCCGCAATGCGAGCACTTGTCCACCCGGACGCCCGCGATCTCGACCTCGATCAACTCCAGGCCGTCCTTCGGGCAGCGCATCCAATGGAGCTTCTTCAATTCGTCCAGCTCCTTTTGCTTGAGCTTCGCCGCCCGCTCCTCTGCGAGCTTCTTGCAGCGTTCAAACTCCGTCCGCGCGAAGTATTCATCTTCACGTTGTTTTCGAGTCTTTGCGTCCATTCCGCCTCCTTCGCTTGACGCCCCGAACCAGTTCCAGACACCCATTCCTGCACCAGGCAAACCCTTATACGCAAAGCAAACCATCGAGTTCAACCAATGGCCGCCCTCAGGCCGCGGCCCGTCCGACCTGTCCGACCTGTCTGACCCGTCCGACCTGTCCGACTCGTCCGACGCTGCCCTTGAACGGCCGCAGGTTTCCGGCATAGACTGGCCGCTCTCACGAAGGACGAATCCAGGAGAAGAGGAGCATGGCAAAGGCGTTGAGGTTCGCTGTTGTCGGGCTGGGAATGGGCGGCCATCACTGCAAGGCGGTTTTGGGCGCAAAGGGGGCGGAGTTGGCCGCGGTTTGCGATATCGACGAGGAGCGGCTCGCGCAGCGAATGAACGAATTCGGATGCAAGGGCTACACGCGCTACTCCGACGTGCTCAGAGACCAGAATATTGACGCGGTGTGCATCGTGGTCGAGAGCGGATACCACGCGAAGCTCGGGATCCAAGCCGCGCGGGCCGGCAAGCACATCATCATGGAGAAGCCGATCGACGTCACACCGCGACGCATCAAGGAATTCGAGGGCGAAGTGAAGAAGGCCGGCGTCAAGTGCGGCTGCATTTTCCAGTCGCGCATGGAGAACTGCAACATACTCATCAAGAAGGCCATCGACGCCGGGAAGATGGGCAAGATCCTCGGCGCGCACGCGCATCTCCCGTGGTTTCGCGAGGACAGCTACTACGAGGGGCCGCACGGCCCGTGGCGCGGCACGTGGAAGCTGGACGGCGGCGGCAGCATGATGAACCAGGGCATCCACACCGTCGATCTCATCCAATGGCTCGCGGGGCCCGTCGAGAGCGTGTGCGGTCTCTACGGCGTGCACAACCACAAGATCGAGGCCGAGGACCAAACCGTCGCCATCCTCAAGTTCAAGAGCGGCGCACTTGGGACATTCTACTCGACCACCTGCTGCATCCCCGAAGGCGCGCAAAGGGTCTATATGTACGGCACGAAAGGGTCATTCTCGCGGTTTGGGAACACTCTCGAACTTTACGAGATGGATACGCCCGCGCAACGTCAACGCATGATGAGCCTCTTCGGCGGACAGATAAAAACGGACGCCGTAGGCAGAGACCCGATGGCGGTCTCAGCCGATGGTCACATGCTTATCATCCAGAACCTCGTGAAGGCCGTGCGGGAGGATCGCGAACCCGTCATCCCCATTTCGAGCGCCAAGCATGCGGTCGAGATAGCCTGCGCGATCTACAAGTCCGCGCGGACACACCGGGAAGTAAAGATCGACGAAGTCGCCGTTTGAGCCAAAAGAGTAGGTCCGGAATGATTCCGGACCAATTGCCCTTTGAAACCAGAGAGGCTTTCAATCCATGGCCGACAAACCCGCAAAGACACGGCTGACAATCGCAGTATGCGTGGGAAGTTCATGCACCGGCAAGAAATCCCGAAAGGTCCGGTCGAGGTTGAAGAAGCTTGTCAAGAAACAGAACCTTCAAGACAAAGTGAAAATAAAGAAATCCGCCTGCATGGGCGAGTGTGCCAAAGGCCCGATTATCGAAATCAAGCCCACCGGCAAGCGCATCAAGAGAGTCACGCCCAAGCGCGCAGAAAAGCTCCTGACCAAAATCGTTGCCCGCAAACTCGCCGGCAAGAAGCAGTCAGAAACGAAGTAGCTATCGCGCGCACCTTCTTGCGCTCAGCTCGCGGATGTTTTCCTCAAGACACGCCGAGTTAACACCAGTTCTCGACCGCCAGCCCCTCGACGCGCCGGAATTCCCGCTCATTATTAGTGATAATTGTCGCGCCGTCGGCCAAAGCGTGTGCGGCGATGAGCAAGTCCATGGGACCGATGACCCGGCCGGCTCGTTGCAGATCCGCACGGACTTTGCCGTACGCGTTGGCCGCCTCACTGTCGAAAGATCGTATCTCCAGAGGCGCGCAGAACTCCCGCAAAGCAATGCGGTTCTGACTGGGCTTGGCGCTTCGTTCCACGCCGTGTTCGAGTTCGGCGAGTGTAATCGCGGAGATGCCGACTTCGCCAACGTTGCATCGTCTGAGCCGTTTGAGGACCTTCTTGCCTCGCCCCCGAATCAGCTCGATGCAAACGCTGGTATCGAGCATATAGCGAATCACAGCGCCGTCCGATCTTCAGCCGCCCGGCCCTGATCGCGTTCGGCCATGAAGTCCTCAGTGAAATGATCGAGACTCTGGACAAGGATTTCCCAACCCTGGTCCCGCGGGAAAAGCATCACCACCCCGCCCACCTTGTTCACGTAGACCTCGTCCGTCGCAAACTGATATTCCTTCGGAAGCCGGACCGCCTGGCTTCGTCCATTAGGAAAAACCTTCGCTGTATTCATGCACCACCCCTTTCGGGTATATACCAAAGTATATACTACAATCTCCGGCACGTCAAGCAGAGAATCCGTGGCGCATCCGCAACAACACTGTGGAACAGCCGCCCTCGGCTGTTGGGCAATGTGATACAGCCGCCCTCGGCTGTCGGCACCCCTGCACGTTGTTCCCCACACCGCTTTTCCCTTCCCAGCCGTATTTCTTGCATCAAGAACGCGCCATATGATCCAATGGTGCACAAAGGAGGCGAAATCATGAACCCAGCAGTGCATCTTGATCGCGATGCCCTAGCCGGGTTCTGCCGCAAATGGAAAGTGCGCGAGCTATCCCTCTTCGGTTCCGCCCTCCGCGACGATTTCGGCCCCGAAAGCGACCTCGATTTCCTCGTCAGTTTCGATCCCGCCGCACCATGGAGTCTCATGGACATCGTAACCATGCGCGACGAACTATCGGCAATCACCGGTCGCGAAGTGGACCTAGTGGAGAAAGAAGGACTCCGCAATCCATACCGCAAGAAAGAGATTCTTTCTACTTGCGAGGTGATCCATGCGGTCTGACCAGGCTGATAAAGCATATCTCTGGGACATGCTGGATTCCGCGCTGGCAATTCAGGATTTCGTCCGGGGCCAGACGCCGCACGATTATCTGACGAACCGCATGTTACGGGGCGCGGTCGAACGGAACATCGAGATCATCGGCGAAGCCGCGCGACGAGTTTCAGATCGGATGAAGGCGGCGCACCCGGAGATTCCCTGGCAGGCGATCATCGGCCAGCGAAACATCCTCGCCCATGAATACGGAGAGGTCCGCCACGAGATCGTCTGGCACGTCGCCTCCGATCGAATCCCGGAACTGATTTCTGCGATTCAGGCCATTCTGCCCCGCGAGAAGCAAGATGACTGAACTCCACGTTCAACCTAAAACAGACTATGGCCGCAACTGGCCTGCAGAACACAACGCAGGACAACGCACTTGCCGGGGAACTGAGCGCGCAGTGCAAAGGACGTGGCAGTCGCGAGAGGAGGCGCGATCATGAATCAGAATGAGCTTGTTACATTTGCGCAGCGCTTTTTGTCCGCTTGGAACTCGCAGGACGTGGAGCGGGTTGTGGGGTGCTACACGGAGGACATCCGGTACCGGGACCCGAATACGAAGGGAGCGGTCAAGGGTGCTGAGGCGATGCGGCATTATCTGCGGAAGCTTTTTGCGTCGTGGACGATGCATTGGACCTTCCGAGAGGGGTTGCCGTTCGCCGACGAAGAGGGCGCGGTTGTTCTGTGGCACGCGAGCATCCGGAAGGCGGACGGGGGGCAGGCGGTC
>Ga0315274_10003666_pt1 | contig 22832 bp, 20 predicted proteins | sample YL17G02_20_MG_FD_203700 | JGI IMG/M metagenome (GOLD analysis project Ga0315274, IMG submission 203700) | Sediment microbial communities from Yellowstone Lake, YNP, Wyoming, USA - YL17G02_20 | ecosystem: Environmental > Aquatic > Freshwater > Lake > Sediment | place: USA: Wyoming | collected...
GATGGGGGAGGATTAAGGTGGGGGTGATGATTAGATCATTTCCCCCTCACCCTAACCCTCTCCCCCCAGGGGCATAAGCGCTAACTTATGAACAAGGGGCAGATTTATGTGAAGATCCCAATAGGGATATTCGAAAATAGACCGGCGATTTATCGCCGGTATCACGAATCATAAGTGAAGTCCCATAGGGACGAATGAAGTAGGGATCAGGAATGATGAATTCTTACATCAGCCTATATATCCACATCGTTTTCAATCGTCCCGATGGGACTTTTGGTTTATCTTATTTGCACCCGGCGATGAATCGCCGGGCTATTGTCACCGATGCCCTCTCACGGGGCATCAGAATCGGTTTAAGTTAGCGCTTATGCCCTTGACGGGGGAGGGCTTGCCCTGTGGAGTAAACTCCTCTACTCCACAGGGTAGAGGTGGGGGTGAATAGGGAGAGCAAATGGGTAAATATGGAATTTTTGATATCGTTGGCCCGATCATGATCGGGCCGTCCAGCTCCCACACAGCAGGGGCGGTCCGCATCGGTCTCATGGCCGGCCAGCTAACAGGATATGATCCTGTGGAGATACGACTTCAATTTCATGGGTCCTTGGCCGAAGTCTACCATACTCACTTCACAGATGCCGGGGTATTAGCAGGCCTCATGGGATTTCAGGTGGATGACGAGAGGATCCGACAGGCTTTTGACATCGCCAAGGGGAAAGGGATCACAGTCCAGTGCGAAAAGGTTAATCTCCCGGGTGCTCACCCGAGCACCATCATTGTCATTCAAAAGGGCCGCGATGGCTCATCCAGCACGGTAAGAAGTAAGACCATTGGCGGTGGAAACATCGTCATTGAGGAGATCAATGGATACCCTGTTGATATGACCGGAGACCATCATGAAATCCTTTTCATCGGAGGCGGCGGTGAGAAAGCCTCTCTACTTCTGGGTCCAAAGTGGAAACGTCTCCTCTCGAGGGAGGGGGCGTCTATCCAGTTTCGATCGGATGCCGTCTCAATAGAGGAAGCAATACAGGCAACCCGTTCTCAGTTGAGCATCGGCCTTGCTTTCTATTTTCAACCTATCATTGAAGGTAAGGGGTTTGGCTTGGACTTTTTCGATCGGATCGAGGATCTGATTCATGAGGCAGAGCGATCCCGGAAGTCTGTGGGCCAAACTGTCATTGAATATGAGAAAAAGAATACGGGCGAGGACGAAGAATGGGTTCGGCTCAGGATGAAACGTTGCCTCGATGTGATGCGCGAAGCAGGATATCAGGGTATCTCTCAGATTCAAAAGACGGTGGGAGGTTTAGTGAGCGGAGATGCTCCACGCCTCGAGCGAGCGAGGGCAGCAGGTCGAACGCTTTCAGGCTCTGCCTTAGTTCGTGCGTCGGCTTTAGCCCTGGGAGCGGCAGAAGTAAACGCTGCACTGGGCCGCGTTGTGGCCTGCCCCACGGCCGGTTCCTGCGGGATTCTGGGAGGTGCCGTCGTGGCCATCGCAGAGGAGAAAGGCCTGCCCGATTTAAAGGTGGTGGAGGCCCTTTTTGCAGCGGCGGGAATGGGACTCATCATTGCTGAACACTCCATGATCTCTGGTGCGATAGGGGGATGCCAAGCGGAATGCGGAGTGGCTTCCGCTATGGCCGCAGCCGCCTTAGTTGAACTTGCAGGCGGGACTCCGGAACAATCGGGCCAATCGGTGGCCATTGCGCTCAAGAACGTCCTCGGGCTTGTCTGCGACCCGGTCGCAGGTTTGGTCGAGGTCCCCTGCATCAAACGAAATGCCGGTGCCGTCGCCAATGCTTTCATCTCAGCGGACATGGCCTTATCAGGTATCCGAAGTGTGATTCCTCCGGATGAGGTCATTGCGGCATTAAAAGAGGTGGGTGAGTTGATGGATCCCAAGCTACGCGACACCCTAGGTGCGGGTCTCTCCAAGACACCCACTGCACAAAAAATTGAAGAGCAGATCTATGGCAAAAAGATTTTCTAATTATACATAACGACATAATAAATTGCGCATGTGTTGTCATTCCCGCGAAAGCGGGAATCCAGAAATTCTAAGACCGAAATTCAAATACTGGATTCCGGGTCAAGCCCGGAATGACAATTAAATAGTAAAAATTTTTGGGATGCGCAAATATTTATGACGCTCTATATAGTGTCCGTCCATAAATGTCTTTTCCCGTCATGCCGGACTTGATCCGGCATCCAGAAGGGTTTGAAAAGACTGGATTCCGGCTTTCGCCGGAATGACGCCTTTCTGTAAAGCAGGCATTTTATGGACAGACACCAATTAGTAATCCCCCCCTCTCCCTCCTTTTGCAAAGGGGGGGGAATTTGGTTCGGCTAAGGAGGCGCAATGAAAACGAAGCGTATCATCATTCTTGGGGCAGGAAATGGTGGCCAGGCCATGGCTGCTGCCATTGCACTGGCTGGTTACGAGGTTGTATTGTATGACCGTTTTGAGGAAGCCATCGCTCCGATTTTGCAAAGGAAGGGGATTGAGCTCTCCGGTGTGTCGGCCCAAGGCTTTGCCCCTCTCGCAAAAGTAACAACCGATCTCAAGGAGTCCCTCCTTGAAAAAGGCCTTATTTTAGTCGTCGTGCCAGCTTTTGCCCATGCCTATATCGCTGAGCAGATCGCCCCTCTGTTGAGAAAGGACGACATGATTATCCTCTCCCCTGGTTCCACCGGAGGTGCCCTGGAGTTTAGGAAGATCCTCTCCGAACACGGAGCTCCGAAAGATGTGAAGGTGGGTGAAACGAATACCCTCATCTATGCATGCAGGATTTCAGGCCCAGGACAAGTGAAAATCCTTGGAGTCAAAGATTACCTGGGTGTGGCTGCCCTACCTGCAAAAGATACCCAAGCCCTACTTGAACCCTTGAAGGAGCTTTATCCCCAGACTGACGCTGAAAAGAATGTTCTCTCCACTGGGCTGAATAACATGAATCCCATATTCCATGTCTTTCCAACCCTGGCGAATCTCGGCTGGCTCGAAGCCACGCAAGGGAATTTCCGATTCTATTATGATGGGATTACGGCCTCTGTGGCCAAATTGGTTGAGGCGGTAGACAGAGAGCGGATGATGCTCTGTCAATCCCTTGGAATTTCTACGCTCAGTTGCATCGAATGGCAGAAAAAATTCTACGGCGCGAGGGGAGGCTCGCTTCCTGAAGCTCTACGATCCAACCGTTCATACGAAGAGATCCAAGCGCCCCCCTCCAAGGAGACCCGTCTTATTACTGAAGACATTCCGATGGGCCTGGTTCCTATGGCGGAGATCGCTAAGATTGCCGGAGTTCCGACACCCTTCATGGATAGTGCTATCCTTCTCACCTCTGAGATCATGGGCCAGGATTATAGGACAACGGGCCGCAATTTAAGGGCAATGGGGCTTGCGGGTTTGAATAAAGAAGAACTGCTCTGCCGAGTGGAAGAAGGAAATGAAGGGCATTCTTAAAGGATTGGGATTTGTCTCCTTCGGTGTCCCAGTCGTGAACCGGGATCTTTCCAGGATTTGGATAAATTACAGTCCTTTTGCCTGAGAGTTTCGTCCCGAGATGATCGGGATTTGCCCCTTCGGCGCCCCTCCCCTGAGGCATAGGGTCTCTCCTGTAACTTAAAAAAAACTTAATATAATTAATAATCTCAAACCGATCTTACTTTAAACTCATCTTCGACAGTTTAAAAAAATGAATTTAACGAAATCAAGGGCTTAGGAGACGGCAAACCTGCTATGGCACTACGCCATGCCAATTAGTTGAACCCGAGGGGGCATCTTAACACCCGCTGCCAAGAAGGCTTGGTAAGCGCTTCCTACAAAATCGGTGCGGATGAGGTAATCTTCCCCATCGAGAGTCATTCGCACTGCTTGCACCTGTTTGAGATCCCCCATCAGATCAGGCCAGGAGACCTCGATCCCCCGCTCATCCAATGCCCGCTGCAAATCGACCTCCAACCGCAAAGCCAAGAAACTGGCCACAATATGTCCTACACATTGTCTATCTGTTTGATGATAGATGGGGCGCACCTGCAAGGTCGATTTCTGCTCCCGAAACGTGCGCTCCACCCGCCAAAGCCCTTTGTAAGCTTGAGCTACTTCCTCAGCCGAAAGTTTCGTCGTTGTCCGAAGCACAAATTTCCCATCCAACCGCTCGTCCTTTTTCACCGCCTCATGGTCGATTTCCCATGCTCCTCGCCTCGTCTTCAAAAACCTGGCATACCCCCGATTACCAACCAATACCTTCGGACCCCCTTTGACCAACTTCTCCTCCAACGCCCGGACCATCGACTCCCGGGCCGTCTTATCCTTTTTCGCCTCCTCTTCATTGAGACAGACCACGTAGCGATGCCCCTTGACTTCCACTTCCTTGACCTTCAACTTCTGGCTCACTTCGTGATAACGACCCCCACGGCTCAATACCTCCTCTGTAACCTCTTTCTGCTTTCGCATCCGGCAGCCCACAATATAGTCAAAGGGAAACTCGGAATCTTCGGTCAACAGCTCCAAATTCTCCTCAGAAACCATCCCTCGATCAGCCACCACGATCACCCGTCCAATCTGGAAGCGTCTTCTCAAAAGCCCAATCAATGCTTGAAAGGCCTTTCCATCGGCACGATTCCCCGGCATCACCTCCCAGGCAATGGGCCATCCTTGACGGTCCACCACAATGGCCAAAATCACTTGAGGAAGATCGGACCGATGATCCCGAGAATGGCCCCGTCTCCAAAGAGGGGTCTCCATGTCTCGATACATGTAGGTGGAAGTCGTATCGACAAACACCAAATCCAGCGTCTGGTTAAACAGATTCCGATCCTGAAGGTAAAGTTTCGTCTCCAGCGACTCCCGAAGATCCGAAAGAAGGCCCACCCCACGGTAAAGATGCTGAAGCTCGATCTTCTCAAATCCAGGAACCTCGACTGTGTTAACCCAACGGCTCCCTTGCAAATCGCTGCCAGGCTCCATCAGCCGCTGCAGACTCAACGCAAAACCCACTCGCTCCAGATCGAATTCCAGACGACGACCTTCCCCCAGACCCTCCAAAATACCGGCAATGCCCTGCCGCTCCCAGAGTCTTCCAAAGACCAGAGCTGGTCCCCAGGGTTTCGCCGAACACGCATCAATATCGGGAACCTTGGAGGCTTCTATGACGCGCAGAGCCTCCGAAAAACGGCAAAGACTCTTGATCAGTCCATCGAGTTGTCCCTCAGCCCGAAGTTGATCGAGGCGTCCAAGGGTGACAAGGACCCGTTGCCGGACCGAGGTTCCTTCTCTATAAGCCTCTACAATTTGCAGATAGTCATGAGGATGAGCCCGATTTCCACCACGTTTAATCCTAATAAACATGCTTATAACTTAGCATGTCTTTTATATTGATGTCAAGAAAAAAATTATATGTATGGCACTACATTTGAGTCAATTCAAGCTTTCTTCTTTGCTAAGCTATTGATTTAATTGTATCTCAATTTTTGAAACATCAAACAACTGTCGAAGATAAGTTAAACTCAACTACCCCTCGTGATGACCTTTAAAGGAAACATTGGACAAATAAGATTATTTTCTGTTCTCATAGTATTCTTTCTTCCAATACCATCAACCTTTTTCTCTTTCTAATCGCAGGGAAAATGGAGGAGATAAGCATAAAAAGACTCAAGATAATGGCACCGCCTGCGATTGGACGTGTAAAGAAAATTGAAAAACTTCCTTTAGACATAAGTAAGGATTGCCTCAGCGAGGTTTCGAGAATAGGACCCAAGACATAAGCAAGGACAAAGGGACCCGCTTCATAATCGTATTTCCTCATAAAATATCCTAGGACTCCAAATAATAGCATTACGCCTATGTCAAACGTGCTATTGCTGACACTATAAGCTCCTATTAAACAAAAAAATAATATGAGCGGGAATAAAATCTTATAAGGAACTTTAAGTACCTGGACCCATAGGCCAATTAAAGGGAGGTTAAGTGCAAGGAGCATAGCATTTCCCAAATACAAACTTGCCACAATACCCCAAAAAATCTCTGGGTTTTTTTGTATTAGTAGTGGTCCTGGAGCGACTCCGTGTATCATTAAGGCTCCTAAAAGCAGAGCCATCATGACATTAGATGGAATTCCCAAGGTAAGAAGCGGAACAAGGGCACCTCCCGTTGCAGCGTTGTTCGCCGTTTCGGGTCCTGCTACTCCTTCGATCATTCCCGTTCCAAATCTCTCAGGATGCTTTGAAAACTTTTTTTCCATCGCATAAGAAGTGAAGGAAGCGATAATAACTCCCCCACCCGGTATAACACCAATAAAGAACCCGGCTATAGAACCCCTTAGAATCGGCCCTATACTGTTCTTCCAATCCTGTAAACTTGGGAGGAGGTTCTTAATCTTAACACCAAAAATATCCCTCTTCTCTAAACCCTGTTCAATATTCAAAAAGACCTCGGAGATTCCAAACAAACCCATCACTATTGGTACCAAACCAATTCCGTCCATTAATTCCGGAATCCCAAAAACAAACCTGGGGCTTGCACTAAAGGGATCTTGCCCCATACACCCAATAATAATACCAAAGCACGCCATTATGAGCGCCTTTATAATGGATCCTGATGCTAGATATATTAAGAGGGTCAACCCAAGGCACATCAAACAAAAATATTCAGGGGGACCAAATTTAAGCGATATAGTCGCAAGCGGAGGCGCAATGAACATTAACCCCACGACGCTTAATGTTCCTCCGATGAAAGAGCCAAAAGCAGCGATACCTAAGGCCGGGCCAGCCCTGCCCTGTCTTGCCATTTGATAACCATCCAAACAGGTAACAACGGACGCTGCCTCCCCCGGAATGTTTATCAAAATCGATGTAGTTGACCCCCCATACTGAGCCCCATAATAAATCCCCGCCAACATTATCACAGCGGAAACAGGCGTCATACTGAAAGTCACAGGTAGTAGGAGCGACACCGCCGCTGCCGGACCAATCCCCGGCAGGACACCGATCAATGTTCCGACTAAGACTCCTATGAAGCAATAAACTATGTTTATTGGCTCAAGGGCAATCCCAATACCAAAAAAAAGGTTACCAATAGCATCCATGTCTAAAAAACGGAGATTTTCCTAGATTCCCAAAAAGCCTTTCGGAACCTGTACGTTTAACCATACGCAGAAAATCATGTATGCTGCCACGGCTGTAATAACAGCGATGATGACCGCCGTTAGCCACTTAATCGGCTCAACCACCCTGAAAAGAAATAACATCAACAAAAAAGAGTAAATAGTAAAACCGACAAAATTGCACAAGTATACATAGCTATATAAACCAAGCAAGACTGCAATCATATTCTTCCATTTTATGCCAGACCATACTGGGCGTCTTGCTATCCTTTTGCCCACGAAACTCAAGTGTAGATCAAGCAAAGAAAGAACCATAAGGAGTAACCCTACTACCGTGAATATAAACCCGGGGCCTGGTTCCCGAATATTTCCAAAACCAAATTTTTTATAACCAGTAATGCAAACATAGAAACCAATCAGAAAGCAAAATATACTCCCAATGCGCCTATGCATCTTAACTCCCTTTATCGGAACTATCTCTAACTTAACCGTCTCTGTTGCCTCATTCTTCATTGTCGAATGATTACAATTGTCAAATGATTCTTTGGGCAAAATCTTCTGAGCCCCTTCCCTCAATCACTATGGCTCGCCAAATTCCAGTACCCATGGTGTGACTATGAATGCTACATAATTGTCTTTTACTTAAGCCTATCCTTAACTCTTTGGATCAGCCCAAGGTCTTTATACAAATTTTTTTTCAATTGCTCGCCATTCAAATAAAGTATATGATCACGCGTTTTTTCAATACGTGTTATCAGTTCGGGGTCATGCATTGCTTTATCAAAAATGTCACAAAGCTTCTTGAATCGATCCCTTGGTATGCCGGCGGGCCCCCCCAATCCGAGAACTATTGTAGGAAATTCCGGCATACCCTTCTCAGTTGGCACGGGCACATAGGGTAATTCTTTTATTCTTTCCTTATGAAAAACAAGCAACGCTCTTAATTTATTCGCTTCAACATGAGGTGCCGCCGCGGTATTGTTCGCGATGGTCAAATCAACATGTCCTCCTAAAAGGGCCGAAACTTGGGGCCCAGAGCCTTTGAATGGAATACCACGAATATCAATTTTCTTTTCGATCTTAATGAGTTCCAAGTAGACATTGTCTAAGCTTTCCTTCCCTGCAATAGCGCATGAAACTGAACCTGGATGTTCTGTCGCAAATTTAATAAGATCTTCGAAAGATTTGATCTGTGAATCTTCTCTAACATATAGACCAAAAATCGAATTAGTAAAACAACATATTGGCTCAATGTCATCCATAGTATAAGGAGTAATTTCTGGAAACAAAGTAGCGAGAGTAGTGTTACCAACGTGGATGTTTCCTATTGTGTAACCATCCGGCTTTGATTTTACCACGTAGGTCATCCCAACAATTGCTCCAGCTCCCGGCTTATTAATCACGTATATCTTACCTTTGTTCCCTTCCAGATATCTATTAGCCCCTTCGACTACTATTCGGGATATGATATCTGACGCTCCACCCGGGGGATACCCCACAACGAGCTCGATTGGTCTTGACGGATAATCGTCAGCCGCGAATGGTATGTTTAAAAAAATAGACATATTTAACATAGACAAAGTTGTCACAACTGAGCAAATTAATATGATAATCTTGCCTTTCATCTTGCCTTTCATCTTGCCTTTCATCTTGCCTTTCATCTTGTCTTTCATCTTGTCTTTCATCTTGTCTTTCATCTTGTCTATTCCCCTTTCCGCCAGCAGCTAAAGGTCCTACTGACTTCTCATGTCCTCTCTTACTTCTTCTCGCAAATACCTTGAATGGGAATTGAGGAAAATGATACTCTAGTTCCCTCTTTTTCGGAGAGGAAACACATAAAAACCAACCAACCCAAGTTCGTGGCATTCTTTCCGATCAAGAGAATTAGCATTTGGAAATTATCATTTGCTCCTTCTCTATACCGCATGGGGTGGCCACTTGAGCAAAATCATTTTGAAAACAGTTTGACTTTTAGCAACCCATCGGCCCTCAAATCGGACTAGGCACCTACTCAAACAAAGTATTCGTGCATTGACGACGGATTAGTTGCACACGCAACGATATTAAATACTATTTCGGAATCTCTGCAAGTCCATTGTCTATCAAAAACTAGAATCTTTCGTTATCGAGTTAGGTTATTTTTCTTTAGCCATCCCCATCTTCTTGAGAAAATCCAGCATTATCTTATTTTCCTCAATCAAATATTTGGCAAATTCTACTCTGTTTCTAAAAAAAACTGCAAACTCCATTTTCTTAATCATGGCTTTGTACGAAGGATCCTCCGTCATTTGTTTAAATGCCACTTCTAGCTTTGCCAATATCGGTTCCGGAATACCTCGAGGTCCAGCGATTCCATAAAAAACCGAAGCCTCAATGTTATATCCAAGCTCTTTAAGTGTAGGTACATCAGGAAGCCTGGGATCTCTTTCTTCGGACATCACAGCGAGAGCTCGGATTGTACCAGCGTTTATGTGAGCGGTAAAGAGTTCATAAGCATCGGCCATGGAGTCAGTATGGCCACCCAGAAGCGAGGTTGCACCAGGCCCGCCACCTTGAAAGGGAACCATCTTCAACTTAATTCCACATGTCCGCTGCAGTCTTTCCATTGCAATTTGATAGGTACCGCCCACCGTGCCCACTGCGTTTTTTATCTCGTTGGGCCTTCTCCTCGCATCTTCTATATATTCCTTTAGGTTCTTCCAAGGAGCATCTTTTCTCACGAAAATAAATGTTGGCATATATGCCACCTGGCAGATTGGTTGGATATCCTCCAGGGTATAAGGACACTCTACCGTATTTGGTTTGATAAGCACAGGCGTTGTACTAATTACGCCAAGGGTATAGCCATCGGGTTTGGCCTTGGCAAGCTGGGCTACTCCAATCACTGCTGAAGCCCCAGGTTTGAAAACCGTAACTAATGGTTGCTTTAAGTAAGCTGGGGAAACCGCGATTAAAGGCCGCAGGTTTACATCCGCTCCTCCCCCAGGGTCATATGGTATTATAACAGTAATGGGTTTTGTTGGATATTCCTCGGCACTTGAAGTAGGGCTAACAGTTGTCAAAATAAGAGCCACAATGAATATCAACACGAATCCGAATCTACTTTTTTCCATAACCATTCCTCCTTCCAAATAGATTAAGGTTTGTAAGAACTACAATGTTTTTGCCACGGTTCTCATTTGACCGTTTTCAATCTGAACTTAACCACAATCCTCCCTTTTCCTTATTAGGCGACCAACATCTCCTCTGGAGCTTCAAATATTCTGAGATTCTTAAGAAGACCACTTCCCTAGGGCCACTAATAGGCACCAATAACCTAATGGTTAGCTCCTCTTAAATGTCAAGACGTACAGCCTTAGATTAAACTTTTCGTCATGGAACTACTTGTATTTCTTATCTTTGGACTCAATTATTCAGTTGATGGATTCCTCGCTTAAGATTCGCTTTTTCCCTTTGGCCCACGATGCGATTCCCGTAATGACGATAATTAGAGATATACTTATGAAAACAGCCGACAACGGTCGATAGAAGAAAAGTGCTACATTTCCGTCAAACATAATAAGAGATTGCCGAAGAGCATTCTCGAACATAGGTCCGAGCACCAGGGCAAGAACTAACGGAGCGGGCTCAAAGTCAAACTTCCTGAAAAGGTATCCGATAATTCCAAAGAAAATCAACAACCCTATGTCAAAGAAGCTGTTGTTTAAGGTATAAACCCCAACAAAACATAGAAGAAAGATTACAGGGAAAAGGAATTGGTAAGGAATTTTGAGCACCTGAACCCACATTCCAATGAGAGGAAGGTTCAGAACAAGAAGCATGGCATTTCCAATGTACATACTTGCAATAATTGCCCAAAAGAGGTCGGGATTTTGATTTATCAGGAGAGGGCCGGGGCGGACGCCATGCATCATCAGGGCACCTAACAGGAGAGCCATAACAGGGTTGCTGGGTATCCCCAATGTTAAGAGGGGAACGAAACATCCAGATGTCGCAGCATTGTTCGCCGTTTCTGGCCCTGCTACGCCTATAATGGTCCCTTTGCCAAATTCTTCTGGGTGCTTGGACAACTTCTTTTCCAGGGTATATGAGGCAAATGAAGCGATTAGTGCGCCGCCACCTGGAATAATTCCCAATAGAAATCCTAAGATCGTGCCTCGGAAAATAGGGCCAGTGCTCTGTCTCCAATCCTTTTGGTTAGGCAGGAGTTGCTTCATGGTAGTCTTTATGATTTCTACCTTTTTTTCAGCAATCTCCTCGAGCTGGATTAAAACTTCCCCAACGCCAAAAAGTCCCATAACCACAGGGAGCAGTCCCACACCGTCGCGAAGTCGAAGGATCCCAAAGTCGAAGCGAGCAATACCGGTTATGATATCATCTCCAACTGTTGATAAGATCACACCAACCGCGCACATCATAAGAGCTTTTAGCATGGAACCTTGGGCCAAATAAACCAGAAGCATAAAACCTGTCAAAATTAAACAACAATACTCTGGCGGACCTATGCTTAAAGCCACACTCGCCAATGGGGGAGCTAGAAACATGAGTAAAATTGTCCCAATAGTTCCAGCGATGAAAGAACCAAAAGCAGCAATACCTAAAGCAGGACCAGCCCTGCCCTGTCTCGCCATCTGATAACCATCGAGACATGTTACGACTGACGCAGATTCTCCTGGCATGTTTATTAATATGGATGTCGTGGACCCCCCGTACATAGCCCCATAATAAATTCCCGCTAACATTATTATTCCTGTGATAGGGTGCAAGTAGATCGTCGTGGCCATAAGCAATCCGATTGATGCCATGGGCCCAAGCCCCGGCAATACTCCCACTAATGTTCCAATTAGGCATCCCAAAAAACAGAATAAAATATTCTTTGGAATCAAAACAATCGAAAACCCTATTAATAGATTTTCAATCGCTGACATATTTTGATCTCAAAACCCTAAGAATCCCTCTGGTAAGTCAACCTCCAGAAGAACTCTGAAAAGAAGGTACGACACCCCCGAGACAATGATGGCTGTGACCAGTGACAAACTCAAGCGTTCCCTTGCAATAAGCCACATTGTTACAAGCACAAATATAGTGGTCGATATAATGAAGCCAAGCATATATATTAGGGGAAGGTAGAGCACTAACAACGAGATGGTCATGACAATTCGCCGTCCTTTCCTCCCAATTTGATAGAATTGCAAAGACTCGTTTTTTCCACTTCCTCTGGCTATAGACCCGAAGAGTAAACAAACGGAGAGACCTAAAAGGAGTACACCTGATAAGAAAGGCAAAAATCCCGGTCCCGGTTCCCCTCCATGGCCAACGCCTAACTTCCATGCTCGAAAAGAAACACAGGTGCCCAATGCTATGAAAAATACTGAGCTATAAAGATCGCGACGTTTCATGGTTGCAAAAATGCTTCTTGACATGAAGTGAAAAGTATACGATTTCTCGCCAACACATCTACCTCTGAAGCTATACCTAAATCTACGCTTTGGGTTTTTGAGTCAAAATGCTGAAATCATTCGATTGGTTATTTGGTTGATATTACCCAAAGCATCTAGGTTCATGATGTCGGTATAGATTGCCTCACCTAAATCCGCATTCCATACTCCATCAACTAATCCAAAGTATTTCTCAGCAAGATCTTCCAGAATATATGGGCTCTCTGCATCACCCTTACTTATCAAGACCTCATTTTCTAAGACCGTCCTATCAGTCAAGGTTACCCTAACCATGGATGGTCTTAAATTAGGTACCATTGTTGTAAACCTCGTGTTTTCAATTACCGTTACACGTTCAGCTAATGCCCTGATAACAGGATCATGGATAGCCTCTTGTGTGAAACTATCAACTCCAGTACTCCCATTAACAATGAAACTAGAAACAGCGAAGGGGATGGAAAATTTTGCAGCCAACATGTTTCTCGGTCGTTGATCACACAACCGGGCAGCCAATGAATAAGTTTCTACCTCTACTCTAGCAATTTCATCCGGAAAAAAGCGGCTTCCAGGTCGCTGCGAAACGAGAGATTTCAAAGCATCCAGAGTGGGATGGATGTGCCTACAGCAAGCATGTTTTTTGAAGTAATTTCGCATGATTTCAAACCTAGTCCCTAACTCCTCTGTCACCAATTCCGGAGAAAAAGTTTCCGAAACAACATTGCCGAATACAGAATTGAGCCCATCGTTCTCCCCAGTGAACCCTGATTGAACCAGGTGGTCTGATAGAATTCCCATGTACCCGCTGACACCAGCATAGACATTTCGCACAGTGCCACCTTCTAACGCAGTCCGATTACTAGTAGCTAAACTCAACGAGGAGCTAACATTGATAATCTTTATCATATTTTGTTTGTCATAGCCGTTGAGTTTCCCTACGGCCACTGCAGCCCCAACTGTACCCCACGTACCATGGGATTGCATAAATACCCGAAGTTTACAAGCCACACCAATCCGCGCGGCGATCTCATAACCTAGTACGAAGGAGGTCAAAAGTTCTTTACCAGGAAGATTCTTTTCCTCAGCTACTGCGAGTGCAGCTGGTATGACATGAATAGCAGGATGACCACGGGCAAACCTATTGCCTTCATCGAGCTCCAGGAAAGTTCCAGCCGTGCCGTTAATTAAACTAGCGATTAGTGGTTCAGTGCGGAATCCAAGTCCAATGACAGTTGACAATCCGCGTGCACCTGGAACAACAACTCTGCTGGTAAATATCCTAATTTCATCTTCCTGCGCACCCTTCGCGATAACGCCTAGGCAATCTGCTATAACCTGTTTGGCTCGGCTAATAACTTCATTGGGGATGTCTTCAAATCTACATCTACAGATAAACGTTGCAATTTCATCCAAGTAACTTGGCACTTTGAATTTGCTCCAATATAAATCCCGAGTTCTTAATGCCTACTGAAATCGTGGAATGAACTGACCATATCCCGGTTCGCCCTTTACTTCCCCCTTCTCCATAACCACTTTTCCTCTTACTATCGTATAAATCGGCCATCCTTTTAGTTTCCATCCCTCATATACTGTGTAATCAGAAAGTGAATACAGATCTTCCCATTTCACTTCCTTTTCAAGATCCAAATCTATTATGGTAAGGTCGGCATCACTACCAATTTCGATGGTTCCTTTCCGTGGATAAAGATTAAAGATTTTTGCGACATTATAAGAAACTAATTCCGCTATACGTTCCAACTTTATACCTCTTTTATTTACGCCTTCACTGAGAAGTAAAGGCAATAAAGTAGCTACTCCAGGATAACCACCAGATGCTTCCCAAATAGTCCCGCGTTTTGTCTCTTTCTTCCTAGGTACATGATCAGAGGCTATTGTATTAATTGTGCCATCAATAACACCCTTCCACAGACTCTCTACATCTTCTTTATATCTCAAAGGAGGGCTCGTTTTCCCAATGACTCCGATTCCAGAGTCTGATCTCAACGTCAAGTAATGGGTGCATGTCTCCGCATATATTCTCTTATAGCGGGTCTCACGGAATTCCCTAATTTCATCAAGTCCTTTTTTGGAACTCACATGCACAATATAAATCGGACAATTTGAAATCTCTCCTAAATATAATGCCCTTCTTATAGCTTCTGCCTCGGTATAATCTGGTTTATTCTCCTCCCAAGCCGCTAAATCTGTCCTTCCCGCCTCCTGAAGTTTTTTCCTAAGGTACCATCCAATTTCTATATTCTCTGCATGGATACATGCAGGAGCATGGTTATATTTTCCTAAAGCCAAAAAGCAATCAAACATAAATCCGTCGTCAATTCCGTCTATCACGCCAACATGTTTTCCTTCTTCACCTCTATAATTCATGAAAAACTTAAAAGAAGATATCCCAAATTCCGAGATATATTTACTAAGATTACTAAGGTGCTTTTGTGTTATTAATCCAAAATGCGGCGAAAAATCGATAAAGGCCTGCTTTTGGGATACCTCCTTCAACCTCTCAAAAAAATCAGAGTAATCTCCCTTTATATCCCTAACATAATTCAGAAGCGTAGTAACGCCTCCAGCAGCTGCGGATTTTGTTTCCGTAAGGTACTCATTTTCTCCGATGTGAGTATGAGATTCAATAACTCCTGGCAGCACGAACTTTCCATTTACGTCAATATGAGTTTTGCCTTTGATGGGAAAATTCCGTTCGAAAAGACCCACTATTTTACCGCCAGAAATACCGATATTTAGATCTCTCACTCCCACCTTAGGGATAACAACCTTTCCGTTACTGACTAGCATGTCAATATCCATCGCTATATCTCCTCTCATAAGTTATTTCCACTCACTTCATTAAAGTAATTGCCTGATTTCGTCGACGCTTTTACCTGCCAAGCCGACAGACTTCAAAGTTCTAGCATTCTCTCTAAGATTCTCCCCAACTAATAGCGATGCTGTATCGATCAGTGTGGCGATAGCGAACGTATCCACTTCGGCTAATCTGCCTAATTCGGATATCATAACTAGGTGCATAGGAATATCTTCATAAATATATCTGGACTTAAGAGATGGAAAAGCTTTAGATCTCTTGTAATTGGGCACACTTTGAATCACATCGTATAATGTATCACCCTTGGTATCATAGAATTTCCTAAGTAAATCCAAAGATGTCGGTACTTCAATTCCGAATACCCGACCTATTTGTATCCTTTCTCGGTCGACTCGCTCTGCGATCTTGACCACAGATGGAGTTGCTCCCTCCACATAGAATTTAACGTCGCCTTTCATGTACTCTATCCTCGCAGCATTAAAAAGAGTGAAGGTGGGATGATAGGCGTTGATATTGCTTAATCCAATTTGCATTACGTTCTGTCCCACCCTAAATTGTGGAAAGAGCCGTTGTAATGCACCTATCACTTCTCCGTTTCGTCTTGCAGGAAAAGCAGAACAATTGAGCTGTCGTTTTATATTTCGAATTTCAACCGTCCCGGGCTGCGGAGACCGGCATGAATAAACCAGCGATTCAGTTTCTGCGATGATCACATTCTTTCTAATATTCTTCTCTTTGAAAATCCAATCAAATTCCAAGGAACCAAAATTCCCCGGATTTAGAATGATAATTTGGCCTTCAGTTAAATAAGGGGCCATGCTTTCAGCAACGGCCTTGTGAGCTGTTGAATCTGTAACCACCATAATGAGATTTGCGCCTGAAATAGCCTCTTCAACGTCTGTTGTAATGATTGAGACTCGGCCAAATCCATTTATGTAGTCCTGAACTTCAACACCACCTTTTTCCCTTATTCTGTCAATCTTATCTCTATCAATATCGTATAACGCAACGTCGAATCCCATTATAGCTAAGTGTCCTGCCATTGCCTGCCCACCATTTCCAGCTCCTATTACGGCGTACCGCAGTCTTTTCATCGTTGATGCTATTCTCCTTTCTCAAATCCAAACAGCACTAGCGTCACCACTTTGGGATAGAAAACAATACCCAGGTGAACGATAAAGATCGACTGAACATCCCTCTGTTGCTTGTCCCTTAATGCTTTCCGAGTCCGTACAGATCAAATAACTCTCGATACAAGTCGGGTCGTAAATCCCTGGTCCAGGGTCTTTGCGCGCGGCTGTTAGTTCCATCATCTAAATCTATAGTCTTAAAGACCAATTCATCCCCATCGTTTTTCCCTTCCGCAATAATGTCTCCATTAGGGTTGATTATCATGCTCCTGCCAACATTATGCCGGCCTCTTTCTGTGCCCGCCTTGTTAGGTGCAACAACGAAAATCCCGTTTTCAAGGGCTCTAGCTTGTAACAGCCTCCCCCATGTATTAGCTCGAGCCTTTGCCTCATAAGTTGCAAAATTAGTGGGATTAAAAACGATTTCAGCTCCTTTCAGGGATAATATTCTGTAACCCTCTGGATACCTTCGATCATAGCAGATCTGTACGCCAATTTTCGCCTTCACGGTTTTCAAAGTGAAGATAGGGTGGCCCAAATTGCCTGGCTCAAAATATAGTTTTTCATAAGTTGCCTTTCCAGATTCTTGGAAAATTGTCAGGGGTATATGGTTTTTCCTAAACTTCCCAAGGATTTCGCCCTCCTCGTTAACTATTATGGAAGAATTAAAAAAATGACAACCATCCTGCTCTGCATATGGGACGATCAAGGCTATCCCGTACTCCTTTGCTTTTTGAAACAATGGCTTAGTTAATTCGTTAGGAATTTGATCAAAGAAAACTTCTCGAGGCCCATATAATACCTGTGTTGTGAAAGCGAACGGACTGATGGACCACTCAACGTAGCTTATTATGTTTACACCCTGCTGTTTACCCTCGTTGAGCAACATAATCATCCTTTCGACAATTTCTTCACGATTGTCAGAGTTAGGTCCCATTTGCCCTGCTGCTACTGTAATTTGTCTACTCATTTGCCTCCCTCCTTTATCATAATTATTACTTGGAATTTTGTAATTCTATTTTTGACTCTTAATTGATTCCGAATTTAGAAAAAACACTATCTCTCAGGCTGTCTAAAAACCTTTTCTGCCGGAGGCTAATCACCGACCATCGATTCTCTCCGGCACCTTAACCGCACCTTAAACCGTTATCCCTTGAAGGCTATCACCCCCTTTCGGTTACTTTTTACTCACTTGTAGGACTGATTTTACACTTTGGCCCCGACCAAAGTCAATTGTTTTTGAGATTTTTGATACCCCCGACTTTGATAAACCTTCATCCTTTGAGTACGCTCTCATTCACAATGTTCGGAGGTCTCTTTCGCATAAGCCCTGCCACCAAGTTTTCTGCGGCCATCGTAGCCATACGCAGCCGCGTCTCATAAGAAGCACTGGCAATATGAGGAGCCAAAACAACATTCTTCATCCCAATGAGCTCAGGTTCGACCTCTGGTTCTCTTTCATAAACATCCAGCCCTGCTCCTGCAATCTTTCCCTCCTTTAATGCCTGGACTAAAGCCTTCTCATCCACCACAGGACCCCGAGAACTATTAAGCAAGATCACTGTGGGTTTCATTAGCCCCAATTCAGCCATTGAGATATAGTGCGTGGTCTGAGGCGTCAAAGGTACATGAAGTGTCACAAAATCTGACTCTGCCAGCAAGGTCTTTTTGTCTACAAAAAGGGCCCCCAGCTCCTCCTCCAACGATGGAGCAGCTCGAATAACGTCGGTATATAAGATCTGCATCTCAAATCCTTTGGCCCGCCTTGCCACGCGCTGTCCGATACGTCCGAGTCCACAGATGCCAATGACCTTGTGGTGGACATCGTAGCCCAAAAACTCCATGAGTTTCCATCCTGTCCATTGAAAAGAGCGCAAATATTTATCTGCTTCAACAACCTGCCTTGCCGTGGCGAGCAACAGTGCCCAAGTGAAATCAGCCGTAGTGTCGTCCAAAACCTCAGGTGTATTCGTTACCATGACCCCGCGACGGGTACAGGCCTCAACATCAATATTATTGTATCCCACTGCCACATTCGAGACAATCTTTAGCTCAGAACATTTGGAGAGAACCTCCTCATCAATTCGATCGGTGAGGAGGATGATCGCTCCCATCTTATCCCGAAGCCTTTGAATCAGAACAGATGGGGAGAGAGGCGTTTCGCTCTGGTTCCAATCGACCTCAAAATGCTGTTTAACCATAGCCACCACTTCATCAAAGATTTTCTGGCTGATCAAAACCCTTGATTTCATAGGATTTGATACTCCACTTTTTTATGATTCACTTGTATCGTTCCGCACCCCTAATATTCTTAATAAAGATGCTCTCTCTTCTTAAAAAACTGACCGAAACCTTTTTTATCTTGAGAGGCTATTGAAAGTTGCCTCAATCCTTCTTTCAAAGAGTCTGTATCCGTGGCAAAGGAGAGCCGCAAATAATGGAAGTTCTCAGCTCCAATACGACCAAAGGATTTTCGATCCATGGTGGCTACTTGGTATTCAAATAAAAGAAACATTTGGAAAAGGGTCGAAGGACTCGTTTTCTTTTGTAGGTCTGGAGGGAGGCTTTGAAAGGCCTCCATAATTCCCAGATTTTCACACACCTCACTAATGTTTGGAAACACATAAAAAGCCCCCTTTGGCTTCTGACACCGAATCCCCTTGATCCTATTCAAACCATCGATGACAATACCCCTCCGTTCCTGAAACGTATTCACCATGCTGCGGATAGCATTCTGGCTGAGCGGCGACTCCAGGGCAAGGCGAGCACCCTCCTGATTGTACGGAGGGATGCAGGAGAAATAGTTGATATTGAGATTCCTGAAGACTTCGGCTTCCTCCACGGTGGGGAAGAGAGCCCATCCAATTCTCCCCCCTGTCCAGGAAAAACTCTTTGAAGCCCCGCTGACCAGAATCGTTACCTTCTCCATCCCGGGACAAGAGATGATACTATGGTGTTTGGCTCCATCAAAAAGAATGTCCTCATACACTTCATCTGAAAAAATGCGAATCTCCTCTGAACCTCGCCTTTGGATCACATCAGCGATATCTCGAAGTTGTTCCGGGGAGGCCACCCCTCCCGTAGGATTCGAGGGGAAGTTGAGAAAGATCATCTTTGTCTTTTTCGTTAAAAGGGATTGGATATCTTCTCCCGAAAGAGTGAAGTTTTTCTCTTCTCTCAAATGGATGGGAACAGGTCGGGCCTCAATATAACGAATGAAGGATTCATAGATGGGAAAACCCGGACTGGGATAAATCACCTCATCCCCTGGATCGCAATAGGTCTGCTGGCATAGACCGATGGGAGGTTTCGCACCTGGGAACACAACGATTCGATCCGGCGTGGCCTGGATCCTCCGAGTCTCGCTCAACTGCTTCGCAATCGCCTTCCGAAGCGAGGGGATGCCTTGAGGGTCGCAATAATGGGTATTGTCAAGGTCGAGCTGCCTTTTGACCTCCTCCTTGATAAACCCAGGAACAGGAAAATCCGGTTCACCTAAGTTACATTTAATGACACGCTTTCCTTGATCCTCGATGCTCTTGATATAGGGTCCTATTTTAAAGGCATTCTCCGTATCGATGAGTTCACTTTTTTTTGAATACAAACTCATGCTCTATCCCTCATCCCATCAGAAAAGGCTTTTCATTGATGAACCCTCCAAAACAAAAAGAGGAAGGCAAATCAATGCGTTTCGCCTTCCTCCTGTCTTTTGACCTGAGAGATTATCCCTCGATAAACTCGAGATTTGTCCCCTTCGGTGCCCGAGGCTTGTCACCTCGGTCTTTCCAGGATTGAAATAAGTTACAGTCCTTTTGCCTGAGAGTTTCATCCCCATTTATTAGGGATTTGCCCCTTCGGCGCCCCTCCCTTCCGGTCAGGGTCTCTCCTGTAACTTAAAAGTTTTGTACCACAACCCAAAAAGTATGTCAAGCTTTTTTTAATTTTTATAAAAAAAATCAAAAAATATTGACATTATTATCAAGAATCGATTATATATTGACAAAAACAGAAATTTCTTCCAATATGTTCATGGCCTTAAAAACCTATGGAGGAGTAACTTCCATGAAGATTGACGAAATTAATAAGAAAATGATCAAGAAGCTCCGTCAGGGTAGAAAATCATTCGGTGAGATCGCGAAGGAACTATCTATCACCCCCAATACGGTGAAGGCAAGAGTTAAAAAAATGATCGAAAACGGTATCCTCGATATCGTTGGAGTGATCGATCCGGAGAAAATAGAAAATCATTTTGTGGCTTTTGTAGGTATCAAATTGAGAAACATGAATTTAGTGAAGAGGGGGAATGAGTTTAGCAAGCTTAAAGGGGTCGTTTCTGTGGCCATCGTGACAGGTCAATTTGACCTCATCTTGATTGTTTTGTTAAATGACGATTTTAGCCTGCTTGAGTTTTTAACAAAAGAAGTTTCGAAAATAAAGGATGTTTATTCAACTGAAACATTTGTGGTCTATAAGACCTTCAATTTGAAGGTTCCCTATATTCTGTGAGGTCCTAAGAAGGAAATAGGTCCTCATACTCTCCTCAGGACCAAGTCGATCATCAGTTCATTGGCCAGGTGGTGAAGGTCCTCCCTCAAACTCTGTTCAGATATTGATCGTGGAATGTCGAGATCAATATCCATATCGAAGAGAAGGGTTCCGCTCTCTGCGGAAAGCACCCGATGGGTCTCCATATCGACGATATTGATCTCACGATCGGCCAGAAGCCGACAGACTTTGAAGACGATCCCGGCGTGATCCACCCCTGAAGTAGTGATTTTGAACCGGTCGGTTTGCTCTTTGAATTTGGGGTAAGCCTCTTCAAGGGTGATCGGGGAATAGAAGATTGGGGTTTCTTATGCTGCAACCTTTTCTCTAACAATTTTAACCTCAAGAAGATCAAGTGGATTCTTTGTAGTCCGTTTCCCTGCATCAAGGATTTCTATCCCAACAATCCTTCCATCCTTTGAATAGTCGATTATGATCCCGTCCATTTCTACCGATTCACTAATAGACTCGTTTGACACAAACTCAATATCAAGCAAGTCATGAATTGGGTCATATTCAATTTTCATCTTTATCCCCCTTCCAATAACGCATGACCTGAGAAGTTAAATAAGCACTCAAAACCACATTTAGATCTTCTTTCTCTTCATAAATTACTCTCAATAAATATTCTTTTCCTTCTACAATGTATTTTTTATGAGCAACCTTACGTCCTCCATATCCCTCAACCAATTGAGAAGGAAGATTTAACGTCTCTCTTATCCAATCTTCAGGAATGCTCCTTTTCTCCAACTTCCTTCTGGCGATGGGTATTATTTCAATCTTTCTCATTCCGCTTATCATCCTACCTGTGTTTGTATCAATCGTCAAGAGATTACTTGTCACTTAAACTTCAAAAGTGCATAGGTTTTGGTAAATTTACAGTTGAAAAGTGCATACCTAATTTCCTCGGTAGCAACCACGGCAGGTCATCAGCGATGACAATGAAAATCAGACGATGAAAATCAATCATTCCCCCTCTCCCGCTGGCGGGAGAGGGTTGGGGTGAGGGTGGAGTTTAAATATATCCCCCTCACCTTCATCCTCTCCCCTTGGGGAGAGGAGATGAGAAGATATGCACTTTTGAACTTTAAACTATGCACTTTTCAACTTTAGCTAACATCGTCAAGAGATTACTATCAGAAGAATTACCCCTTCTTCATCACCAGATCGATCATCAGTTCGTTAGCTATACGATGAAGGTCCTCCCTCAAACCCTGTTCAGATATTGATCGTGGAACCTCGAGATCAATATCCATATCGAAGAGAGGGGTTCCGCTCTCTGCGGAAAGCACCCGATGGGTCTCCATATCGACGATATTGATCTCACGATCGGCCAGAAGCCGACAGACTTTGAAGACGATCCCTGCATGGTCTACACCCGAAGTGGTGATTTTGAAACGGTCGGTTTGCTCCTTCGCCTTTGGATGGGCCTCTTCAAGGGTGATCGGGGAATAGAAGACAGTTAAGCTCTTTTCCCATTCGAGGCGCTTTAAACCAGAAGAAAGTTTCTGATTTACCTCTTCCCTTTCAGTGGAAAAGAGGAGCAAAAGGGTGAAATGGTTTCGGAGAAGGCTCATGCTCGAATCCTCGATATTTCCTCCACACTCATAGATCACTTCTGAAACATCTGCTACGATCCCTGGTCGATCCTTCCCGATGGCCGATAGGATAAAATACGTCTTCATACAACCTCCCAAATCTGGCATAGCGCAGAGCGCAAAGAGTAACTCAGGGCTTTAGCCCTGAGATCAGCCCTGAAGGGCTGAGTTACACGCTATGCGCT
>Ga0315274_10003667_pt1 | contig 22826 bp, 13 predicted proteins | sample YL17G02_20_MG_FD_203700 | JGI IMG/M metagenome (GOLD analysis project Ga0315274, IMG submission 203700) | Sediment microbial communities from Yellowstone Lake, YNP, Wyoming, USA - YL17G02_20 | ecosystem: Environmental > Aquatic > Freshwater > Lake > Sediment | place: USA: Wyoming | collected...
CCCAAGGGCCAGAGGAGGATCGAGTGCGCGGGCGTGCCCACGCACCGGGCGGCCGCGACGTGGCCCAGCTCGTGGACGAGCACGGTCAGGGGCAGAATGAGGCCGAACGACACGCCTGCCCACAGGTAAAACTGCCAGGGTCGGCCGATCTGGGCGACGAGGGCTAAGGCGACGGCGGCGAGGGAGAGGACTGAAGGGATGGAGAATGAGGTTTTGATGTGAAAGGCGGGCGAAGGTCTCGAATTGTGGTTTGCGCGTCCGAAGCACGCGCACACCGGGTGCGGCGCCCCTCCGCCATCCACGCACGCGCACTGTGGAGCAACAGACCAGCTGGCTAACCCCCTGCCTGATCAGAAAAGGCGTGGGCGAGGGTGTGGCGGCAGTGCAGTGCGCTCTCTCGCCCTCCGCTCTCGGGCGCGTTCCGCTCCCCTTCCTCGCTCGCTCCTCACGCTCTCTCCAATCAAAAAAACACTCACGGTGGTACCGAACGGGGATACCCGCGACGCGCCCGACCGGGAGAGTACAAGCATCGAGCCAGGATCTGCCCCGGGCGACGCCATTGGGCGCGACATTGGGCTGCTGCGGGGTGGCCATCGAAGAAGAGCGGAGAGAGAATGAAAAATGGGGAGGGAGCGCAGGGCAAGCACAGCAGAGTTATTGCTGTGCGCGCAAAAAACAGGCTGCTCTCTCAACACACGCACACATACACGCACACACACCAAGGGATGCAGCATCTCCGCGATCGGTCCCGCTCTCCACGCCGGGACCGCGAGGCCAGCCGTCGAGGCCACGGCAACGGCGGCGGGCGGGACGACTACGACGGCGGCGCTGGCCGCTCCCGCGACGGCGACTCCCGCGGCCGCCATCGCCATCGGTCCCGGTCCCCACCCCACCAGTGGGGCCGGGATGGGGATCGCCGTGGGTTCGGCGGCTACGGCGGCGGCGACGACCGCGGCCGCCGGGGTGGGGGTGACCCCTACCGAAACGGCCGCGACGACCGCGGCGACCGCGGTGGCAAGTACCCGCCCCGCCCGGCCGGCCCCTCTGCGTCCGAGCGATTTGGGACGGGGCGGGCTGGAGGAGGGGATGCTGCTGATAGGCCTGGCATGGCTGGCGGCGTGGCAGGCGCTGCAGGGGTGAGTTGGGCGACTGGCATGCGTCGGGCTTTTTCTCTCCTCTCGACCCTGTCTCTCTCATCACTTTTCTCCCCTCCCATCTCACACGCACAGCCCCTCCCGCTGGACGACCTCCTCGCCCGCCGGGCCGCGGCTGCGTCGACTACAGTCGCTGCCCCTGTCTTCCTGACCAAGGCTCAGCGGGAGGCGGCCGCCCTGGCCCGCCGCGCGGAGGCTGTTGGCGGCGGGCCGAGCGCACCACAGCCCTCTCAACCTCCGCGCCCCTCCTTTGCCACCGCCGCCGCCCCGCTGGCCACCGCCGCCGCGCCGCCCGTCGACCGGGCGCCCGTCCTGGTGCGCGCCACGGTGACGCCCTCCGACGACGGGCGCCGCCCCAAGAAGCCGCCCGCCCCACGCCCGGGCGGGCCCGGCGCCCAGCGCTTCCAGTTTGAGTGGGACGCGTCGGACGACACGACCGCCGGCACCGCGGGCGCGGCCGACCCCTTGGGCTTGGGCCTGGCTGTCCCGGCCGGCGGCCCCCTGTTTGGCCGGGGCAGCCGGGGCGGGGTGGACGACCTGGCGGACCGGCGGCGGCGCACGGCGGCGGCCGCGCCCGCCCCCACCAAGCGGGAGGAGGACCAGGACCGCCGCCTGGGCCCGCCCCGCGGCGCCACCAAAAACGACCACTGGACGGCCAAGCCCCGCGACGCCATGACGGAACGGGACTGGCGCATCTTCCTGGAGGACCACTCCATCTCCTACAAAGGTCCCATCGGCGGCGGGGCGGGCGGGGCCGGGCGGCCCCTGCGCGCCTGGGAGGAGGCGACGACGCTCTCCGCGCCCGTCCGGCGGGGCATCGACGCGTGCGGGTACGCCAAGCCCTCGCCCATCCAGATGGCGGCTATCCCGCTGGGCCTGTTGCAGCGGGACGTCATCGGCCTGGCGGAGACGGGGTCGGGGAAGACGGCCGCCTTCGTGGTCCCCATGCTGGCCTACCTGGAGACGCAGCCAGCCATGGACAGTGAGGCGGTCGCCTCGGACGGCCCCTACGCGGTCGTCCTCGCCCCCACCCGGGAGCTGGCCCAACAGATTGAGGGCGAGGCCGTCAAGCTGGCCCGGTTCACGCCCTACCGGTTTGTGACGGTCGTGGGCGGCGCGTCCATCGAGGACCAGGCATTCGCCCTGCGCAAGGGGTGCGAGGTCGTCGTCGCCACGCCCGGGCGCCTGGTCGACTGCCTGGACCGCGCCCTGGCCGTCCTCAACCAGTGCGCGTACGTGGTGCTGGACGAGGCGGACCGCATGGTGGACCTGGGCTTTGAGGCCGCCCTGACGCGGGTGCTGGACGCGATGCCGGTGACCAATCTGAAGCCGGAGGATGAGGACGAGGAGGACGCGAGCGCGTGCGCGGCGGTGGTGGCCGGCGCCTTAGGCGCCAGCGCGGGCGCCGCGCCCGCCCCTCCGCGCTACCGGACGACCTACATGTTCTCCGCCACCATGCCGCCCGCCGTGGAGCGCCTGGCCCGGTCCTACCTGCGCCGCCCCGTCGTCGTCACGGTCGGCTCGGCCGGGCGGGCGACCGACAACGTGGCCCAGCGCGTGCTCATGGTGGCCGACGAGGCCAAGCCGGCCGCCCTGCTGGCCGAAGTGGGCCGCGCCCTGGGCGCCTCCGGCCGGGCCGCCGCCGCCAACGCGGCCGCGGGCGTCACGGACACGGCCCGGGTCATCGTCTTTGTCAACACGCGGGCCGCGTCGGACCGGGTGTCGCACGCGCTGGGCAACGCGGGCGTCAAGTGCGCGACCCTCCACGGCGGCCGCTCCCAGGACGCGCGCGAGGCCAGCCTCGCGTCCTTCCGGGACGGGTCCCTGCCCGTCCTCGTCGCCACCGACGTCGCCGGCCGCGGCCTGGACGTGCGGGGCGTCACGCTTGTCGTCAATTATGACATGGCGGGCACGGTCGACGCCTACACGCACCGCATCGGCCGCACGGGGCGGGCCGGGCGGAAGGGCGAGGCGCTCACCTTTTTGACGTCCAAGGACACCGACGTCTACTTCGACCTGCGCAAGCTGTTGGAGGCGTCCGGCGCGCCCGTGCCCCCGGGCCTGGCCTCGCATGAGGCTAGCCGGGTGAAGCCGGGCGGGGACAAGCGGCGGGGTGGTGGGGGTGGGGGTGGGGAGATCATGTTTTAGACGTGGGCAGTGTCACACGTGCGCGCGGCGCGCTCTCGACAGACTCTATCTATACATACACTTCTCCCTGTGCCCTATGTGGTCCTAGCCAGCTCCCTCCCCAGCGCTAAGGCCATGGACAGGCCGCCGACCGCATTCAGCGCCGCAAAAGCGGCAAAGCCTTGCCCAGTCGGGCCGCCCGTGGTGGCCGCCAGTGCGGCCAGGCCGGCCGCGAGGAGCAAACGGCCGCCGGCCGTCGCCATTTTGAAGCCCAGCCCTGCGCTCATACCAGGCGTTGCTTCCCCTAATGCTGCGCCCGCGTAGTAAACGCCAAACGTCGCCGCGAGCAGCCCGGTGAGCCGCAGCCAGGGCGTGGGCGGGAGGGTGGCCGGGAGTGGGAAGAGCAGGCGGAAGAGCGGGACGGGCCAGCAGGCGGCTGCCAGTCCAGCTGGCAGAATGTAGGTCGCCGTCACCGCGGCCGCTGTGCCGGAGGGTGAGAGCGGCGTGCGGCGCGTGCGCGGGTCGAGCAGGCGGGCGGCGAGGAGGTGGAGGTGGAGGTGGGGGGAGGTCGGGGTTGGAGTCGCAGCTGGCGGCCGGGGTGAGGCACGAGGGAAGCGCCGCATGAGGGACGCGCTGCCGGCCCTAGCCACGGGGCCTGGGTGAAGTAGCCTTGTGCTGCCGCTGGTGGGCGGGCCAGGTGGAAGAGGCATGTGGCGCGGTGCGGGCGCCGATGATGATGAGGGCGGGGGCGCGACCGTGAATTGGTCAGGCTGATCTGATGGATGTGAAGACCCGCTCCACGCGTTTTACACACCCACATGCGTTTTGTTGCCGCAGCCCAGACACACACATGCACGCACACACACGCACAACTCGCTCAAAAGCAGAAAGCACGCTCCCGTAGGCGCCCCCGTATCTCTCCCCCCCACACACGCCCTCCCCCTCCAGGAGAAGAAGAAAACACACACACACAGCCACCACCAGGCGAGCAGGACCGCCACCGGATGCGCAGCAATGGCCGCGCAACTGGGGAGCCCAACCCGCCGAGCAGTGGTATGTGTGCATGCTTTCCCTCACAAGAGATGGGAAGGAGCGAGTGTGTCCGCTTAGAGGCGAGGGGCGGGAGGGGGTGGCGTCACGCCACACCCACACCCCACACACAAAAAAAGAGAGAGAGAACGAGGAAAGGAAGAGGGAGAGAAGCAAGCGCGCGCGTGTACAGCCGGGCCAGGGGGGGGGGGGGGGCATAAAAGAGACACGCGCACCCCCACCCCCACCCAGCCGAAACCCGCCCAGCCCTGGAGACGGTGTGTCAGTCGCAGGGTGAGCGGGGCCCAGCAGGCGAGGGGGGGGACGCGGCAAGGAAAAGGGGATGGAGGGATTAGATAGAAAAGACGACTCGGAACAACGGAAGGCACACTAGAACGTTGGTGCGCGCCCTCTCGCATGGAAAAAGGAGGGCGGGAGTTGAGGCCACAGCAGACAGAGAACACATCGACGAAAGAGAGGGGCGGAGGCGGCGGGTGCAGATGGCCGGCCTCGGGGGCACCACACGGGGCACGCGCTGCTCAAAAACCCTTCCAACCCGGGTCGTAAAAAAGAGGAACAGGTCGGGTGTGCTTTTTTTCTCACTCCCTCCCACATGCTCAGGGCGTCGTCCGGATGGACTGCGTCTCCACGGTCGGCTGGACCGCGGCCGCCGCGCCCTCCGCAAACGCGCAGACGCACGAGTAGGAGTCGGACGCGAGGGCGACCCCGCCCCGCGCTGTCAGGCAGGCGCCGCCCGCCACCTCCGTCCCAAACCGGTTGCCCAGGCCCTGCTCGGACAGGGCCAGGCAGGCGTGGTCGCCCGTGCCGACGGCAATGGCGTGACCGGGCGCGCCCGTGATGGAGGCGGCGCAGGCGGACGAGCAGCCGCCCGCCCCGCCGCGCGCCCGCTCGAGGCCTTGGACCTCGCCCCCGTCCAGGCACAGGCAGGCGTACTCCGACGCGCGCACGGCGGCCGACCCGTCCACGATGTTGCAGACGGCCTCCCCGCCCACGCCCTGCCAGCCGGCGGCCCGGGTGCCGTCAGCCCGGACGGCGGAGCAGGCGGCGGCCGGGGAGAGCGGGGGCGCGCCCGGCGCGCGGCCTGCGTCGGCGCGGAAGGGGTGGAAGGTGGCCGGCTTTTTACCGGCGATAGCGCACGTGGACGCGCAGGTGTCGGTGGCGGCGATGAAGCCCAGGCCGAGAGGGGCGAGTGCGGTAGGCTCTTTGACTGGGGGAAGGGGAGGCAGGAGGACGGGACGGGCAAGCGGAGAGGGGTGTGTTCGGGGTGAGTGGAAGGGTGCGCCGGCAAAAAGCAGCAAGAAAGGAAAGCAGCAAGAAAGGACACCGCGTCCGTACCGGGTGTGGGTCTCTTCTCCGGGGAAGGGTGAGAGCCGCCCCCTGACGAGGACTCTAGTAGAAACTTTTTCCCTGTCTTCTTTGCCCTCCGCGCGCGCACTCACCGGGCCGGGCCGCGGCCGTCGCCGCGGCTAAGAAGAGGAGGCAGATGGAGGCACGCATGGTTTCCTGTGCGTTGGGGTGTGCGAGGGTGTGTGAGGGCCGGGCGGAGGTTTCATTTTGCGCGTCGGAGAAAAAAGGAGGGTAGGGTGCGTGCGAGGCATGCGGGGGCAGGCGCGCCCGTTTTTTTTGTCGCCCCGTGGGGGAGGCTGAAATCCCCATGAACCCCGCCGAACCCGGCGCCAGGGCTCGGAAATGTCTCAGAACTGGCACGCTCGCGGGTAAACGGGGCGGCGCGATGGGGTGCACGCGAGGCAAAATGGGGCGACAAAAGCAGCACACAGCCGTCCCCTCCTCTCGCGACTTCTGCGCGGCCGTCGTAATGACGTGCGAGGGCAACGCCAGGGAAATCGCAGGCACCCCGCCCTTCCCAGCTCCAAACCACCTCGCTATCTCGTGAAGTGCGTACCTTGGCTGAGGTGGTGGTGGGTGGCAGGTGGCGGACGGCGGAGAGAGTGGTGTGTGGGAGAAGTTTCGGAAGGAGAGAGAGGGCGGAAAGTCGGAATGAATGACAAAAGCGCCTCGGCTCGTCGCATTTTTTTTCCGCTCGTCATCTGCTGCTCAATACTTTTCAGTCTCTTGACCCCTCTCCGTGCGTCTCTCCGTTTTCTTCACCGACCCCGCTCCCCCTTGGCCCATTCCCGCTTCCTGCTCCCTCTCTCTGCCACGCCCTCTTACTTTCCGTCCCAACCCACGTCCTCTGTCTCGACAGCGAGGCCCCCCTGTCTTGGTGGCACGCGCACCGTTTTCTCACCGTTTTCCACCGTTTTTTTTCTCTCCGCGTTCTTCACCATGCCCGTCGACCCCACCGCGAAGCCCATCTCCCTGGCGGCCATGACAGCCCGCGGGAACACGGCCACCCTTCCCACGGAAGGTCCGTTTGCCCGCGTGCGAGCGGCCGCTGGGACGGAGCCGACCCCGACCACCACAAATGCGGCCGCGCCCACGCCCGCGCCCGCACCCGCGCCCGCCCAACAGCCCGTCTCGCCCGACCTGCCGGCCATCTCAGTAAATGGGCTTACCTTCTGTTACCCTGATCTAGGTACGGGGGAGAGGGGTCGAGAAAGGAGGAGAGCGGTGCCAGCGATTTTGTGCGCGAAAAAAAAAAAAAAAACGAGCGCGCGTGCGGGGCGTCGTGGCCGGCCGTCGACGTTCTTGCCTCACGCCCTCTCTCCCCCCCTCCTCCGCCCCACGCACCGAATCCACGTCCAGACGGCCGCCCCCTCGCCGGCGTGCCCCCCGTCGTCACGGACCTCCACCTCCAACTCCCGCGCGGGTCGCGCTGCCTCCTTTTGGGCGCCAACGGGGCGGGGAAGACGACGCTCCTGAAAGTCCTGGGCGGCCACCACCTCGTCCCACCCGCGTCCGTCTCCGTCCTCGGCCGCCCGCCCTTCCACGACACCTCGCTCTCCGCCTCCGGCTCCCTGGCCTACCTGGGCGGCAACTGGGAGCGTGAGGTCGCCTTCGCGGGGTACGCCGTCCCCCTGGCGGCGGACGTGGCGGCGGGCGACCTGGTGCGGCGCGTGCCCGGGGCCGTGCCCGAGCGGGTGGAGGCCTTGCTGGCCACGCTGGACATCGACCCGGCCTGGCGCCTGCACCGGGCGTCGGACGGGCAGCGGCGCCGGGTCCAGCTGGCGGCGGGGCTGGCCCGGCCGTTCGACGTCCTCCTCCTGGACGAGATCACGGTCGACCTGGACGTGCTGGGGCGGGCCGACCTCATGAACTTCCTGGTCCAGGAATCGAGCGGCGAGCGGCGCGCCACCGTCGTGTACGCGACTCATATCTTTGACGGCCTGGACGCCTGGCCGACGCACGTGGCCTTCCTGGGGCGGGGTGGCCGCCTGACCCGGTGCGTGGAGGCGGCGGCACTGCCCGAACTGGCGACCGGGCACCTCTTGGAGCTCGTCACGCGCTGGCTGCGGGAGGAGCAGGCCGTTCACGCGGCGGCCGTCGAGGAGGAGCTCAAGAGGAGGGGTCTGGAGGGGGAGGGCGCGAGCGGGGCGCCTGCCGCCCTCCCCTCCTGGTCCAACGGGTGGGCGGCGGGGCGGATGACGTCCACCATGAAGAACTCGAGCAACGCAGTCATGCGGATGTGATTGAGGTGTGGTGGTGGGGGAAAGTGTCTTTGTGTGTGTGTGAAACAACAACAAAATTGTGTGTGCGTGTTTTTTCTCCACTTCATGCTCAGGCGGGTGATGAGTGGGGTCGTGTGCGCGGTGTGCGTGTGGAAGAGAGAGTGAGAGAGAGCGGGCCGCCCTCAAGAGTAAAAAGGAAAGGGTCGAAACGAGGGAAAAAAGTCTCGTGCTCATTCCCTCATTTCTTCACCTCCTCTCTCCACCCCACCCCACCTCACCCCACCATGCGCGCCTGCCGCCTCCTGTTTACAACCGCCGTGATCGCAACCTTTTTTTACATGGCCACGGCTGGTGAGTGGGAATGAACGTGAGGCCGGCCCGGCCGGGACGGTTGGGCTAGGGAGGTTGGTTGCGCCGCGCGCCTCGCGAACCCTCTCTCATCTCCACTTTCTCGCACTCCCTCACTCCACGTCAGACAACTGCATCGCCCTCGCCATGGGCCTCCAGTCCGGTCCCTGCTCATCCCAAGCCGCCTTGCTCGACACTGCCGCGGACACGGCGAATCAGACGTGTGAATCCCTGGCGGCCGGCCCCGCCCCGGGCCCCGACTGCTGCGCCCAAATTGCAGCCTTTGCGTCCGCCTCGTGCGCGTGCGATGCTTCCACGTTGGCCATGGCAGGCATGATGGGCGTTTCGGAGGCCCAGATCAAAGGGGTGCTGCGTGGCGCGAGCGCCACGTGCAAAGCGGAGGGGCCGGTAGTGTCTGGGCCGTGCTTCGAGGCGTGCGCTTAGGCTAAGGAGAGAAGAGAAGAGAGAGAGAGAGAGAGGCACGACGCGCACGCCGCTCCCTCCTCTCTTCTCTCTTTCTTTTCTCTTTCCCAGCCACGGCCCTGAGCGCGCACGCACGGGCAGTCGTCCTCCATTTTCCCAAGCGTGCGAGAGAGAGAGAGGGCGTCGTGGACGTGTGTGTGTGTTGTCGTTGTCTCACTCATGTCTCTCTAAAATCTCAGTCCCCACCACCGCCGCCCTCTCCTCTCTCCTCCACCGCCGCCGCCGCCCGCCCACCCACCGGCCGGGGCCGGGGCATGACCATGATCTTCACAAACCCCTCTGGTAGGGCGACCCCGTTGATGGCCAGGCTGGCGACCGCCTCGCCCACCGCGCCCACGTCCTGGGGCGTGAGGAACAGAAACTGGAGGTGGGGCGCAGCCGCCGCGGCCTCAAACAGGCTCGCCATCGCCACCCGGCGGGCGACCGCGTCCATGAAGACATCAAACTCGTCCATTGCCCGAAAGGGAGACGCCGTCAGCTCGCCAAGGGCCAGGGCGAAGCAGACGGTGGCGAAGGAGCGCTCCCCGCCGGAGAGCTGGCGCAGGTCTTTCACCCGTGACGGCGCCTGGGCGGCGGGCGAGCGGCCGGGAGGGGGGGGCGGGGCCGCCGCCGCCGCCGCCGCCGCCGCCACCGCCGCACTCCCCGAAACGACGACCTGGATGTCCAGCGTCCGCTCCTCGTGGCACACCCGGACGCTCCCCAGGTGCCCCTTCCGCCCCATGAACCGGGCAAAGCCCAGGGCGACCGTCTCGCGCACGCCCTGCGCGATGCGGTGGAAGTCCAGGGTCCGGGTCCGCAGGCCCGCCCGCAGCGCGCGCAGGGTGGCCTTGTGCGCGGCCAGGCGGGCGGCCGCGGCGTCGGCGTCCGGCTTCAGGCGGGCCAGCCGGGCGGCCAGCTCGTCGGGGTGCGTGATGGTGGGCGCCCGGCCACCACCCCCACCCCCACCATCACAGTCGGCCAGCATCGCCCGCAGTGTTCGGGCCCGCCTATCCAGGGCCGCCACGTCGGCGCCGGGGGAGGGCGGGTAAGGGGAGGAGGGCGCGTCGGGGTCGTCATCATCGGTTGGGGCGTCGTCGTCATCGGCGGCGGCGGCGGCCGAGGGGCGGCGGCCCCAGCCGCGGCCACCCCCAGCAGGCAGTGAGCGCCCGTCTCCGCCTCCCTTCTCAAGCTCGCCCGCCGCGCGCAGGGCCTCCAGCTTGGCCCGCCCTTCCTCCTTGGAACACACCTCCGTCGCCGCCACCGCCGCGGCGGCCGCATCCTCGGCGATGCGGGCGCGGGCGGACGCCAAGGAACCCAGCTCCGCCTGGACGCGGGCGAGAACGGCAGCGGCGGCGGCCGCCCGCTGAGCGGCCGCTTCGGCGGCCTCCTGCAGGCCCTCCAACACCCCGCCCGCCGCGCCAGCGGCCGCAGTCAGCTCCGCCATGCGCTCCCGAGCGTCGTGTTCGGCGCCATTCCGGGCGGCGGCGGCCGCCTCGGCGGCGGCGGCGGCGGCGTCTGCCTCTCGCGCGGCCGCGCGCGCGGCGGCCGCTTCCGCGCGCAGGGCTTCCAGCCCGCCGCCGCCGCCGCCGCCGCCCGGGCCGCCGCCGCCGCCGGGCACAATCTGGGTGGCCACGATGCGCAGGGCAGACAGTGACGCGGCCGCCTTCGCTTCTGCCGCGTACGCGGACGTGTGAACCGCCTGGGCGGACCGTTCAACACGCTCGGCCGCCTCCACCCGCCGTTCGGCTTTCATCCGGGCCTCCTTGGCCGCCTCAAACGCGGCGGCCGCGGCCGCCGCCTCGGCCGCCGCGGTCCGGGCCTGGGCCTCCGCCGCAAAACGGGCCGCCAGGCCGACGGAGGCAGACAGGGAGCGCTGAGCGGGCGTGACCGTGGTCGTCGAACCCAAGTGGCGAAACGTGTCCCCACTCTGGAGGAGGGCGGTATGCACGCCGTGCGCCGGAGCGGCGGCGTAGGCGGCGTCCGCGTCTTCCACCAGGGCCACCGCCTCGATGTGGGTGGTGTCCACGACTAGGTTGGCGGCGGCGGGCGGGGCGGCAGCGTCCCAGCGCAGGAGGGACCAGGCAGAGCGCAGCGGTTCGCCACTCCGGCCTCGCAGGGGCGGGAGGGTGTGCGGCGGGGCGTTCAGCTCCGTCACCGTCACGGGCGGGGCGCCGCGGGGCCAGTCAGCCCGGTTGGCGTCGCAGTACGCGCGCAGGGCCCGGGCCTCCGCGGGCGAGGCCGCCAGCCAGGAGCACAGGAGGCGCGGAGGGAGGAGGAGGGAGAGGGCGGGCGCCCAGGCGCGGTCACTGATCCCGGCCACGGCCGCCCCGACCGGCCCGTACGCCCGCCCGGGGCGGATGCCGGGGACGGAGCCTGCCGCAACGGCGGCGGTCAGGCGGGCGGCCGGCGGGCCCCCGAAGAAGGCAGCCGCCCCACCCGCCGCGGTGGCAGAGGCGGGCGCGGCCGCCGCGCGCGCGGCGGCTGCCTCTGCGCGTGAGGCCTCGCGCGAGGCCGCGCCCGCCCGGGCGGCCGTGTCGGCCGCGGCGTCAAAGTCGTCGCGGGCGTCGGTGACGTCCCGGGTGGCCGCCCGCAATGCCTCGGACGCGTCGGCTTTGGCGGCCCCGGCAGCGGCCGCCCGGGCTTTGGCGGTGGCAAGGGAGGAGGACGACTCGTCGGCCCCACCACCCCCCGCCACCTCGGCTGCGGCCGCCGCGTCTTCCTCCGCCTCCGCCTCGGCCGCCGCCGCCTCCACGTCCGCTGCCTCCCGGGCGGCCGCCAGCGCGGCCCGGCGGGCGGTCGTAGCGGCCTTCTTCGCCACCTTGGCAGCCTCAACGGCCGCCGTCACGGCCGCCGTGGCCGCATTCAGCTCGCCCGCCTCCGCATCCCCCGCGCCCCCAGCGGCGCCGAGCGCGGCCTCGGCCCCCTCCTTGGCCGCCCCGGCCGCGCCCGCGTCCGTTTCCGCCCGCGCCAGCGCCGCCGGGCCGCTAGCCGTGAGACGCTCGTCCACGACCGCCAGGGCGGCGACCGCCCTGTCCACGTGCCGCCAGGCCAGGGCCCGCTCGCAGTCCTCCACGGACTGGCGCGCGCCGGCCAGCGCGCGCGCGCGCGCGAGGCGGGCCTCCAGGTCGGCGACCTTCCCGCGGGCCTCGCCCACGCGGGCGCCTTCTTCCTTGACGAGGCGCAAGGCCTCCGAGACCGCGGCTTTTGCGTCCAGCAGGGCGGCCTCGGCCCGCCCCAGCAGGGTCGCCCGCATGTAGACTGCAAACTTGGCGCCGCCCGCCCCTCCCCCTCCCCCTCCACCCGCGCCGGGGCCACCGCCACCGCCTCCCGCGCCGCCGCCCAGGAAGCTCCGGGCCACGTCCTGGGTCATGACGGCGACCGGATTTGAGGCGTCAATGCACAGCCCGTCCAGCAGGGCGTCGACGTCGCCGCGGCGGGTGGAGACGACAGCCCCCCGCGCGTCGCGCAGGGCCCACCCCCCGGCGCCGCCCGCCTTCACCATGCGCCGCTCGATCGAGACGCACGGCCCCAGGCTGTCCGCCCGCACCGCGTCCGGGCCCGTGTTGGCCAGGGTGATGCGGACCCGGGCCTCGGACGCGCCCGTGCGGATGAGGCCGCCCACGCTGCCCGCCCGCCCCGTCGCCGAGGCGCGGGCGCCCAGGACGAGCTGCATGGCCTGCAGGGCCGCCGACTTGCCCGACCCGTTCGCCCCGCTCACAAAGTTGACGTGCGGGCACAGGTCCAGCGCGAAGTGGCGGTGGCACATGAAGTCGCGCAGTTCTACCCGGGTGACCTGGCCGGCTGAGAAGGCGGCCAGGGCTGGAGGGGGTGCGGGTAGGGGTGGGGCAGCAGCCGCGGCCGCGGCCGCGGCTGCGGCTGCGCGCACACCGGTGGGTTGGACCGCCCCCAGTGACGGCAGGGTGACGCCTATGGGCTCGGTGGACGCCTCCGGACTGGGCGGGGCAGGTACAGGTGCAGGAGGAGGCAGTGGAGGCGGCAGCGTAGCACCACCACCAACACCACCACCAGCCGGCGCTGCCGCCGCCCGGCGGCGGGGCGGGAGGCTGGGGCCGCCGCCGCCACCCCGCCGGGCGCGGGCGGGTGGTGGGGATGGTGGAGGCGAACCGGTGGGCGTGCCGTCATCGGCGCCATCCTCCTCCGCGCTCACAAAGGCGGCGTCGTCCGACTCCGGGACGGTCAGGTCCGAGACGGGCTGGGGAGAGATGGGAGGAGACGGGAGTGAGGAAGATACAGAGAGGGAGAGGAGAGGTCGGGAGCGCGACTGTAGCGTGGGGCGGAGGAAAAACAACGAAAAAAATCAACGCACCGGCCCGGCATCCTCGCTCGCCTCTGCCGCAGCCGCAAGTGCAGGCGGCGATTGCACAGCCTCTTCCTCAGCGGGCGGCCGCACGTTCTCGTCCGCCAGCAACCGCCGGTGCGGGCGGCGCATGGGGGTCGGGCCGCGAGGGGCAGCGCCGGCCGCGCCGGGGCCGGCGCCGGCCCCACCAGCCCCATCCTCGTCGCGCCCCATCCCCCGCAGCCGCTTCAAAGGAGGTCGACCACGACCAGGGGGGGTGATGCCATCCGAGGGCGGGAGTGGGCGTTTGGCGGGCTGTGTTGTGTGCGTTTTTATTTTCAATGGGGCAGGAGAGAGAGAAAAAAAAGTAAGTGGACGTTTCGGTGCGCGCTCGGTGCGGGCGGGGCGCGACCGGGGGCATTTTCACCAGGGGCAGAGCAAAGCGAGATGAGTGACGTACCTGCTGGCGGGGGGGCATCGTGTAATTCAAATGAAGGGTGCGCGTGTGCCCGCGCCCCGCGCAGAGAGAAAGGAGCGCCGCAGCGGGCGCGCGGCGCGAGAAGGCAAGACAAGACTGCGACAGCACTTTCTTTCACCTGCTTTTTACAGCACAACCATGCGCCGCCTCCTCCTCTCCTCGCTCGTCCGGGGCGCCTGCCTGACGACCGCGTCGTCGGCGACCCGATCAGCAACCGCGTCCAGCCACCCGGCTTTAGGGCGGTGGGGTGCGGCGGGGTTTGCGTCAGCGGCCAGCAGGTGAGAGAGTGAAAATAAAAAAGGAGGGGGGATGCCCGCGCACGCGGCCCTGTGTGGGGGGCTAGCAGACCACCAGGTCGCGCACGCCCATCGTGCTGCCCATTTGACGCTCGACTTACGCCGTGGCTGGACCGAATGTATCCGCAGCACGCCTGTGCCGAGGGGGCGCGCACAAAAAATAAACAAACCGATCCTGAGCGCGAACACAACGCCCTCTCACCTCGACCTCACCACAAAACACACAAAACACAGCCCGCCCGTCGCCGCGCCCGCCCCGACCACCCTCCGCCCCCTGCCCACCCTCGCCTGGGCGGCTCTGGGGGTGACGACTGTGGGCCTGGCCTACCCCAGCCCCTCAGCGGCGGCGGCGGCGGCAGGGGCGGCGGTGGCTCCCAGCTCTGCCGGGGCCGGGGCCGTCCCTTCCCCGTCCTCTTCCGCGGCGGCGGCCGACGACGTCTACGCCCCGCCCGTGCTCCCGCCCGCCGGCCTGCCCGCCCACGTCACCCTGTACCAGTACGAGGTCTGCCCCTTTTGTTGCAAGGTCAAGGCGGCGCTCGACTTTTATGGCGTCCCGTACTCCGTCGTCGAGGTCTCCCCGCTCACCAAGCGCCAGCTGAAAGGGCTGGGCGGCGGGCAGTTCAAGAAGGTGCCCGTCGCCATCCTGGATGACGGGAGCGTGGTGGCAGATTCGTCGGCCATCATTTCCCGCCTGGCCGCGGGGGCGCAGGCGGCGGGGAAGGGAGGCAAGGGAGGGAAGGGAGGGTGGCCGTTGTTTGGCGGCCGCTCGACTGCGACCACCACCACCCCGGGCGACGCCTCCGCGTCCGCCGCCGCCGTCTCCCCCGCCGCGGCCGAGCTGGCCTGGCGGCGGTGGGTGGACGGGCGCCTCGTCCGCGTCCTCACCCTCAACATTTACCGCAGCCCGGGCGAGGCGTGGCAGGCGTTTGACTACATCACCCAGGCCGGGAATTTCGGGGGCGCCGCCGAGACGGCGGCCGCCCGGGTGCTGGGCGCGGGCATGATGTGGGCCATCGCGGGGCGCCTGGCGGCCAAGTACGGCATCCTACAAGCCCCGCGCGACGCGCTGGCGTCGGTGGGCGGGGAATGGGTGGACGGCGCCCTGGGCGGCGGGGCCCGCCCCTTTGCGGGCGGTCAGGGCGGCCCCGACCTGGCCGACCTGTCGGCCTTCGGCGTGTGGCGGGCGGTGAAAGGGACGGACACGTTTGAGGCGGCGATGGAGGGGAATGCGGCGCTGGCGGCATGGTATGGGCGGATGGAGGGGGTGGTGGGGCCGAGCGCGCGGGTCGAGGTGAAATGAAATGAAAATAGAGAGCAAAGTTTTGTCTCTCATTATCTCTCTGTTCCGCCGCGCCCCCACCAACGTCGGCGCGTGTGTGTGGCTGTGTCAAGGAGATTCATACACGCACACACGCCACACACGCGTGGATCTACGCTGACAATGACAGACGTCCCCAGCCCGAGCAGCGCGCCCACACTGGCCGCCGACGGCGCGCCGCCGCAGCAGCAGTGTGCGACGCCTCCTCTAGTCGCCGCCCAACCGCCGCCCTGCACAGCCGTCTACGGCGTCCACCGCCCGGACTCCTCCATATTTAAGCGGGGAGGCATGAAGCGGGAAGCGCCGGGCAGCAAGCTTGCTGCGTTAGTGACGGGTGAAGAGGCTGGTGCGGCGCCGGCGCTCCCTCCCGCCGCTGCGCACGCCGACGCCGGCGCCGTCGACCTAGATGACGCCGCCATTCTGAAGGAAAAGTTGGACGCCATGCACACGGCGTGGGCGGCGCCGAGGGGAAGGTGTGTGGAGAGACAGATGGAGAGACGCGGAGCGGGGCCAAGCTAGCCAATCCACCCCAGACCCAAATCCCTTTTTGCTAACACACTTTCCCCCTCTTCCTGCTCCCAGCCGGGACATGACGCTCGCCTTCTGGCGCCCTGTCGCCCGGGCCGCCCCCATTGGCCCCCCCCGGTGCAAGCTCCTGCCCCGCATGGGCGTCACGCACCGGGGGCGGGTGAGCCTGCACCCGGAGGAAGCCGCCTTCCTCGTGGACAGGGGAGACGCGGCCCTGGTGGTCGGCGGCGGGGACACGGGCGGGGGCGGCGGCGCGGGGGGCGGGCCCGCGGCGGCGCCCCTGCCCGACCTGGGCGAACCGGCTCCGGGCGCCTCTCGCGTCGCGTCCGCCCAGGAGGCCGCGACCCTGGCCGCCGCGGCGGGGGTGCCCGCCAGCGCGGCGCGCGCCTTCTCAGCCCTCATGCGGGCCGGCTTCATCGTCCGCCGGGCGCCCTCGCTGTGGGGCCTGCCGCCCGATGCGCCGCCAGGGGACGGGTGGGTCGGGCCGGGGTGGGGAGGAAAGGAAGGGGACTTGGCGGCGGCGGGAGTGCGGCCGGCACCGCTGCCGCCCCCGCCCCCGGCCGCCCGCCCAACCACCCTCGACCTCGACCCCGACCTCCGCCCGCCGCGTGCCAAGCGGGCGCGCACGGAGCCGCCGCCTGCTGTCGATGCCGCTCCCCCGCCTTCCAGCCGCCAGTGGTGGCCGGCGATGGCCGACCCGGCCACCCCCCTCCCTCGCCTGACCGTCATCGCGCCGGGAGAGCTCCCCTGCCCCACGCCGCCCACCAAGCGCCCCCACACACCCCGCCCCCGCCCGCCCCCGCCGCCTGGCCTCCCCTTTTTGAAGCCCTTCCCGGAAACGCCGTTTGACGCGTCCGAAGGCAGCGCAGCCCCTCTAGCCACCACCCCGGGCTTTGACGTCTACCGGTGCTGCTCCTCCTTTGCCCGCCGCCGGCCCGCGCCCGTCGCGACCCTGGTCAAGAGCACCGGCGGCGCACGCGCGCCGCCGTCCCTGCTGGTGTTGAGGGCGGTCGACGCGGCCGCCCCGCCCGGCGCGCCCGTCCGGTGGGCCCTGGCGTCTGGTGGGGCGGGCGTGGCCTTCTTTGGTCTGCACCGGGTGCGGCTAGGGGACGTTTAGAGAGAATTAGAGAGAAGCGTAGTGTAGGTTTTTTATTTCATTTTTTCAATTACAACCTTCTTCTTCTCGTTCTTCTACACACACTCATCTCTCTCTCTCTCTCATAGCCCCAAATGCCGCCGCTTGGCCCCCTCCGTCGCGGGGCGCCGCCCCGCCCCAGGCGTCGCGATGGACGACCGCTGGCGGGCCCGGTCGGCCGCCGCGGTGGCGGCCGCCCCCGCCGCGTCAGTCGCCGCGCGCTCGGCCGTCGCGGCCGCGGCCTCCGACGCCATCGCCGCCGCGGCCGCCCGCTCCGCCCGGCGCTGCTGCAGGCGAGCGGACGCGAGGTCGGGGCCAACGGGGGCGGAGGAGAGGAGCGGGGTTTGGGCGCCGCCGGACGTGCCCAGCAGCGCGCTGCCCCCCCCGCCTCCGCCTCCGCCAACCCCGCCCCCGCCCCCGACCGACCGCACGGAGAAGAAGCAGGGCCCCAGCTCCGCCAGCCACTCCGGCTCCACCGCCGTCACGCACCGCATGTACTCCTTGGTCGTGGCCACCAGCTCGTGGTAGACCACATAGTCCGGCGCGTAGCCCAGGCCATAGAGGGAGGAGGACGGGTGCAAGAACGCGGGCGCACCGCTCCGGGCGTTTACGTACTCGCCAACCCCCTTGAGCTTGGCGGCATTGATGAAGTAGGCCGCCGTGACAGCCTTGCGCACGGCATCCCAGTCCCCGCCCGCAGATGTCAAAGGCAGGCGTTGCTGGACGCACAGGTCGGCCAGCTGGCCCCGCACCTCCCGGGCCTTGCGCAGGGACTTTGCTTGCAAGAAATGGGACGCGCACCAGTCCGGGCGGGCCGACCCGCCCCTGGTGGCCGCCTCCCACTGGTTGAAGACGTGCAGCAGGGTCAGGTGGTCCGACTCGGGCACCGCAAACTTTTCGCGGGCGGCATCCGATTCGGCGGCCCGGTCGGGCGGCCGGAAAAAGGCGGGCGGGACGGAGAGCATGGCGACGATGGTGAGGGCTTCCGCCCCGCACCCCGCATCGCACCCGGCCAGCAGCAGGCGGCCCAGTGGCGGGTCGAGCGGGAACTCGGCCATCGCCCGCCCCACCCGGGTCAGCCGCCCGCCCGCGTCCAGGGCGCCCAGCGTCCACAACTGGAACAGGGAGGTCGCCAGGTTGGAGGCGGGCGGCGGGTCCATGAAGTCAAAGGTCAGCAAGTCCTGGACCGCCAGCGATTTCAGCAGCAGGGCGACGTTGCCCAGGTTGGTGCGCTGGATCTCCGGCATGGTGGCGGGGAGCATCTCGTTGCGGTACGCTGCCTCCGTGTACAGGCGCCAGCACGTGCCCGGCCCCGTCCGCCCCGCCCGGCCGGCGCGTTGGTTGGCGGCCGCCTTCGAGGCGGGGAACACCTGCAGCGCGTCCATGCCGACACGGGGGTTGAAGACTTTGAGCTTCGAGTACCCCGGGTCGATCACGTACCGCACGCCGTCCACGGTCAGGGAGGTCTCGGCAATGTTGGTGGCGACAATGACTTTGCGGGCGCCGGGCGGGGCGGGGGCGAAGATCTTGGCCTGGAGGTCCGCGGGCAGGTTGGCGTAGATAGGCAGGATCAGGAGCGGGGCCGCGCCCTCCACCCGGGCCAGCCGGTCCGCCAGCGCCCAGCAGGCCGCCTCGATCTCCTCCTGGCCCGTCAGGAAGATGAGGATGTCGCCATCCCCCGCCGGGTGGCCCAGGTGGACGGCCAGCGCCTGCTTCACCGCCGCCTCCACGGGGTCGGCCTGGGGCGTGCGTGCGTAGAGCGTATCGACGGGGAAGGTCCGCCCCGGGATCGTGAAGACGGGCACGCCCCCGAAAAAGGCCGCAAACCGGCCCGCGTCCAGCGTGGCCGACGTGACGACCAGGCGGAAGTCCCGGCGCCGGGACGCCACGCCCTTGAGGATGCCAAACAGGACGTCCGTGTTGAGGGCCCGCTCGTGCGCTTCGTCCATGATGATCGCGGCGTAGCCGTCCAGGTCCGGGTCCCGCACGGCCTCCCGCAGGAGCACCCCGTCCGTCATGTACTTGATGACGGTCGCGTCCGAGGTGACGTCCTCGAAGCGGATGGCGTAGCCGACCTGCTGCCCCAGGGTGACGCCCATCTCGGCCGCGACCCGGGCGGCCACGCTCATCGCGGCCACCCGCCGGGGCTGGGTGCACCCGATCCGGCCCCGCCCGCCGCCCGCAAAGCCCGCCTCGCACAGGTACTGCGTCAGCTGGGTGGTCTTGCCGGACCCGGTCTCGCCCACGATGACGACGACCTGGTTCTCCCGCACCAGCTGGATGAGGTCGCCCCGGACCGCGGCGGCCGGCAGGAACGCGCGCTGGGAGGCCAGGGAGCGGTGCCGGGCAAAGTCGGAGGCGGCGGTGGGCGGGCCGGACGCTGCCAGGGAGGGTGCGAACTTGTTGGAGGTAGGCGGCGGGGCGGCGGCGCCGGAGGCGGGTGGCGGTGGAGGCGGAGGTGGAGGAGCAGCGCCCCCAGGCGGGCCGCCCCCTCCGCCGCTGGCGCCGCCTCCCGCCAGCTTGCCCCCGCCCTCGCCGCCCTCCTCCGCCGCCAGGGCCGCCTCCGTGGCCGCACCCTCCGCAACCTCCGCCTCCGTCAGCCCCGTGATGGCCCCCATCTTGGAGCCGGCCACCTCCCAGAAACGGGCCCGCGACTGGGCGGCCTCCCGCTCCTTGCGCACGGCCGCCACCAGGGCCGAGCCCGCCCGCGCCGCCACGGCCATGTCACTGGTGGCGTCGGCCAGGGGCAGGGCGGGCGGGGCGACCTTGTCGGCGGCCAGGACGGCGTGCCCGGCCAGGAAGGGCGGGCGAGCGTCGTGGACGAGCAGGACGGCGCGGGCCTCGTCATCCACCAGCCCGGCCAGTGGGTCGGGCCCCAGGCGGGAGGGCCGGCCGCCCGCCCCGCCCCGGACCCCCGCCCGCCCCAGCTGCTCCTCCTCCCATGCGTCCGCGTCCCGGCGGCGGGCGGCGGACCGGGCGGCGGCCAGGGAGAGCGGGCGGCCGTCCGGGCCGAGCAGGCGGGCGGAGGCGGAGGCGAGACGGGACGCGAGCGCGGGGTCGTCGTCGGGGGCCGGGCCAAACGGGTTGGCGTCCGCGGCGTCCAGGGCGGCGCCCTCATCGTCGCCGCCGTACCAGGCCGCGTCGGCGGCAGCCGCGGCAGCCGCGTACTCGGCATCGTCGACAGCGGTGGCGGGCGCGGCGTCGAGGGTGGAGGGCGGCGGGCGGGGGCGGGCAGGCGCTGGCGTCGGCGCCGGCGTCGCCCAGGAGGAGGCCCAGCCCGACCGACCGCCCGCCGTCGCCGGCCCGCCACCGCTGCCGCCACCCCCTCCCGCCGCCCGGTGGGCCGGGGTGGCTGCCCAGTCGGACACACCACCGCCGCCGTGGCGGGGCGCGGGCGTGGGCTCGTCCCCCCAGCGCGGGGGCGGGGGCGGAGGCCGGGCAGCGCCATGCCCCCTCTCCTCCCGCCGCCGGGGTGGGGAGGGCAGGCGGCGGGAGGGGGAGCGAGGGGGGGACCGGGACCGACGGCGGTAGTCATCATCGTTCCGGCGCCGGCGATGGCGGTCCCTGTCGTCGCCGCCGCCGCCGCCGTCGCCGTCCCCGCGGCGGCGGCGGGAGGGGGAGCGGTGTCCGTCCTCACGCCGCCGGTGGTGGTGGCCGTCCTCGCGCCGCCCCTCGTCGCGCCGCCGGTCGTCGGGCTCGCCGCCCCGCCCGCTAAAGGCCAGTCCCTCTCGGCCCCGGGCCGCCGCCCGGTGGGCGGCCAGCGCGGCGGCCGCGCCCGGGGCGACCCCGCCCGGGTGGGAGGGCGTCTCCAGGCGGGGCGGCCGGTAGTGGCGGGCCGGGTGGTGGGCAGAGGGCGCGGCGCCGCCGCCGCCGCCGCCGCCGTTGCCTTCCTCTTCCATGGCCAGGCGAGATCGCGCGTGCGAGGCGGTGGCCGCTTGACCTTCCTCGCGTTTGGTGCGGGCCAGGGCGTCCAGGCCTGTAGAAGAGAGAAGAGTGAGGTTGACGTTTCCGCCCGTCTGCCTCTGCGCCGTACCCCTTCCTCCGAACGCTCCCCGTCCTCTCTCTCGCTCTTCTTTACCTAGGCGGCTGGGCCGAGCCTCCGGCGCCCGGAATTCGTGGCGCGGGCCGGGTGCGGCCGCGGGGGCAGCGCGCAGCTGCAGGCCGGCGGGCTGGGCAGCGCCGTCGTCCGCGAGCATGCGTGTCGGCGCGGCGGGTGGGGGGGCGTCGTCGGGCATGGCTTTTTTCAGTGTGCGGTTGCGGGTGCGGCTCGCAAGTGCACGCGTGCCGCAGTGTGTGTGTGGGTGTGCGAGGGGCAGCCCGCCACGCCCGCGCACTCGTTATCGCCCGCGTGAAGAAAGAAATGAAATGAAAGACGAGTGTGAAAGATGAACCCGCCTCAATCCGGCTAGGCCCCCGGCGTCGGCGCTTGTCTTACTCTCACGCCCCCACACGAAATCATCCACACGCGCAGCTCAGCACTAACCACATGTCCGACGACGCCCGCCTGGCCCGCCTAAGTGGCGAGCTGGACGCGGCCCTGGCACGCATCACCGCCCTGCAGGAAGGCGGTGGCAGCGCGACAAAAAAAGCCCTCCCCTCCCGCGTTGCAGCCCACGTCTCCCGGCGGGGCAGCCTCATCCTGAATGTGGCCCTGGCGGGAGCGACCTTTGCGGTGGCGGCCGGGCGGCTGAGTCTGCAGCGGCAGCATGAGGTGAGAGACGGAGAGAGGAAGAGAACGGCCGATGCGTTATTCGCTCCCGACCCATGCCAGGACTGCAGCCACTTTCCATCATTCACACGGTCCCCGCACGCACTCTCCATCTCTCTCTTTCTATCTATATATCTGTCGATATGTATCTCTAGGCCGACCGCCAGGCCTGGGAAGCCGACCGGGCCGCCCTGGTCGCCGCCGCGTCCGCGGCCGCGGGCGAGGCGGCCGCCCTGCGGCGGGCGGTGGAGGAGGCGGGGCGGTCTGCGTGGACGGCCCGCGGGGCGGCGGCGGCGGTGTGGGCGGCGGTGGGGGGTGGGGGCGGGCAGGGGTCACAGCAGCCTGGCACTGATGGGTCGGCGGAGAGGGGTGGAGGAGGGGGAGGGGGAGAGGGCGGCGGGCGGATGATGATATAACGGGTGGTCGGGATGGACGGGGTTGGCCCCCCCCCCCGCTGCGCCCACTCCACTGTTCCGCCCCCCTCAAATCAAATGCCCCCCGCCACCGCCTCCATCAGCCTGGACGGCGACGCGAAACCCACCCGGTCCGCCTCTAACTCGCCCGGCATGGCCCTGCGGCCCTCCCCCTCCCGCAACGCGCTGCTGCGCGGCGCCGGCTTTGACGCCGAAGCGCCGCCGGGGAGCCGGTCGCCGTCGCCGCTCGGCCGGCCGGTGCACGCACAGCCGCGCTCCATCATGGCCAGCCTCAAAGCCCTCCTGGGCACGACAGGCACGCCGCCCTCGCCCGCCACCAAGGCCGCCGCCTGTTTCGCCTACGGCGGCGTGTCCGTCTGCATCACCATCTTCAACAAGGCCGTCTTTTCCACGCACGGCTTCCCTTACCCGGCCTTTGTGACCCTGCTGCAGGTGAGGTGGGGAGAGGTGGGCGCTGTTGCTCGTGTTCTATTGGGAATACCTTTTGACACCAAATGAGAGGGGGTGGGCGGGCACGGGCGGGGCGCCGGGCGCGGCCCTAGACCCCCTGCTTTTTTCAAAAAAAAAGAAAAAGCAAGATGGGTCCGGCGGCGCATTTGGACGGCGCGTGACTTGGGCGGCTCAACGGAGCCAAACGGGCGGTCCGACCCGCCCAGCCTGGTACCCAACTCATTGTCAACCCGCTGGCATGGTGAGCGGGGCGAGGAAGAGGGGGTGCACATGCGCGCGGGTTGCGCCTCGCCTCACGATAAAAGCCTCCCCCTGCTCTCCAAGGTCCTCGTCTCGCTCGCCTTCATCGCCGGCCTCTCCCGGGCGGGGGTCATGGACTTCGGCGGCCGCCCCACCCTCGCGCACGCCCGCTCCGTCTTCTGGCTGGCCTTCTTCTGGATGGGGTACGTCCAGTCGGGCGTCATCGCCCTGC
>Ga0315274_10003668_pt1 | contig 22825 bp, 21 predicted proteins | sample YL17G02_20_MG_FD_203700 | JGI IMG/M metagenome (GOLD analysis project Ga0315274, IMG submission 203700) | Sediment microbial communities from Yellowstone Lake, YNP, Wyoming, USA - YL17G02_20 | ecosystem: Environmental > Aquatic > Freshwater > Lake > Sediment | place: USA: Wyoming | collected...
GTGTGGAGGCGCATGAACTGAGATACATCGACCAGCTGACCAAGCTCGGGATCGAGGTGGTCGAGATCCCGTACGATCAGGTCGTACCGTTCGGGGGCGCGCTGCACTGCACGACGCTGGATGTCTATCGGGAGGGGAGCTGCGAGGACTATTTCCCGAAGCAGGTCCCCGGCTATTGATCCCGAAACCCTGCCGAAGGATGCGACGAGGCTGGAGCGAAGAAGGGCACCGTCGGGGGAGGTGCCGAAACTAGGAGGGGCAGAGGGGAAATGCCCACTCCTGCAAAGGAGGTGATGCGGCGACGACATTGCAGGGCAAGGAATTCTGATCTCCGTGGATCTACCCATTTGTCTGGGCCCATCATTGCAATGGAAGGGCAATCTCGGAGGATGAAATGCCTGAGACACCCGTATCTAAAGAAAGAGAGTTCAAGGCGACGAGCGCGGTGGCGATCTTCGGCGCACCGATCTCCTGGGTCGCCTTGTTTGGGGCGCTCATTGGTGCGTTGGCGGTCATCCCGTTCATCTTCTACTCCCAGGGCGGCGGCTTCACCTCCCTCGGGATGGGACTCTTCGCACCGATGGCTGGTGTCATGCTCGGCCCGTGGGCTGGCTTTGTGTCCGGGTTCATCGGCGGCTTCATCGGAATGATGATCTCCCCGGGAGCCTACCCGCTGGGCTTCGTGGATGTCTTTCTGTCCGGCGCCATGCTGCCCTTGACCTGGGGCCTGATGCAGCCGAAGTACCGCAAGCTGCTGCTGGTGTACTTCCCCGTCAACGCGTTCCTGATGTGGTTCTTCCCCTACCACTGGCCGGCGGAGGCCATGGGGTTGACCCGCGCCACCGAGCCGACGTGGATCCTGACCCAGAACTGGGTGTGGATCTCGCTCATCATCTTCCTGGTCGGCGCACCCACGATCTGGCGCTGGTACGAGTCCGGGGATCGCACCAAGAGCATCGTTGGGCTGACGCTCAACATGTTCATGGCAGACGCCCTGTGGGCCATGCCCTGGATTTACCCGTACTACGCCTTGATCCGCTACCCGTATGAGGCGGCTCTGCTGGGTGTGGTCACGAGCTGGGTCAACAACCTGATCCCCATGACGGTGACCACAACCGTCATCGGCTACTTCCTGATCCGCGCCGTTCGGAAGGGCAACCTGCGTGTGGTTCCGAACAGCTGGCTCGAGGGCTTCAAGTTCAAGTCGCCCGCCTAGTCATCGGTGGTCTGTGAAGACCGTGAGACCGACGGAGCGAGTTTGCACTCCGGAGGAGCAAGGAGGATAAGAGAATGCGTACGTGGGTTATCTTGGCCGGTGTTATGTTCTTCCTCTACGGCGCCATGCGCTGGCTGAGTTCTGTCTATTTCCAGTTTGGCGAGGCGCCGACGTGGTCCCTCATCAGCGTGGTGGTGGGGGCCGTTCTGTTGGCGGTCGCCGCCTTCTTCCTCAAGGAGAAGAAGGCCGGAGCCTGACCCTCGGGTGGCTCCAGCTTTCGCTGCCCTGAGGACGTCACAGGCGTTGAGCAGAGGCAGTCCCTCTGCTCAACGCCGACTTTGAGAGAACTGCGTGATGGAGGTGCAAGTTGAGCGAGAGTGGTGTTCCAATCAAGATCCGGGACTTGACCTATTCGTACACGGGGGCGGATGCGCGCGCATTGAATGGAATTGATCTGGAGGTCAAGAAGGGCGAATACATCGCCATCCTGGGGGCCAACGGGGCCGGCAAGACGACACTCTGCTTGCACCTCAATGGCATCTTGCCGGTGGTTCTGGGCGGCAGGATGGGCGGGGATGTCGAGATCCTGGGCAAGGCGCCGTATGACCAGCATGTCTATGAAACCGCCCTTCGTGTCGGGATGGTGCTGCAGGACCCCGAAGCCCAGCTTTTCTCTTCCGACGTCATGTCGGAGGTGGCTTTCGCCGCCGAGAACCGAGGGGTTCCACGCGAAGAGATGATCCGTCAAATCGACTGGGCTCTAGAAGTGGTTCGCCTGTCGGAGTACAAGCTCGGCTCGCCGCCCAACCTGTCCGGCGGGCAGAAACAGCGGCTGGTGATCGCCTCGAACCTGGTGATCCGGCCCGACATCATGGTGCTGGACGAACCCACGTCCCAGCTGGATCCCATTGGGACATCGGAGGTGTTCCGCACCCTGCGTGAGCTCAACAAGGACTTTGGCATGACCATCGTGGTCGCTACCCATGCGACCGACGAGATCGTGGAGTATGCCGAGCGCATTGTGGTGCTCGAGAAGGGGAACCTGATCTACTGCGACACACCCAATCGGGTGTTCTTTCATGCCCCCCGCCTCAGGGACGCGTTCGTGCATGTCCCCGAGGTGGCCTTGCTGGACAACCAGCTGCGGGGCGTTGCCAAGGACAAGGCCAGCGTCTATGGGCCAGACGGGGTGGCCAATGTCCGAGTGAGCGAAGCAAGCCAGGCCATCGCCCGCGCCATCGATGCTGGCGTGGTGAAGCCGAACAAGGCCTTCAAGAAGGGTCTGGGAAGATCGGTGTCCGATCGCCCGGCAGACAACAACAATGCGCAGCCGGTCGTGGAGGTTGATCACCTGACTTTCCGCTACAACCCACGTGATCCTCTGGCGTTGGAAGATATCAACTTCTCCGTCCGAAAGGGCGAGGTGGTCGGCATCATCGGCCAGAACGGCGCCGGCAAGACCACGATCATGAAATGCCTGGTAGGGATCCTCAAGGGGTACGAGGGCACGATCAAGATCCATGGGCAAGACAGTGCCAAGATGGGGTCCTTCGACATCGCCAAGCAGGTGGGGCTCATCCTGCAAAACCCGGACAATCAGCTCTTCCAGCTGTCGTCGGAAGAGGAGATCGCCTTTGGCCTCAAGAACCTGGGGCTGCCGGAGGACGAGATCGCCCGGCGCATCGACGAGGTTCTCCAACTCACTGCGATGGAGGAGTACCGGAAGATCTATCCGTTCAACCTGTCCTTAGGGGACCGGCGGAAGCTGGCGGTGGCTTCGATCTACGCCATGCATCCCTCGATCCTGATCTTCGACGAGCCGACCACGGGACAGGACTATCGAGGACGGTATCAGCTCTGTGATCTGGCCATCCGGCTGAACAAGCGGGGCGCCACGATCATCATGATCAGCCATGACATGAGCCTGATCGCACGCTACACGCAGCGCACCATTGTCATGGGCAAGGCCAAGATCCTGCTCGAGGCCCCCACGCGAGAGGCCTTTGGCAAGACCGACATTCTGGCATCGACCTTCCTGTCGCCGCCGCCCATCGTGACGCTGGCCCAGTCGCTGGCCTCGAAGGGCGTGCCTGCGGATGTCTTGACGGTAGAGGAGCTTCTCCAGGCCCTGACGGGGGAGGAGATCCAGAATTTGACCCAGGTCTGGGATACGATGGGGGCAGGGTAACTGCCGGAGTGAGCAACTCCTTGAGGGAGACGTAAGACGATGATACCTGTCCACATATTGGGAACGGAGAGTTTCATCCACCGGTTGTCGCCGCTGACGAAGCTGTTTGCCGTAGTCCTGTTCTGGGCCACGGCGCTGGTCACCTTCGACCCAACGTTGCTGGCCTTGTTGATCTGCGTGTCGCTGATCATCTGGGTCTTCGCCAAGATGAATCTGCGGAACCTGCGGCCTCTCCTGATGCTGGCGTTCATGGTCGGCGTGGTCATGATCACCTTCAACGGCTTCGCCTTCTGGAACGGCAAGACGGCGCTATTCGTCCTGCCCATCCTGGGGTGGGAGTTCTGGTATGAGGGGATGATCTTTGGGCTCAGCATCGTGCTGAAGATCTTCGCGGTGGTGACGATTGTCCCCCTGCTGACCCAGACCACCCCCATGCCTCACTTCATGGCCGGCTTGTCGACGTTGAAATTGCCCTACAAAGTGGTCTTCACGCTGGGCATGGCCTTCCGCTTGGTCCCGCTCATCGGGATGTCCTTTAAGGACATCACCGAGTCTCAGACGCTGCGCGGCCACGACGTCAAAACCATGAAGTTGGGCCCAGGGGCAGAGAGAATCCGCAAGTGGGTTTCCAGGGCCGGTCTCCTGCTCGCTGCCATCGGCGTCATCCTCTGGCTAGGTTCTCGCCAATTACAGTGGGACGTGTCGGCGACGGGGTTCATCATCACCGCGGTCGTAGGCGTAGTTGTGTACCTCCTCGCCACGGTCGCCGCGATACTGCCGCGTCTGACCAAGGGGTACATTCCGCTGTTCATTCCATTGATCCTGACCCTGCTGAGGCGTTCCTCCGATCTCGACATCGCCATTGAGTCGCGCGGCTTCGGCGCACCGGTCAAGCGAACCTTCCTGGTCGACATCGGGATGACCTGGCGCGACTATTTGTTCCTGACGATCTTCCTGGCCGCCTTCGTCGGTATCGTCTACCTGGTGGTTTTTGGAGGCGGTTTGAGGCAGGCCATGATCACGGTGGGCGACTAAGCCAGGAAGCCGAATGTCGGTTCTGTGCTGTGTGGCGTTTCCCATGGCCAACTGGGGGGCGCGGTGAAGGAGAGCATGCACTCAGGCTGACTGCATAGCCGGTGCGGGCCTGCTCGAGGACGACGCCCGGGAAGTCGCCTCGCCCTCGAGGTCTCTTTCGCCGTGCCTCCCAGTGCGACAGCACGTGGCCGTCGCGCGCGTGAAGTCCCACACCTCCTAGCTGTCCCCCGGTCTGCATGATACACGAGACGATCGTGGCCATCGGTGGGGCGATGCCCAAGGGGAGTCTGTTTGTGGGTGCGGCGCCGGTGGAGCCAGTTGCTGGATCGGGGCGAGGGAAGATGGATGCCCGTAGGGGGAGCTTCTGGAGGGCTCCCGTCCGGTTGAGGGGGAGCCTTGCATCCCTTCGGTCGATGGGGGCTCACTCGCCGACAAGGTAAGCCCGTCAGGCTGATCGGAGTCCGGTGGGCCGGGGAGGAACGAAACTGGACGAGTGCTGTCACGGGCCGATGGATGTCTCCAGGCTTGAACGCAGTCGGCGGGCCTCGGATCGGGGGAAGCGCATGGGGGGCTTGGCCCACAACCGATAGTCATCTCCAACACTCTTCTGCGAGGTCTACTGGTAGAAATGGCAAAGGAATCGAAGGGAATCAGGCGCTTGCTGACGCGGGAACTCCTTGCGGTTCTCTTCGTCACCAGCCTCACTCACTTCTGTGGAGAGATCCTGGCACCGATCCTGCCGCTGTATCTGAGGGACGGAGGGGTGGACCCGCGCACGATCGGGCTGATGTTCTCTGTGATGACGGTGGGCATCGCCATCAGCGAGGTCTTCTGGGGGTGGGTGGTTGACAGGGTGGATCTCAAGCTGGCGATCTTCATGGGGACGGTGATCTACGGGATTATGATCACCGGCCTGCACTTTGCCAACTCCGTCCCTCTGCTCTTTCTCGCCTTCTTCATCTACGGATTCTCCCGTTCGCCGATCTTCATCGTGGGACGCTGGTATATGGGTGTGTACGCGCCTCCCGACATGAGAGCCCTGGCCATGGCCATCCAGGCCACGGCCATCTCCGCGACTCAAATGGTCGGGGGGTTCTCTTCCGGATTCATCGCCAAAGCGTGGGGCTTTGATGTGCCTCTTTGGATTGCTTCCGGCTTGGCCATCAGCGCGGGGTTGTTCCTGCTGGCCATCGGCCGCTGGCTGAATTTCAAAAACCACAAGCAGCTAACCCGAGAGACGGTGCCGGGAGCCAGTTCATCCCCATCGGTGGGGCGGGACGTCAAGTCGTACACGCTGTTCCTGGGACTCGTCGGAACGCTCTTCTTCATTACCTTCGGTATCGTATTGACGTATCTTCCGCTCTTCGCCTCGGAAGTGGTCGGCAATGACACGGCGAAGATTGGCGCGCTGTTTGGAATCCGCGGGATCGTTGCGGTCCTGACCCTGATTCCGCTGGGGAGGATTGCGGATCGCGGAGGCAAACCCCGGTTCCTCACCCTGGGATTGGCCCTAGGGGCTTTGTCGATGGCAGGGATTGCTCTTTCCACCACCTATGCCATGCTGGTGGTCAGTGTGCTTCTGCTGTCGTGCGCCTCCTCCCTCTACTTCCCCACGGTGACGGCCATGCTCGCGGAGAGAATACCGGTGCACTGGACGGGGACGGCGATGGGGATCTATGGCCTTCTCGAGGATGTCGGGTGGATCATTGGCCCCGCGGTTGGGGGCATCCTGTGGACCACCGTGGGAATGCGATCGCCGTTTGTCCTTGGAGCGCTGGTGCTTGTGTTGGCCATTCCCTTCTTCCAGGTGGGGATACGTCGATTCGGGCCCAAGATGCAGGCCCTGCAAGCTCAGGCATGAACCCGCCAGACCCGGGCGGATCTTAGGAGAGGGAGGAACAGCATGGAGCCGAAGCAGAAGTTGGTGGTACCCGGATACTCCGGCAAGGGCTTGCGCGTGCAGGCGGGGTCCTTGATTCGGATCACCGATGTCGAGGGCTGCCAGGTAGGCGATCTCTTTGCGCTGCCCCAGGCTGACCCGCGAGAATACTTGTGCACTGCACGGACGCGTGCTGTGAATGCCCGCCTGTTTCCGGCCGTCGGCCAGCAGTTCGTCACCAACGAATACCGCCCCATCCTGACCTTTGTCGCAGATCATTCCCCCGGAATCCACGACACCCTCTACATGACCTGCGACCCTGGCACGTATCGGCGATACGGTGTCGAAGGCCACCCGAACTGTTACGAGAACTACCTCAAGGCGGCGAAGGAATTGGGGATTGACACCAACTATGTGCCCGGCCCGGTGAACCTTTTCCAGAACACGCCCGCCCAGCCCGACGGCTCGATCAAGTTAGGCCGTTCTCCCACCAAGGCGGGTGACTATGTCGAGCTCAGGGCCGAGATGGACATCTATCTCATCCTTACGGCGTGCTCCTTCGACCTGACGCCGGACTTCATCGGGGGAAAGTCGACTCCGCTTCAGATCGAAGTCTTCCGATAGACAGCGGGATGGAGGGGAAGGCATAAGCTCCCCCGAAGTCTCGGAGGTATTGGGCTCTTGAAGGCAGGCGACAGGCCATCCGCTCTGGGCCGCGCGGAGCCTAGCGGCCATGAAGAGCAGGGAGGACATGATGGGGAAGATCGTGAACTCGTGGAACGAGTGGGATCCGTTGAAGCGAGTCATCGTTGGCAGACCGCAGGGCACGCAGGTGCCGGCACCTGAACCCGGCTGGCAGCACCACTATCCCGGTGGGGGTTTCCCCCTGGGAAGCTATGGTATGTTCCCCCAGGACATGGTGGATGCCGCCGACGAACAGATGGACCACTTCGTCGGGATCATGGAGAAGAGAGGCATCTATGTCGAGCGGGTCGATGTGCCCGCAGTGATGCTCGAGCCGCGGGCTGTCTCGACTCCCGACTGGACGCAGCTCAACCTGCGCGGCATCAACAATCCGCGAGACCTCTTCCTGCCGATCGGCAACGAAATCATGGAGGCCACCTGCTCGATCCGCTCGCGCTGGTACGAGTATCTCGCCCTACGACCGCTGTTCGAGAAGTACTTCAAGGAGGACCCGGGGTTCCTGTGGACAGCTGCCCCCAAGCCCCGGCTGACCGACGAATCGTTCGAGAAGAACTACTCCTACAACTTCAACCTCGTATGGACCGAGGAAGAGAAACGCAAGCGCATGCACGACTGGCGCTATCACCTGACCGAGAAGGAACCTCTGTGGGATGCAGCCGATGCTGCCCGCTGCGGCAAGGACATTTTCTGGCAGGGTTCGTCGGTGACGAACCGTAGCGGGATGGACTGGCTGCGCAGATATTTCGGCGCCAAGGGGATCCGCATCCATCCGGTGCAGTTCGACAACGAACTCCATCCGTGGCACATCGACGTCAATCTCATCCCCTTGCGGCCGGGGCTGGCCGTGTACAACCCGGAGTGGCGGCTCGCTACGGAGGACGCGCTCAAGCTCTTCAAGATGAACGACTGGGAGCTGATCGCGGCGGCGCCGCCGACCCACTGGTATGACATCAAGACCTCGGTCATGGGTGGGGAGTTCCAGGGTGCGGTGTGGATCTCGATGAATACCTTTTCCCTGGGGCCCAACACCATATGCGTCGAGGCGCACGAATTGAAGTACATCGACCAACTGACCAAGCTTGGGTTCGAGGTGGTCGAAGTGCCGTATGACAAGGTCTTTCCCTTCGGAGGAGCCCTGCACTGCACCACCCTCGATGTCTATCGCGAGGGGACCTGCCAGGACTATTTCCCCAGGCAGATTCCAGGGTACTAACCCGAGTTTGGGCTCGGCCACGGATCTGTGTCCTCTGGCCTTACAGTGAAGAGTACGCGAGAGGGGGCCTTCGGTTGAAAGGCCCCCTCACAGGTATAGCAGAATGCAGAAGAGGCTGCACTCTGCGCGAGGAAAACCTACGGGTGGGGGTTCGGGCGAAGCCCGAGGTCACTCCTTGATGCTTGTCTTGCCCGTGCGTGGCGTCTCCGTCAGCCTGATGGGCCCGGGCAAGGCAAGCCGTTGCCGGAAGGGGCGTTCCTTATGCCCTCCGAGGAGAAGGCTCGCCCCAAGTTTGGACAGAGGCATGACGACTCGCAGGGAAGCCACCGCAAGACGACTCCCCCCATCATCGGAGGCGGGCCGAGAGTACCATCGGTTACGCGAACGGCAGGCGTGATGGCGGGTTGGACTAGAGAGCGGCTTTGCGTGGTGCAGGCCAGTGGTGCGAGGGAGTGCTTCACGCGTCGCCTCGGGCAGGCGGCCCGGGACGGGGTCTCCAGGCGAGGTTGCCGCGCAGTGGAGGAGCAAGCGTGCAGCGGCTCCATTGCGGATGAGAAGAAGCCATGAGGGGTTCGTTTCCACAGATCAGAGAAGAGGCAAGAGCTTTGAAGCGTCTGCTGACGCCGGAGACGGTGACCGTCCTCTTGGTTTCGTGTTTCGCGTTCTTCTCCGGCCAGCTTCTTGCGCCGATGCTCCCCCTTTATCTACGAGATGCAGGCGCGGATGCTTCCACCATCGGTTGGATGTTCGCGGTGATGACGCTCGCCATCGCGATCAGCGAGGTGTTCTGGGGATGGGTCGTCGACAGGGTGAATCTGAAGGCGGCCCTGATTGTGGGAACGCTGTTCCTAGGCGTCGCGATCAGCGGTCTTCGACTGGCCCATACCATTCCCCTTCTGTTCGGTGCCATGTTCTTCTACGGATTCCTGCGTTCTCCGATGTGGGTGGCGGGCCGATGGTACATGGGTGTGCACGCTCCCCCGGACATGAAGGCCGTGGCCATGGCGGTTCTGATGATTGCCGCTTCTCTCACACAGAGTGTATCGGGTTTTGTCTCGGGATATGTCACTGAGACCTGGGGTTTCGAGGGCACCATTGCGCTGGCCTCGGGAGTGTCCGTCGGAGCTGGCCTGATCCTGCTGTTGGGCTATCGCCGGCTTCGTTTCCAACGCCAAAGAGCATCTCCCGATGCCGCGGCCTCGGCCACACTCCGGGCCGGATCGGTGGGCCGCAAGGCGTGGAGGTACACGCTGTTCCTGGGGAGCTACGGGCTCATCTTCTTCATCTCGTTCGGGATCTTTGACGCCTATATGCCCTTGTTCGCTGCCAGCGCAGTTATGGCAGATCCGGCCAAGATTGGAGCCCTCTTTGGTCTGCGGGGATTGGTTCAAACGGTGCTGCTGCTTCCCATGGGCAGGCTGGCCGACAAAAGAGGGAAATCGTTCTTCCTGCCGGCAGGCCTGGGGATCGTCGCGCTAGCTACTCTCGGGATCGCTCTTTCCACAGGATATCCGATGCTTGCGGTGTGCGCGATCCTGTTCTCCCTGAGCATGACCCTCTACATGCCGACGGTCACTGCGATGCTTTCCGAGAGAATCCCCGTGCACAGGCTGGGAACCGCGATGGGGATCTTCGGCCTCATGGAGGACATGGGCTGGATGGTGGGTCCCGCAGTAGGGGGTGTGCTATGGGAGGCCTGGGGTATGCAGAGCCCCTTCTTCTTTGGGGCCGCCGTGGCTGCGATCGCAGCTCCTACGTATTTCCTTCTGAGACCGCGATTCGACCCTGCTGCGGCGCCCGGCCTCGAGCGGGAAATCCCGCCGGCGTCGCAAGACGCAGCTGCCGGCTAGAGGGCCACGAGCGCGCCTCGGAGCGGGAGGTGGGCTCCCTCGAGGAGACGGAAGGCGAATGAAAGCATCGTTGCAGGGATTGAGAAGCTGGCTGACGCTTGAGCTGGCCGCTGTCTTGATGGGCTGCAGCTTTGTCTTCTTGGCAATGGGGATGCTGAATCCCATGCTTCCCCTCTTCTTCCGGGAAGGTGGAGTCGACGCGGGCACGATCGGCCTACTCTTCCTGGCGATGACCTTCGCCTTTGCGGTCAGCGAGTTGTTCTGGGGCTGGATGGTCGACCGGATTGACCTGCGGATCGCAATGCTCATGGGTACGCTGATCCTCGGTCTGGCGACGGCTACGTACCAGATTTCCCCAAACTTGAGCGTGTTCTTTCTCGCTTCCGCCCTGCTCGGGCTCTTCCGCTCACCCCTCATTGTGGTCGGCCGGTGGTACATGGGGGTCAACGCCCCACCGTCGAGGAAGGCCCTGGCGATGGCCAGCCTGAGCACCATCTTCTCCCTGGCGTTGAGCGTAGGGGGATTTGTGTCAGGCTTCATCGCCGATGCCTATGGCTATCGTTCGGTCATTTGGCTGGCGGCTGCGCTGCCGTTCGTTGCAGGCATCACGCTGGCCATCGCCTCTCCATGGTTGAACTTACGGAAGCGCCGCTTCGAGGAGGAGGGCGCGTCGTCGGCGGGAGAGCGCGCGGGAGGTAGCCGCTTCTCTTCGCTTTCGATCGCAGTCTGGCTGGGAATGCTGGCCATTACCTACTTCATCACCTTTGGTATCTTCTTCACCTACCTTCCTCTGTTCACGACCGATATCGTCCACGGCAAGAACCAGCAGGTGGGCGTGCTTTTCGGCTTGCGCGGCCTGATCAACGCAATGGCCTTGGTGCCCTTGAGCCGATTGGCCGACAGAATAGGAAGGACGAAATTCATCACCGTGGGGCTGGCGGTGATCGCGCTATCGATGGTCGGTATCGCTTTGGCCAATTCGTATCCCACGATCCTGGTGTGGGTTGTCGTCTACTCTCTCGGCACTTCGATGTATCAGCCGGCCGGGATCGCGGTGTTGAGCGAACGGATTCCTGCCGGCCGACAGGGTACTGCCATCGGGATCTACGGGATGTTTGAGGACGTGGGCTGGATGATCGGTCCGGCTGTGGGCGGTATTCTCTGGGATACCGCAGGCGCGCGGGCGCCATTCGTGATGGCGGCCGGTGCGGCCGTAGTCGGGGCGGCGCTATCGGTCTTTTTCTCTCGGAGAGTGCTGAGCAAAGGATGATGCGCCGCCTTTTCCTCATCAACCATCGAGTATGCCTGATCGGACTTGGGCATGGCAGAATTGTGGGTCCGCGCGACGGTTGCAGACGCTGGCAATCCTTGGGCTGGGTGCGGTGATCGGGGGCGGGGAGAATGGGCCAGGTGGCACGGGAGAGGGGACACCCCTTTCGCAAGCCACCGGTCTCGTAGGCTTCGGAGGGCGTGATTGGATCTTGGAGACCCACGAGCGCCTCGCAGCCGGAGAAGGCGCCCCTCGAGGAGAAGGAAGGCGAATGAAAGGATCGTCGCAGGGATTGAGAAGCTGGTTGACGCTCGAGCTGGCCGCTGTCTTGGTTGCCTGCAGCTTTGCCTTCTTCGCAGCGGGGATGTTGAATCCGATACTGCCCCTCTTCTTCCGGGAAGGTGGGGCCGACGCGGGAACAATCGGCCTGATCTTCCTGGCGATGACCTTTGCCATTGCGGTTAGCGAGTTCTTCTGGGGCTGGATGGTCGACCGAATCGACCTGCGAATCGCGATGCTCATGGGTACGCTGATCCTGGGCCTGGCGACGGTCACGTTCCAGCTTTCCCCAAGCTTGAGCGTATTTTTTTCTCGCTTCCGCCCTGTTCGGGCTCTTCCGCTCGCCCCTCTTTGTGGTCGGGCGCTGGTACATGGGGGTGAACGCCCCACCGTCTATGAAGGCGGTGGCCATGGCCAGCCTGAGCACGATCTTCTCCTTGGTGCAGAGCGCGGCCGGCTTTGTCTCCGGCTTCGTCACGGATGCCTATGGCTATCGCGGGGTGATCTGGGTTGCGGCGGCCTTGCCTTTCCTCGCGGGGGTGATGCTCGTTATGGCCTCGCGGTGGCTCGATTTCCGCAAGCGAAGCTTCCCCGAGGCAGCTTCGCTATCGGGAGCGAGCATCACGAGCGGCAATTCATCGTCGTCTCTCTCCATTGCTGTCTGGCTGGGGATGCTGGCCACCATGTATTTCATCAGCTTCGGCGTTTTCTTCACCTATCTCCCCTTGTTCACGACGGATGTGATCGGCGGCACCGGGCGACAGGTGGGGGTCCTGTTTGGACTCCGAGGGCTGGTCAACGCCGTCGCCATGATCCCCCTTAGCAGGCTGGCGGACAGGTTGGGAAGGACCAAGTTCATCCCCCTCGGGTTGATGGTCATCGCACTGGCAATGGCCGGCATAGCCTTTGCCAGTACGTATCCCGTGATGTTGATCTGTGTGGTCTTCTACTCCCTCGGTGTTGCGTTGTATCAGCCGGCGGCACTCGGCGTCCTCACCGAGAGGATTCCTGCCGGGAGGCAGGGAACAGCCATAGGGATCTATGGACTGTTCGAAGACGTGGGTTGGATGATCGGTCCGGCGGCGGGTGGGATGCTGTGGGATCGCGCAGGAGTGCGGGCGCCCTTCGTGATGGCTGCGGGCGCCGTAGCGGTCGGCGCGGCCATGGCGATCTTTGTCTCTCGGAGGGTGCTCACCAAGAAGTGAGTCGCAGTCTTTGCCTCTCCTGCCATCGGTCGATCGCCGCTCAGACGTAGCATGAGGGGTTGGGATGGCGCAGGGCGTGAAGGGGCGTAGCCATTCCTCATGTTCCCCTGCGGTAGGCAACAGCAAAGGATGGAACGGCGAGGCCACCGGGATGATAGGCATCCTCCGGGGGGAAGCGCATCTTGATGGGCCCCACGCCTAGTGATGGGTCGGCTGAGGGGGCAAGAGACGCCGGCCGGGAAATCGGCCGAGAGGTCATCCATGCAGGGCCTTAGGAAATGGCTGACGCCCGAGTTGATGGCGGTGCTGTTGTCGTGCAGCTTCGCATTCTTCGCGGCAGGGATGCTCTACCCGATCCTGCCTCTCTATCTCCAAGAAGCAGGCGTCGACCCTGGAACGATCGGCATGATCTTCCTGGTCATGACACTCGCCACCGCGGTCAGCGAGTTCTTCTGGGGATGGATGGTCGACCGGATCGATCTGCGGATCGCCATGATCGTGGGCACCGTGGTTCTGGGCCTGGTGACCGTTGCCTTTCGATACGCGCCGAACACCAACGCGTTCTTCCTTGCCGGCTTCCTGTTCGGTTTCTTCCGATCTCCCCTCTACGTGGTCGGCCGCTGGTACATGGGGGTCAATGCCCCGCCGGCGATGAAAACGGTCGCCATGGCAAGCCTCGGGACGATATTCTCAATTGCCCAAAGCGCCGCCGGGTTCACCACAGGATTCGTGACGGACGCCTATGGCTACTCAGCGGTGATCTGGGTTGCGGCTGTGTTGCCTTTCGTCGCTGGGCTCATGCTTCTGGTGGCATCGCCATGGCTTGACTTCCGCCGACGGCATTCCTTTGAACGGCCCAGTTTCGCCGAGGCGCATACCTCAGGTGGCGGCGCGACATCATCGCTATGGACGGTCTTTTGGCTGGGACTCGTGGCGAGCGCCTACTTTGTCACGGTCGGGATCCTCCTGGCCTATCTACCCCTGTTCACAACGGAGGTGGTGGGAGCAGACGTACGGCAGGTGGGCATTCTGTTTGGGATTCAAGGCCTGGTGTATGCCGTGGCCATGCCCCCGATCGGCAGGTTGGCGGACAGGATGGGGAAGACGAAGTTCCTGCCTGCCGGATTGGCGCTTGTCACGTTCTCGATGGCCGGGGTCGTCCTCTCAAAGTCCTACGGCGCGGTCTTGTTCTGCATCGTGCTCTACGCCCTGGGCTCTTCCATATATGAGCCGGCGGGTATTGCGGTGCTCAGTGAGCGGGTTTCGCCCGAGAGGCAGGGGAGGGCTATCGGGATCTATGCGCTTCTTGAGGATGTAGGTTGGATGATCGGCCCAGCCCTCGGAGGCATGCTCTGGGGCGCGTCGGGTGCGCAGGCTCCATTCGTGCTTGCGGCAGGGGCGGCAGGTATTGGATTTGCTCTATCGCTCTGGTTGATGCGGACCCTGCTTGCCAAGGGCTGACGTGTCCCGCCGCCTTTCTCTGGACTACTCGCCTCTCCCTGGTGAGGATTGCCGCCCCGGTGTCTCGAGAGAACAGCGGAAACCTGTCTGGCCGCGTTCGGTCGGCCCTCCGTTAATGCTCCGCCCTGAGATATCCAATACCAGGCGTCCCCAGTCTCGGCTTGGTCTTATTGCCCCCGGAGGTAGGCTGGCTCTGCCGAGTATGGACCATGCCCAGCCGTCTCCCGCCCGAGGGCTAATCCATGGGTACGTTAGCCCTTCCTCTGTGCTACACTGAAAAGAGACACACCGTCGACGCCCTCTCTCCCTTCCTGACCTCTGGAAGCAGGCAGCGCCTTGAAGGCAATTCCCCGAGCGTCCTGTGTCGAGGTCGCGGAAGTCCGACCATGGAAGAATGCCTTGCACCCACCAAGCGAGCCGAATTGCGCTATCCGAAGCTCACGGCTCGATGGCCCGCAGGGAACGGCTCCCGAGCCCATGGCGCCAACCCATTCGGCGGACAGGTGGCCTGACGCCCGACGGGAGTGCGCGACGGGATTCCTATTCGAGGGAGTCGGAGCGTCTTCTGGCGAACCGGAAGGAGGTGATCGTAGGGTAGGACTGCGGCAAAGGCACAAGAACCGATTTCGAAATCCATTTGGACACAGACCGTAGTTCGCTTTCGAGGCCGATTCTGGAGGATGCAATGTCAGAGACACCAGTATCGCAAGAAAGGGAGTTCAAGGCGACGAGCGCGGTGGCGATCTTCGGCGCGCCGATCTCCTGGGTGGCCCTGTTCGGTGCGCTGATCGGGGCCCTGGCCGTCGTCCCCTTTGTGTTCTATGCGGAAGGCGGCGGCTTCATGTCCGCGGGAATGGGGATTTTCGGCCCGGTCACAGGGGTCATGCTGGGACCATGGGCCGGCTTCATCGCCGGCTTCATCGGCGGCGTCATCGGGATGATGATCTCTCCGGGTGCGTACCCGTTGGGGTTCGTGGATGTCTTGCTTTCGGGCGCGATGCTGCCCTTGACCTGGGGTTTGATGCAGCCCAAGTACCGCAAACTGCTTCTCGTGTACTTTCCGATCAACACCTTTCTCATGTGGTTCTTCCCGTACCATTGGCCCGCCGAGGCCTTGGGATTGACCCGGGCGAGGGAACCCGAATGGCTGATTGTCAACCACTGGGCCTTTCTCGCCCTCATCCTGTTCGTGTTCTTCGCGCCGTCCATCTGGAGGATGTTCGAATCGGAGAAACGGGCCAGGGCTCTCTTTGGGCTCGTGCTCAACATGTTCATGGCCACCGCCCTATGGGCCATGCCCTGGATCTATCCGTATAGCGCCCTGATCCGTTTCCCCTATGAGGCGGCGATTCTCTCCACCTTCACGAACTGGCTGAACACGCTCATCCCTATTACGGCGGCTTCGAGCGTTATCACCTTCTTCTTGATCCGGGCCGTGCGACGGGGGAAGTTGCGGGTCGTGCCCAACAGCTGGATCGCCGGGTACAACTTCAAAGAGCCGGCATGATCGCCGTGCCCTCCGGCGAAGCCAGGAGCCGCTACTTCGGGTGACGGAGGCGCGAGGAGGATAGGGCAATGCGTACATGGGTTCTTCTCGGCGGCGTCGTCTTGGCCTTGTACGGCGCCATGCGATGGCTGAGTTCCGCCTACTTTCAATTCGCGGAGGCGCCTACCTGGTCCATTGCCGCGTTGGCGGTGGGGGCCATTCTGGTGGGGGTCTCGTTTCTCATCAAGGAGAAGAAACAGGCCTGACCTTTGTGATTCCGGCGGGGGACTATCCCAGGGAAGGATATGACTTTGAGCAGAGGGTTCTCCTCTGCTCAAGGTCTTTTGTAGGCCGATCGGCCGGCGAAGTGTGGTCTTGCGTGGGCGGGGCACAGAGTTGGTGGGAGCTAGAAACGTTCCCACGGAAACGCAGTCGCATACGCAGCCGGCCAGCTAGAACGCATTGCGGGGCGCGTGACGTCCGTGTAATGCCCTCGCCTGGCTGGTGCCCATCGGAGGTCAAGCATGTCCGACCCAAATGGATTTCGCGACCAAGTGGGGAGACCCGGGAAAGCCCCCGGTGCGATAGATGGCGCGCCCCGCAGAGGGTCCACCCGCACGCGGTCCATGCGCTCGCTCGGCTCGAGACAAGCCGTGTCGCTGGCCAAGACGTCGGCCGGGAAGGGGTGGTAAGACCGGAGCGTGAGGTCCGATCACTTGCCCGAGAAGGGGAGAGGCTTCTCCGGAGCTTCCGAATTATCTTCCTTGAGGGTGGATCGGTACTTGTAGACGCTCGCCCGAGAGATGCCCAGCAGGTCCGCCACCTTCTTGGCCGCACCTCGAATCTGGAACAGCCCTCTCTCCTCGAGGCGCTCGACGAGCCGCAGCTTGTCGGCGGGACCGAGCTCCCCGGTGACGGTCAGGCCGGATTCGCGCAGGTAGCTGTTGATGGCATTCCGGATCAACTCGTCGAGGTCATGGGCAAAGGTGTTGTCTTCGATGACGTAGTTGGAGACGCTCTGGGACGAGATGGCCATGAGATCCAGGAGTTCCCGGGCGCGCTGCAGGTTCGAGTTGTCCATATTGATCGAGACGGCGCCGAGCGGCGTCCCATCGGGATCGTGCACCCAGATGGTCGATGCCTGCAGGGTGCGCAGGCCGATCTTGTATCTGTAGTTGAAGCCATCCGGCTGGTTGGCGTTGAGGCCTTGCGCGATGAAGTCCACGTCCGGCACGGGCGCTCCGGGCCTTCGGCCGGTTAGATTGCCGGCGATGGCCACTATCGAGTGCTCAAGATCCGTGAAGTCGTGGACTTCGACTTCACAGTGTGGGCCGACGACGGCAACGACGCCCTCAGCCAAGCGGCCTAGCAGGTTGAACAACCAACTTGTGTCAATAGTGGACAACTGGTCTCATCCTTGGGGGAGGCGTGTGGTCAAGTGAGGTGAGATCATCTCCAAATGTATGCCAGGTTGGACAGAATGTCAACCGCCCGATCCGAACGGTGGACGTGTTGCACGTAGCCCAAAAGCCCCGTGGCAGAGGGATTGTGGAAGCGAGGACCTATCCCGCCGCTCCAAAGGCGCCGGGTGCGCTACCGAGTCAGGTCCCACCATGCTGGTCGGCTGCGAATCCGGGGGTCACTCGGGCAACGAACGACCGCATGCCCGAAGCCACACCTGCCTCTGCGAGGGAACCTGTAGAGCTTCTGCGGCCACGGGAAACGCGTTGAACGTCTTGGTGGACGACGACGTATCCTTCATATAGGCTTTGCACTTGTGCCGGCTGCCTTCTTCCGAGATCCACCGCACACAATAAGGAGACTTCCCGGGATGAATCACCCATTGAAAGCCCTCTTGCCGTTTGTGGTGCCGGTGGCTTTTCTGCTTGGCTCATGTGGGCCATCAGGCGATCCCATCCCAACCTCCGTGGAGATGATCGCCACACGGACGACCGCACAAGCCGTCCGTGACGAACTGCAGGGACTGAACTTCGACGGAGTCCTGGAGGCTGCGTATCGGAAGCTCCTGGATAGGGGCCCGGAATTAATGCTCTCCACAGGTTTGTACAAGACCTATGGATACCCTCCTCCCGTGCTGACGGACAACTCCGATGCCTATCAGGCCGAGACGGGGGAGATCCACATCATGCTCAGGGAGGCCCTACGGGAATACGATCGCGCAGCGTTGAGCGCTGAAGAGCAGGTCTCCTACGATGCCTTCGAATGGTACCTGGACGATCGAATTCGAGGTCAGGAGTTCAGGCACTACGAATACCCGGTGGTCCACTTCTTGACCGGTCAGCAATATGAGTTGATCCAGTTCTTCGAGGAGTTGCATCCCCTGGAGACACGGGAGGACGTTGAGGCGTGCGTGTAGCGCCTGAGTCCGGTCGACGAGAAGGTCGATGGCATCATCGAGGCTCTGCGGTTGGGGCAGGAGGCGGGAGTCGTGGCGCCGCGCTTCATCTTTGAATGGGAAATGGATCACGTCCGGAGCCTCGCCACGGCCTCGCTAGAGAATACCCCGTTCTACGCGCGGCTCTGGGAGGATTCGCTGACAGATCTGGGTGGTGTAGGCCTTCGTGGGCTGATATTTGAGGAAGCTCATCACAACCATGTAGAGAAGCGGAAGGCAAGAGAAACGAGAAGGAAAGGGGTGGAACCAGTCAAGAGGAGAAGGCGCGGCTTCTTTGAGAAGGGGATCATTCGAAGTTCCGCGGTCGGGTAGGGAATCCTGTCCGAAACCTACATGGTCTTGGGCTCGAAATCCTCACTGCGTGGAACGGACCGGTATGAGAACTATCCCTCTACATAGTCCTCAAGGTTGAGCTTCTTCAACCTTTCAATCTCCTGGATCAGGTTCTTCACCTCCTCATCGAAGAGAACACGCCCCTTCTCTTCTGTCGCCAATGTCGCATCCCCGAAAATCCCGGATTGGGTCACAGTATGGGTCTTGGGCAAACCATAGAACGTGGTCTGGCCAAATACCTCCGTGATCTGAAAGCTAAACAAACCGGACCGGGAGTGGGGAATCTCCTTTATCGCCCTCTCCATTCGCACCAGCGGCTTTGCGCTGACCAGCATTTCTGATGTCTCTCCTTCGTCCGCATGGTACTGGATCGGGCATTCCAGGACCTTTCCACCTTCCTTGGAAAGGAGCCAGGCATGGAGGACGCCGATGACTACCTTCGGGTGGTTTTCCTTGAGCTTGATGGCCGCAAGCTCGATCGCCGCATTGTTCCCGCCGTGGCCGTTGAGGAGAATGATCTTCCGAAACCCGTGGGACACAAGGCTGTTGACCATGTCAGAAATTAGCTCCACGAGGGTCTCGGGTCTGAGCGTCATCGTACCTGGGAACTTCATGTGATTGAAAGAGACCCCGGGGCGAACGGTGGGCGCAACCAATACCTGACAGGCCTCGGCTGCGTTGACCGCCAGAAACTGGACATTGATCGAATCCGTGGCAAGAGGGAGATGAGGCCCATGTTGCTCAAGAGAGCCAACCGGTAAGAGGATCACGTTCTCTTTCTTCAGATACTCTTGGACATCAAGCCACGTCAGGTTCTCAAGCAAGATGGAATCCATTGAATCCTCTCCAAAATCCAAGAATTAGATGCGTCCGATCCTGAGTTATGGCCGTAATCCGAAGTGGGAAATGCTGTCAAGGGCGAATTTGTTCGCCGAAGTGCCTCGGGATGACGGATAGGCGGACGCAGGTAAACCACTTTGATGTTTTCGAAGACCCCACCCGTTGCTGACAATTCTCTTTGCATGCCAAGAAGCCCGAGACTGGATGCTCCGAGGTGTTTCACTATATCATTGTTCAGGCCATTGAGAGAAGAGAGATCTCTCTGGATGACCGAGATCGGGGAGATTTCCTGACTCGACTGGGAGAGGCCCATTGCCGTTCAGGCGGCTCGGCGGGCCATCTGGGGAGCGCCGAGATCGTGTGAAAGGAAACGGGACAACAGATGATGGCGGATCAGACAACATTCTTCACACTGGTCAGATCGCTGCGCGAGAGAGACTGTGCTCGCCTTCTCATTCAGAGTGGTCGCTCGTTCGGAGGGCCTCTCAGCCAGTGTCCGATTTGGGTTTTCGAGACGCAGACGGGAGGAGCAGTTTGGGAGGGGGGTGAGAGCGAGGGAATTGAGATCGTCCGGTTCAGTGTCCCGCAAGCCTTGAAGGGGTATGCCTTTGCCGACAAGGTCTGCGCCTGTGCCCAGGCGGAGAAACTGGCGGAGCCAAGCCGTCAGACACTCATCTGGTTCAACCCAGAGTGCCTGATCCTCCGGCCGCCGGAGTGGCTCGAGCTCGCCGAGCCCCACGACGCGGCCGTGCGGCCGGTGCACATCCGCAACGTGGGGCTCTTGGCCACAGATCCGTTGGAGGCGTATTGGAGCCGGATCTATGACGCCGTAGGCGCCAGCGAGGGCATGGGCTCAGTGCAGTCCTTCGTCGATGGACAGATCCTTCGCCCATACTTCAACACGCACGCGTTCTCGTTCGTTCCCTCCCAAGGAATTGCTGCCCGCTGGATGGAGTGCTTTGAGGTCCTGGCGCGCGATGGCGAATTCCAGCGGAAAGCCTGCGGAGACGAGTTACACCAGATCTTCCTACACCAAGCAGTGCTGAGCGCGCTACTCCTTTCCAGGATGGAGGAGGGCCGGATTCGAATCCTGCCTTCGGACTGCAATTATCCATACAATCTTCATGGCCTAGTCCCTCAAGGGCGGCGAGCCAGGGCGCTCAATGATCTGGTCTCCGTCGTGTACGAAGACCGCACGCTCGCCCCTGATCGAGTCGATGACTTCGAGATCCGCGAGCCTCTCAGATCCTGGTTGGTCGCCCACATGGGCGCAGGGCAGCCCGATCGGTGAGCCATCCACCCTTCTTGAAGTCACCGGGGGCTCGCGGCTCAGGGCTGCTCGGTGAATGACCACGACGAGGGAACTGAAGATGCAGGCTACATGGATATCTGGCAAGACGTGCATGGTCACCGGTGCAACCTCCGGCATCGGCCTGGCAACAGCCAAGATGCTGGCGCAGGCAGGGGCGCAAGTCGTCCTCGTTGGCCGAGATCTGACCCGAGGGGAGGAGGCGCTCGTGCACATACGACAGGGCCTGTCCGAGCAGGGGGGCGAATTCCTCCAAGTAGACCTCGGGAAGATGGCGGAGGTTCGGCGTCTGGCCCGCGAGTTCTCGGAGCGACATCAGCGGTTAGACGTTCTGGTCAACAACGTGGGTGCATTCTTCCTTACGCCGCGGCTGACTGCGGAAGGGTTGGAGGCCACGCTGGCTGTCAACTACCTCGGCGTTTTCCTCCTGACCCATCTCCTTCTTGGTGTACTCCGGGACAGCGCGCCCTCCCGCATCGTCAATGTTTCTTCGGACTCCCATCGCATGGCCAAGATCGACTTCGAATACCTTCGCGGCAGGCGGAGATACGCGGGAAACAGGGCCTACGCCCAGACCAAGCTGGCCATGGTGATGTTCACCTATGAGCTGGCCCGTCGATTGCAGGGGACAGGGATTGCCGCCAATGCGGTCCACCCGGGCTTCACCGCCACAAGGATGTTCGAGAACAGTGGGGGTGTTGTCAAGTTCTTCGCACCCGTGATCAGACGGATGGGCAAGTCCGCCGAGGAGGGCGCGGACACCGTCTTCTATCTGGCCTCTTCAACGGAAGTTGAAGGCATTACCGGCAAGTACTTTGTCCATCGAAGAGCCGTGGCCTCGGCCGCAGGTTCATACGATGAAGACGCAGCGCGGCGTCTGTGGATGCTCACCGTGGAGAAGGTAGGCCTCGCGTAGCACCGCGGTGGACCATCTCCGGGGTGCCTCCGGGACGGGTCCGGGAGGAGATGGCGGGCGCCTCCGGAGCGGTAGTCCGGGGCATTCTCCGGACTCTGTTCGTGCCGAAAGGGCCCCTTGCGCTGAAGCCGTTCCTCGCCAAGAATAGGGACCATGCGACGATGGCTCTTGTTCCACCTACCGATTTCGGTAGTCCTGCTGGTTCTGATCTTCAGGCACGAGGTGGCGTCTGCACTCTTCCCCACGCCTGCTTCGACGCCGACGCCCACTGCTACCCCTACACCGACGGCATCCACAACACCGACTGAGACCCCGACACCGACCGCAACCGACACGCCCACCCCGACTGAAACCCCTCTGCCCACTTACACTCCAACGGCCGCATTCACGGCGACGAACACACTCACCCCATCCCGCACGCCCTTGCCTACTGCGACGCCCGAGGTTCGCGGCAAGGTTCTCGAACAGGCCAACTGCCGCTACGGGCCCGGTGCGGCCTATCTCTATGAATGGGGCCTCTTCCCCGACAACCGGGTCACGGCGCTGGGCCGCAACCAGGATGGGAGCTGGATCTACGTCGATCCGTGGACGTATATGGACAAATGCTGGGTGAAGGCCTCGCTGCTGCAGTGGGCGGGGGACGTGAGTAACCTTCCCCAGATTCGCACGCTTCTTCCTTACACCGAATTCTACTGGCCCCCGCGCAACGTTGGTGCCACGCGCGACGGGGACAAGGTCCAGGTGTCGTGGGAGCGTGTCCCGATGAGTTTGGACGATGACCGTGGATACCTCATCGAGGCCTTTGTGTGCAAGGACCGACAGCTGGTCTTCACGCCTCTCCACTTCGACGGCCCACCCGGCACCGTCATCGACGAGGCCGGGTGCGAGCTACCGTCGAGTGCCCGCATCTACACGGCGGAGAAACACGGCTACACCCAATGGATCTTGATCCCTTGGCCGTCTCATCCCGCGCCGACCGCTTCGCCTACCGAGGAAGAATAGAGGGAGGCCAGACCTCAGAACGCGGCGGGCGCACACTCCGATCCGAAAGAGCGCCTCCATGAGGGTCTACGCCTGCATCTTCATCACGACCAAATCTCCTCGCAAGGTCGTGAAGATCATCCGCAAGATACCAGGCGTTGCCAGGGCAGATGCTCTGTTTGGGAGGCCCGACGCGATAGCCATCGGGGAGGGAGAGGACGTCGCCTCTATGGATAGAGTGAT
>Ga0315274_10003670_pt1 | contig 22817 bp, 12 predicted proteins | sample YL17G02_20_MG_FD_203700 | JGI IMG/M metagenome (GOLD analysis project Ga0315274, IMG submission 203700) | Sediment microbial communities from Yellowstone Lake, YNP, Wyoming, USA - YL17G02_20 | ecosystem: Environmental > Aquatic > Freshwater > Lake > Sediment | place: USA: Wyoming | collected...
TGCCGGTATCCTTTCGAGAGGTTGCCGGCCAAACGTTTGGCCACGGGAGTAAGGCCGCACCGTTCCATAACGTTGCCCACTTCCTCCTTCCGATGAGACCGGGGAACGCCTTTCACCTCGGCCACGTATTCGAGAAAGCCGGCGACGAGCATCTCGGGGTATAGAGGCACGCTCTCGGGCATGTATCCGACGCGACGCTTCACCTCGATGGGATCTTTCGTGATATCGAACCCCGCCACGGACGCTGTACCCCGAGTGGGAGGTGAGAAGCCCGTCAGAACCCGCATGGTGGTTGTCTTGCCCGCGGCGTTCGGCCCGAGAAATCCCGTGATTTCTCCCTGGGCAACCGAGAAGCTGACGTCCTCGATGGCGGCAATCGGGCCGTAGTACTTGCTAAGGCCGGTGACCTCTATCATGAGCCTGATTCCTCCCGAAGTCGCCACCGTGACGTTAGTCCGGGTGGCCACGACATGCACGGGTTGCGCTAGATTATATTCTCTTTACCGAACGGAAGCCAAAGTCTCTATGCAGTATGTTGGGCACGACCCGGCATTCCCACGCAGCATCTTGTTGTTCAGACAGACAGGAGAGGAGAGCGGACCGGCTGAAAAACGTGTCGAGGAAGTGCTTGATTCCTCAGAATCTGTCATATAATATCCTTTCGCTCACGGTGAAGGAAAAGTGTGCGTCAATGCGGCAGGTTCTGTCACATGTGCTGTTTGGCGTCAATACTATGTCGTGGTCACACGGTTCGGTTCCATTTATGGAATCTATTGATAGGACTAAAGTTAGGCAGACTGAGATGCCGTATCGGCATGATGGCATAGGTTATGCTGCCCCATTCAGCGTAAGGTATTTGTAACGGGAGAAAGTGAGCGCGCAATGGTTGTCCAGTGTTGCTTATGCAAAAGGGTGCGCAACGGCAAGCTGTGGGCGGAACCCCTGCCGGAGGAGTTAGTTGAAGGGGAGGTCAGCCACGGGTACTGCCCGGCATGTGCCGCGAAGGCTTTTTTAGAGGTCGAAGAACTCCTCAGCACAACGCAGATCGTTATCCCGAACGTCACGGCCAGCTTGAAGGCAAGTTGAAATACTCGGGCCCGCGGTTCCGCAATAACTCGCCGTCTGGCAGTCCTGATGCGTGCGATGCGGTCAATGCTCCGCAAAACGGTTGCTTCCTAGTAAGGCCCTGCCCAGAACACTGAAAGCCTTCAACCGCACGCCTTGCGTCTCCACCGATTCAAACCAAAGGGAATTGTGTTTTGGACTCGTTCTTGAGACACAAGTACCTGCAAGATTAGGATCTGTTCGGCGCACGCTGACGAAGCATTGAGATGGAGGCAGAGTATGGCTGCGGTGAAGACCGAAGAGAAGCTGGCGCTTAAGGGCGGATCGAAGTCCGTCACATTGCCGGGCGTGGAACGTTGGCCCGCCCTTCCCGTTGAGAATGTAAAAGAACGGATCGGCCAACTACTCGATCGAGGAATTATCGCGATTGCCGACGGCTCCGGCGTCATCGCGAAATTCGAGGAGGCCTTCCGCCGTCTTGTCGGAACCCGCTACGCATTGACCATGAACAGCGGGACGGCCACACTGCACAGCGCGTATTTCGCGGCCGGCGTGGGGCCCGGCACGGAGGTCATTGTCCCGAGCTACACGTGGCACGCGACGATCACGCCGATCCTGCACTGCTCGGCCACGCCGGTCTTCTGCGACATCGAACCCGACACGCTCGTCGCCGACCCGGCCGACATCGAGCGCAAGGTCACGGCGCGCACGCGGGCCATCTGCGTGGTGCATACTTGGGGAAACGTGGTCGACATGGACCCGGTCATGGAACTTGCCGGGCGCCGCGGCCTGATAGTGATCGAGGATGCCTCGCATGCGCACGGCGCAACGTACAAAGGCCGCACGGTCGGTGGCATCGGCCACATCGGATGCTTCAGTATGCAGGGCGTCAAGGCGGTCAGCGGCGGCGAGGGCGGCGTGGCCACGACCAACGACCCGGAGCTGTTCGATCGTATGGTTCTGTTGGGCCACTTCGGGCGCGGGCCGCGCGGGCAAGGGAATCGCTCGTTCGATAACCTTGGCGACATGAGTCTCGGCGCAAAGTATCGTCCGCATGTGTTCGCCGTTGCACTGGCGCATTGCCAACTGCCGCGGCTGGGCGAACTGAACCGTCTCCGGACGGGCAACTACGCGTTTCTCAACGAGCGTCTCCGCAGTGTGCCCGGCATTGAAACGATCGAACCTCGCGCAGGGTGTGAGCGAGGAGGCTATCTCGAGTTCAAGTTCAAGATCGCCCGGAATGTCGCCGAACGGGTACACGTTGACGCCATCGAGAATGCGTTGCAGGCGGAGGGCGCGCCTGTAACGCGCGACCGGTACTCGAAGATCAATTACACGTACGGACTGCTCCACAAGGCCCCGCTCTTCACCACGTTCGACCGAACAAAGATCGGCGGCTGTTTCTTCGACCCGAAGACGTACATTGGACAGCCCATTTCTGCACCGTCCCTGCCTGTTACCGAGGATGTCTGCACGCGACTGTTGAGCACTTATGCTTTTGTGGACGTCGACCTCGATTACCTGGACCAGGTCGCTGATGCGTTCCGAAAAGTGATGACGCACTTGGACCAAGTCGGGTGAAACGCGACGGAGTCGACCGGTTGCCCCGAGCACCCTACCGGCAGCAAACGTGTGCGGATCTCGACGCGAACACCGTTGGTTTTCCCCAAATGGCCTGTGTTATCATCCCTGCACACGAGACATGAGGGTCTCGAAGATGATTGTCTTTAGTTGCCCGCATTGCAGCAATCGTCTTGAGGTGGATGACTCATACGCCGGCCACGACGGATGGTGCCGCAAGTGCAAGAACATGATAACGGTGCCGCGGCCCGGCTCTCGAGCGCTTGACGATTTGACGCCCACCGAGAAGTGCCTGCGCCTCGCCAAGGCGTTTCAACACGCCGCAACAAAGGCGGACCGGTATCATGTCCTCTTCCTGCGAACCGCGGAGGAGAATGATCGTCTGGCCGGACAGTTGCAAGACCTGCCCGGATTGACGGATCGTCTTGCCCGCGCGGAGAAGACGCTGGATGAACTCCGCGCCTATGTCCTGTCACCGGAATCCGAAAGCGCCCGGACGGCGGCCGAAGGGAGGCCCACCCTCGATGCCTTGCACCAGGACGTTGTCCGGTTAGCCGCGGAACTGGATCGCGCACGAGAGGAACGTTCCACTCTTACTGAGGCGGCAGATCGAGTCACACGGCTGGATGAAAAGGTGCAAGGCGCGCTCGATGCCCTGTCGACTCGCGAGCAGGAAATGAAGGAACAGACCACGCTGACGGCTGCCGCAGTCGAGCGTCTTCGCGACGATGTCGAGTCGCAGCACCGACGCGCAATCGAGATGGGTGCGAAGGTGGAGCCGTTGACGGCCGCGGTCGACGCTCTTGGCGCCGACCTCAAGAGCTTTGAAAAACATATCGAAGATCGAATTTCCCGCAGCGAGATTATGCGGCCGGCAGATAGGACCGTGATCGACGCCGGTTCGGTTTCGGGGGATTCTCCGGTAGATGTCGCCGGAGCCTTGAAGACGGAACTCGCAAGTGTGAAAGGGCGAGTTGACGCGATAGCTGGGCAAATAAGGACACTTCCAAACCTGGCCAAGCAACTTAACGAAGGTACTGAGCGGCTCAGCGCCGCCTTGACGGAATTCGAGGCATCCAGGAGCGCAATGGATGTGGTGGCCGCTTCGGTGGAACGCATTTCGGAATCACTGGAGGGCGCGCATCGCCAGGCTGCAACTTTTCGAGACGAACTCAGCGACGCCGTGTCGACCTTGAGCGAATTGCGGAGGAACGCTGAGGAGGAGCGCGCCGCACGCAAAGCCGCTGAGCGCGAGCAAGGTCAGCTTCGCGGGCGGGTCGAGGAACTTGCGGCGGGGTTGGAGGTGCATAAGCCGGCCATCGAAGCACCGCCCGCGCCGGAAGCGATCATCTCGGACAGCTCGACTGAGGGGGAAGCGAGCAGGAGTGTTTCCGAGGTCGACGCACACGGCGGCGGCGCCGAGGCGGTCAAGCCCGAGGTAATCGACGAGGATTCGGATGCCGCTCAGCAAATGATGCTGAACACCTTCTTGCGGTTCATATACTCGACCCCGCGCAACAAAGAATGAGGCCCGGCGCGGGGCGGCTTCGATAAAGAAAGGCCCCCGCTAAGGAGTGAGATGCGGAAGTTAATCGTTACATGCGAATGCGGTCAGCGACTCCGGGTGCCGTATTCGGCTCTCGGGAAAACGGGCGTCTGTGTCACGTGCGGACGCACGATTCAGATCGTGTCGGGCAATACGCGCCGGGAGGGGTTCAACCAACAGGCCGAGTCTTCCGTCCTTCGGGAAACTCAATGGCCCGCCAGGGTGGGCCGGGCGATCCTTTCGGAAGAAGACCGACAGCGGTTTGGCAAGGCGGTGGATCTGTATGGAAAACAGCAATACGCGGAAGCGCTCGCCATCTTTGATTCATTTCTCGAGCAGTTTCCCGGCAACCCCGATATCGAGGAGGCCCGGAGCCAATGTCTGCGCGCGTTGAAACGGCCTCGGTTGAGTGCGCCTCAGGGCGCCGGGAAGTTGCCGGGCGAAACAAAGCTCGACCCCGACACGGTGAAGCGGGTCGTTCTCGAGAAGATGCTTTACGACCCGTCCGGAGCTACGCAAATCGAGGCCGCAAGACTCGCGAGCCGGATCCTCGGCCTTTACCAAACGGCTCCGAAGGAACGCGCCAGCCACCCGAGCGAGACAAAGGAGCCCGCGGATGAACCCTCTTCGGCGCAGGGCCCGAAGTCTTCCTCGGAGCCGGCGCAGGAATCCGCATCACCGGACGATGGACGCGACAGGTCTCCTCTCGATGCGCATGAACAGGGGGAACGCCCGGGCGTAGCTTCGCGTGAAACGGACTCGACCTCCTCGTGAGTCGTCAGCGCCCGTCGGCCACTTTGGGATGCGCCTTCATTCACGCTTGTCGAGCTTGTATTTGATGATGCGACGTCGCAAAGCCTGATAGCTCATGTTCAGAGCCTGTGCGGCCTTCTGCCGGTGCCACTGGTATTGATCAAGCGTCTTCAGGATCTGCTCAGGTGTGGGTTCGCCTTCCTTGATCTCGTTCTCAGCAACGACTTCCGCCTCGGGGCCGCCATTGGGTTGGGGCGCCTGGACGACAGCCGCCGAGACTGGTCTGACATCTCGTCTCTGCAACGCCAGCCAACGTTTTGTCGTGTTCTCGAGCTCGCGCACGTTCCCCGGCCAGTCCTGCTCGCAGAGCATTGCGACGTCCTCACCGGAAAGTTCGAACCGGGTGCTGCCCGTGAAGTGGTTATACTTGTGCACGAAATGACGCACAAGCAACGGTATGTCCTCGCGGCGGTCCCGCAGGGGCGGGACCCAGATGCACACCTCGTTCAGGCGGAAGAACAGGTCTTGCCGGAAGGCGCCGTCTTGAAGACGTTGTTCGATGTCGGCGTTCGTGGCTGTGAGGATCTGGACGTCCACCTTGACGGAATAGCGGCCACCGAGCTTTGTGAATTCCTTGTGCTCGATGACTTGAAGAAGTTTTGCCTGGAGATTCAGCGGGATCTCACCGATTTCATCCAGGAAAATGATGCCTTTGTTCGCCAGGCTGAACCGGCCGGGCTTGGCCGCCATGGCGCCCGTGAATGCGCCTTTTTCGTAGCCGAACAGCTCGCTTTCGAGCAACTGCTCGGGGATCGCGCCGCTGTTCACCTTGATAAAAGGCTGTTCGCGGCGAAGAGAAAGGCGATGGATCTCCCGGGCGACAAGATCTTTTCCGACGCCGCTCTCACCGCGGATGACACAGTTAAGATCCGTCTGCGCCACCTGCTTGATGGTGGCGCGAAGCTCCTGAATGGCGGCACTGACACCGATCAGCAGCGAGGGCTCATATATGCTTGTCTCATCGGGCCGATCGACGTCGGGGCGCCGCTGTTTCAGCGCGCGTGCAAGTTCGGCACGGACCGTTGCGAGGCTGAAGGGCTTCGGGAGAAATCCGACGGCGCCGCGGCGCATGCACTCGATAACGGTGTGGGGAGCGGAGTCGATGGAGGCGCACACGACACTGGGCGAGCCGGGCGTACCCACTAAGGATGATAGGACGTCCACGGTGAGTCCCGCCTCCGGCATCAGTTCCATCAAGATCGCGCCGAATAGGCCATCGTGCGCCGTCCGAATGGCTTGGTCGACGGTGCTTGCCGTTCGCACCAAGTAGCCGGAGCCGGCCAGGCCTTTTTCGAGGGACCACCTTACGCCCGGATCGGTGTCGATCACGAGCACGCTTCTCGTGCGATCCTCCCGTTTGAGGAGAGAGTCCGGCAGGTGGGCATCTTCGGACATGCTTAGTCGTTCGCCTCCCCTGCCGGATTGAGCGCGTTTCGCGGCAGTTGGATCCGGAACACGAGTCCTCCGTCTTCGGGTTGGTCAACAGTCAGCCGGCCTCCGCAACTCCGAACCGTCCGTTGGGCAAGCAGGAACTTCGGGTGAGCTCTTACATCGGTTCTCGGCGAGCGGCTCGCGCCATGCCGGACCTCACTGAACATTTCGGCACTCGCCCCGTCGCAGCAGATCTGGAACAGGATCGTGTCTGAATCCACGTCGGTGAGGCGCAGAACGATCTTCCCGCCCGCTTCCACAGTGCGCACGGCACTCGAGATAAGGTCCAGGAACGTTCGCGCCAAGGTGGAACCGTTCAGCAATATGCACTCACACTTGGCTTGATAGTCCTTTAGAATCTCGATGCCGCGGCTTTGGATGGCCATGGACAGCATCTGAATGGCCTGATCGATGTACTGGTCCAGATAGACGGTCTCGACCGAGTCCTTGCGCTGCGATGACAGGTTACGGAACTCCTGGATCTGCCGCTGAAGGCTCTCAACATTGGCGCAGATGATCTTCAGGGCCTCCGATGCTTCTTGAGGAACACGGGTTTCCTCTGCCACGTCGGCTGCGGTCCGTATGGCCGTAAGGCTCTGAATGAACCCTTTGTAGAGCTCGAATGCGATGTCCCCGAGGCTGGCGTCTTTGAGGGCATGAAGCAGCAACTGAGCCTCTTGCCATTCCGAAGCCAGAAAGTGAGCGCACATGCCGAGGAACTCCTCACAAGCCGCGTCGACCTCGAACTCCGGCGAAAGGTAGAAGACGACCGTGCACAGTCTGCGTCCCCAGAAATGCTGCACGTAGGGGAACTGGGCCGCCCTTTTCGTGTCCAGCCCGGTATGCCTCTCGACAAGCGACGCCACCAACTCGGATTCCTTCGCATGCCCTGTCTCCGCAGGCGAACCGGAAGACACTGCATCCGAAACAATGACGCGCAGGTCGCCATCCTCCGCACGAATGGCCGCAAGGAAATCCTGCGCCGTCGAACTGCACAGCGCGACGCAGTGTATAGGAAGATGCTTCTCCAATTCCTCGAACGTCCCGCGGAAAAGCGTCTCGTCCGTGTAAAAAGTGGCTGACACCTGAGTCAGGCGCAGCAGCGACTGCTGGCGGGCGTTGATGGTCTCAATCTGCGTGGCATATTGACGCAGGCCGGCCGTCGCTTCCTCGACCCGCACCTTCAATTGTTCGCGTTCCAACGACAGGAGTTCGAACAGCCGGTCCCGCTCCTGAATGGCATCGTGATGCTCGATCGCCCGCGAGACCGCACCCCTGAGCGCGGCGCCGCTGAAGGGCTTCATCAGGTAGTCGAACGCGCCCGCGCGGACCGTGTCTACAATTGTCTCCGCCCGGGAATCGCCCGTCAGGATGACGGGAACGAGCCATGGGTGCTTTTCCTTCAGGTCCGGCAGCAGTTTGAGGCCGTTCCCGTCGGGGAGACCCAAGTCAATAAGCCCGCAGACGAAAGAACCTCCCCGCGCCCGTTCCCGGGCTTCCGCGCAAGACGTGGCCGTGGTGCAGGCATGCCCCTCGGCCTCGAGCAGCTCCACCACGAGACCTTGAACTACAGGGTCATCCTCGACTACAAGGATTCTCGACTTCGTTGCCCCCATTGCTCCTCCGCTTTCCGCTTTGGCCGGCTATGAATGAGGCTAAACACCCTTAAGGCGGAGTAGACGGCAACGCCGAATCTCCGCTGTTTTGCCGATCTTCACATCCGGCAAGACCCCGACCCCTGCCGTCTGAAGACCATCTTTGCGAGAATCGATTATACAATAAATCTGCGGGGCAATCAAGAGTTTTCCGCTTTGACATCCATCCCACGCGTTTTTCGGTCACGGATGAATAACTCTTGACGGCATCACAGGTTATGTAGTACACTCGCTGATGAAGGGGTTTTTGTGTTGGAAGGAAGATCTCACCATTCTCTGACCCTTCAGCACGACCGACAATGCGCAGCGCCGACGCAAAAGAAAGTAATGGGAGTCAGTCTTCATGAACATTCGGTTCACCCTGAAACAATGAGAATGTCCATTGTACACCCTCCCGGATGGGGTTCGTTGCCAAAACCAAGGCTAAGGTCTGTACAACGAACGTGTCGCGTTTCCCAGAGAAGCAAGGCCTGGGGGATGACTGTCGGGTTACTTCTACGGATGCGTAAGTCGCGTCCGCAGCCGCCATGTGCTGCTTCCCCAGGGAAGATTGGATTGTAAGAATGGCGCCTGCCAAAAGATACGGGGTGCTTACGGCGGCAGCGCGGGTGCTGCTCGACGTGGGGTGGATCAGCCTTTCCTATCTGGGCGCCGTGTTTATAACCGCGCCGGCAGGTACAGCGTATTCCACCGGTGTGCTCACCCGGGGCCTCTGGTTGGGGATCTTCATCATTCTGTGGTGTGGTGTTGCTGCTGACCAGGGTCTGTTCACGTCGCGGCGAAGCGAGCCGCTTCTTGCCGTCCTCTTCTCGTACGCAAAAGCTTTCTTCACAACGCTGCTGATTGTCACATTTCTCATTGCGGTGCTGGCCCCTGCAGAAGCCGATCGTACGTTCCTTCTCGCGTTCGCAGTGTGCGGACTGGCGACGTCGCTTTTGTACACGCTTGTTGTGAGACCCGGCATCTGGAATCTTCGCCGGCGCGGCTACAGCTTTCGCCGGATTCTCATCATTGGGGCGAACACACGAACGGCTCATCTGGTGGAGGTCCTACTTGCCAACGAACATTACGGGTATCACATAGCGGGCTTCCTCGAGGACGATACGGCGCGACGCGCCTTATTGGAGCGGTACGGCGTCCGTTGCCTCGGGGGTATTCAGGAACTCGAGAAGATATTGGTCGAGAACGTAGTCGACGGCGTCTATATTACGCTGCCGGTTCGTTCATTCTATGAGACGGTACGTAACATAGCCTATCTCTGCGAAGGGGTCGGCGTGCCCGTTCGATTGCTGGCCGATCTGTTCCCGCTTCGAATGGCGGCCAGCGATATCACTCGCCTCGATAGCATTCCGATGCTGAGCTTGTCCGCCGAGGCCGGAATCCTGACGCGGTTCGCACTGAAGCGCGGCGTGGATCTGGCGGCATCACTCGCCCTTCTGGCTGTGCTCTCGCCCATACTGATTGCGATTGCCATTCTGGTAAAGCTTAGTTCCAAAGGTCCGGTGCTTGTTCTCCAGGACCGTATGGGTCAAGGCTCGCAGCCCTTCAAAATGTTCTCGTTTCGCGTCGAAAACGCCGAGGGTTCCCCCGAGATCTCAGGTACGGGCCGGCTCGAAGGGAACGTCCCTGCGTTCACACGCGTGGGCAGGTTTCTGCACCGGTACGGTCTTGACGAATTGCCGCAGACGCTTAACGTAGTGTTGGGCCATATGAGCCTGGCCGGAACCCGGCCCCAGCCGTTGACCCAAGCCGAGCCGAGTCTCGATACTCGAGACCCGAAACACGAAACGCGAAACACGAAACACGGCGCCTTGCGCATACTCCCCCTTACCGTCCAGGCGTTTCTCGATGCCTGCTGCATCGTCCTCGCCTATTGCGTCGCCATTTGGCTCACGTCACCATCCGCTTCCGTGGTGCCGTACAGTTTGACCAACTACTTGCCGTATCTGCTGATCTTTGTCCTCGTTTGGTCTGGTTCAGCGATCGACCGGCGACTGTGGACGACGCGGCCCGCGGAGGGCCTCGAGAGTTACCTGGTCGCTGTGACGAAGGCCGTCTGTGATGCCTTGGTCATCTGCGTTTTCATCATGGTCCTCTTCACTCCGGAGGGACTCCCACGCGATTTCCTTGTGTCGTTCTGTTTCGGGACACTACTGGTCCTGCTGGCGTTCCGCTTCTCGGTGCGTGTTCTGTTCACCCAGATTCACCGCGTGGGATATGACCTCAGACGAGTTGTCATCGTCGGCGCAAATCCACGCACTTCCCAGTTAATATCCACACTGCAGTCGCACCCCGGCCTCGGATGCACGGTGGAAGGGCTCCTTGACGATGTTCCGGAACGCGCGCAATCGCTGAACACGCCGTACTTGGGAAGCACGGCGGCCCTGCCGGGCCTGCTGGCTTCAGGGAAGGTGGACGAGGTCTACGTTGGCCTGCCTTTCCGCTCACAGTATGAGGCCATACAGGCAATAGCGCACAGGTGTGAGAGCGCAGGCGTGCCCGTGCACCTTGTCGCCGACCTGATCCCGGTACAGATTGCGAAAAGCCGCCTGATGATGCTCGAAGACATCCCTCTCCTTTCGCTGTCCCCGATCTGCGAGGCCCATCTCCAACTGGCGGTCAAGCGCCTCATTGACTTTGTCGGTTCGACGGTCCTCATCATAGTCTGCTCGCCGCTGCTTCTTGCGCTCTCCATTCTTATTAAGCTTGATTCCCAAGGTCCTGTGTTTTTCACGCAGGAGCGAGTCGGCCAGAATCAGCGCCGGTTCAGGATGATCAAGTTCAGGTCGATGATCGCCAACGCTGAGGAGCTCAGGAGAGCAATCGAGGCGATGAACGAGGCGGACGGCCCGGTGTTCAAGATCCGACAGGACCCTCGCATCACAAGAGTCGGGAAGTACCTCCGCAAATTCAGCCTCGACGAGCTTCCCCAACTTTTCAACGTCTGGGCCGGCCAGATGAGTCTGGTGGGACCCAGACCGCCGATCCCGTCCGAGGTCGAGCAGTACACCTGGCCTCAACGCCGCCGGCTCAGCGTAAAACCAGGCATGACCGGCCTCTGGCAAGTCAGCGGCCGCAGCGACGTGAGCTTCAAGGAATGGGTCGAACTCGACCTCTCATACATCGACACCTGGTCCCTCTGGCAGGACTTCCTCATCCTCCTGAGCACGTTCAAAGTAGTGCTTACAGGCCGAGGCGCCGCCTGAATCGGGTTCGGGGTTTAGGGGCCGGACAGGTCGGACACGTGGGACCATTCGGACGAGCCTATACGCACGCAACTCTGAACCGAGGAGCCCGGAAAAGACAAAACGGCCGACACCCTTTTCGTCGGCCGTTTTCGTGGTCTCGAAATGCTAGTTCGTCGTTTACCGTCGCGGTCCGGCAAACAGAGACCTAAGCCCAAAACTTCTTGCGCAACACCGCACCGAGCAGGCCAAGACCCAAAAGACTGATTGTAGCCGGCTCTGGAACGCCCGGGTAATGACCTATCAGGTTGTCGTTACCGCATTCCATCGTGAAATGCGTCGTGAACCCGTTGCCAGGATACAGCGGGCCCAGCGCCGACAGGTCTATGGCAGCAACGTTGTGCAGGCCACCCGTCATGCCCACATCCGAGTCCGACAATCCCGTCGTGTAGACGATAGACAACCCGGTCCCGTTCGCAATCTCCGTGCCTCCCCTGATGTACCGCCAGGGATTTGAGGCGTCGTTGGCCTGTTCACTGTCGCACTCGATCTGAAGGTCCGTTGCGCCCTGGATGTCGTAAATCGTGTACGTCAGCGTTGCGAAATCGAGATCCACGACATAGTCGTACCCAAAGGTGTCCGGCACGAGATCATATGGACCATAGTTGCTTGGAGCATGCGACAAGGTGCCGTACTGCGCATCACTCGGATACGTGAAATCGATGAACAGGTCACCCGCCGCCGTGTGCCGGCCCGGAATGCCGTTCACGAAGTCGTACCCACCGACCAGAGACAGATCACTGGTGACATTGTCGAAGAAGACTCCCTCAAGGTCCCATTGCTGTCCCGTAAACGTATGGGGTTCAACCTCTTGATCTTCCTGCGGCCCATACCACCCGGCAGGCGCTGTACTCCACTCGTCGTAAATGGTGATGTTGGTTCCCAAGGAGATTGCTGAGGCGCTACCCGCGATCAGGGACAAACACGCAACCATCCCGACAGCTAACCACATTGTTTTCTTCACTTCCGTTCACTCCTCTTTTTTTGGCGGCTTATCAACCGCCACCTTCCCTTTTTGCCAAGTGCCGCCTTACTGGCTGGCACACCCTACATGTTGGCCGTTATCACGAGCCCACGCAGGGCACCAGCCCTGCACCTTTCTCTACAGCCTCCCAGCCCCTTCAACTGTCTAGGCTGGCATTGCCTGCGGCGTCTGCCGCAGCCCGCTCCGCAGGCGATTGCTACTACCCACGGATGAGAATATCGCCCTGAAAACAGCAGGAAGCGTGCCAATGATACACAGGCCGCGCTAGCATTGAATTTATTATATATCATATTATTCATATGGAAGAATCCGCACTGTACGCAGTAAATCTCAGAAAGCAGTTGCCCGGGTCTTTCTCATATAAACACAATGTTGTCAGCCCGTACACACATTCTCCGATCCTGATAACCGGGTCAAGAAGGTAGAGCTATGGGACGGCTTCGAAGAAACGCTCCAACGGTGTAGGTCCGATTTCTTAATCGGACCGCCGAGTCGGACGCTTCCGGTCCGATCAGGGAAATCGGACCTACACGTTTTTTGAACGGATAGGGTCTTGCCCCTGGCGTGGCGGGCGATGTCGAAAACCGAGGGGGGACCACATGCTACGTCGCTGCCGTCGCCTCGGCCCTTCTCGGTTGGTCAAAGCGAACGGAGACGATCTGTGAGACGCCGCGCTCCTGCATGGTCACGCCATAGAGGACGTTCGCACGGGCCATGGTCTGTTTGTTGTGTGTGATGATGATGAACTGGCTCTCGTTACTGAACTCTTCGACCATCGAGAGGAATCGATCGATGTTCGCGTCATCGAGCGGCGCGTCGACCTCATCGAGGACACAGAACGGGCTGGGCTTGGCCCTGAAAATGGCAAAAAGCAGGGCAATGGCGGTCATGGCTTGTTCGCCGCCGGACAGCAGTGAGATGCCTTGCGGCTTCTTTCCCGGCGGGCGCGCCTCGATCTCGATGCCGCATTCGAGGGGATCTTCCTCATCGAGAAGGTAGATGCGGGCCTGGCCGCCGCTGAACAGGCGGCGGAAAAAGACCTTGAACGTCTCAGACACCTTCTCGAACGTCTCGAGGAACATGGCGCGAATAGTCTTGTCGATCCGGTCGACCACGCCAAGAAGCGCTTCACGCGCCTTCCTCAGGTCCTCTTCCTGGGTGACCAGGAACTCGTTGCGCTTCTCGAGGGCCTCATATTCCTCGATGGCCATCACATTGACCGTGCCGAGCCGCTCGATCTTCTCGCGCAACTCGTTCACGGTGCGCTCGCGAGTTTCATCGTCGTAGTCGTCCGTCCCGATCTTGGCCGGATCGAGCGAAGAGAGCACAATGCGGTACTCCGCGAGGATGCGTTCCTCGAGGAACTCGATCTGGTCTTCGTTGTGCCGCAGAGCCATCTCGAGCCTGTGCACGTCCGACTGCACGGAACGTGACCGCTCGTGCATCTCGCGCAAGGTCTTGGTGATTGCGTCCGTCTCGTCCAGAAGGTCCTGTTGCGCGTTCTGCGTGTCGATGACCACCTGCTGCGATTTCTCTCTCGCTTCCGACAGCGCCTTTGACCGCTCGATGTCGTTTGCCACTTCCGTTCTTAGGGCGGCCTCATTCTCCTTCAGTTGGGCGGCCTGCTCGGCACGGCGTTCGGCGTTGCGGACAGCCTCCTCGTACTCCTCGTGTTCTCGAAGCCGGTTTCGTTCGGTCTCATCCAGCCGTTGCGAGACACTCGCGAGGGCAACGCGCAACTCGGCCAGCTCTTCAGAGCGAATGGCCAGCGTTTGCCGGGCCTGACTTGCCGCATCCTGCGCCTCGGCCAAGACCCGCTGCAGCGCCGCATCGTCCTGGTCCATGGATTCGGCGCGCTGAAGCGCCTCGCGCTGCCGTGTCTGAAGCGATTCGCGTTCGGTCTCGAGCATCCCCCGTTGCGCCGTCAACTGGGCCTCGGCCTGTGTGATCGATTCCCCTTCAGCCGTGCCGCGGGCGATCTCGACGCCCAACGCGCCAAGCTCGTCCCGCAACGCGCTCTCACGCTTCTCGAGATCCTGGATGTGCTGCGCCAAATCGTTGATCTCGACCGCCAACGCCTGGGTGCGTTTCAATAGACCACCGATGCCGATTTCGGCCGACTTGACCACTTCCTCGAGTTCCGCAATCTCGGCGCTGCGCCCAAGAAGGCCACGGCCCTCGTGTTGCGTCCGCCCTCCCGTAACGGCGCCGGATGGAGAGATCACGTCGCCGTCCAGCGTGACAAGTTTCGGATAACGTCTGTCGCCGCGTGCAATTCGGATGGCGTCATCGATCGTCTCGACGATCACTGTGTTGTACAGGACGTACTCGACCGCCTTCCGAATGTGCCCGTCGTACTCGATGTAGTCGATGGCCGGCCCGATCACGCCGGGCAGCCCTTTCACCGCGCCGCATTCGTCATTCTGGCCGACGCGGATGGTATCGAGCGGCAGAAAAGTCACGCGGCCGGCCTGGCGTTGTTTTAGAAACGCAATGGCTGCCTTCGCCGCATCCGCTTGCTCGACGACGATGTTGTTGACATTGCCGCCCAGCGCCGCCTCGATCGCGCGTTCGTGACTCTTTTCCGTTGACAGAAGGTCCCCCATCGGCCCGATCACGCCCTTAACTTCGGCCTCATTTCGCTGTTTGGCCGTCATGATCGCGCGGACGCCCGACGCGAACCCTTCATAGCTGTCGCGCAATTCCCGCAGCGAATGCAGCCGGGCTTCCTGGCTGCTCTTGCGCTCGCGCAAGGCCTGCCATTCTTCATTGAGCGCCCGGACGTCCTGGTTTTTCGCCGCGTGCTCTTCCGCGGCGCGGCGCCGTTCGCTCACGGCGGCCGTCAGCTCGTCCTGCTTGTGTGATTCGACGTTGCGGAGTTCGCCCAGCTTCCCCGCCACTTCCTGAGTGCGTTCCTGAAGAGCCTTCTGGCGTTCGTAGATGCCGGCGAGCTGTTCATCGACCCTCTGGATGCTTACGGCCGAAGTCTCGAGGTCGGTCTGAGTCCTTGCCCGCGAGTTCATGGATTCGAGCATGCGCGCGCGCGTACCCTCGAGATGCTCCTCGGCTTCCGAGACGCGGCCCGCGGCTTCGTCACACTCCGCTTGTCTCGCATCGAGGGCCGCTTTCAACGCTCCGATCTCTTTTCGGACCGCGGCGGCGGCATCCGTGGTCTGTCCGATCTGGTTCTGAAGCGCGTCGGCGCGTTGGCGGAACTCGTCTCGTTCATGGAGCAGTTGTCCCTGTTGCTCGGCGGAAAAATCGATCTGCTGCCTCAGCAACGCGATCTGGCGCTCCGTCTTCTCCATGTCGCCGTCGATCTCGTGGACGGCATCGCGGCGCCCCGCCAGTTCGCGCTGGATCTCGATGCCTCGGGCCGCGAGATCTTCGTTGCGCGCCTCGAGTCTCGTGACCTCCGCCATTGTCTTCTCGTAGGCGTCCTGCGCATCGGCGAACTCGCGGCGCAACTGCGCGACCTCTTTCGTGAGGCGCGCATACTTGACGTAGAAAGACCGGACCTCGAGTTCGCGAAGCGACTCGGTCAACTCACGGAAACGTATCGCGGCGTTGACCTGCCGTTTCAGCGAGCGCATCTGGCGCTGGACCTCGGCGATGATGTCGTTGAGGCGGAGCAGGTTCTGTTCGGCCATCTCGAGCTTTCGCATGGCGACCTTCTTGCGCGACTTGTACTTGATAATGCCCGCGGCCTCTTCAAACAGGAACCGCCGATCTTCGGGTTTCGAACTCAGCACCAGATCGATTTTCCCCTGCCCGATCAGCGAGTAGGCATTCGTGCCGATGCCGGTATCCATGAACAGTTCCTGAACGTCGCGGAGACGGCAGGGCGCCTTGTTTATGAGGTACTCGCTCTCGCCGGAGCGGTAGAGGCGGCGCGTAGCCTGAACCTCCGCGAAGTCCACCGGAAGGCGCGAATCGCCGTTATCGAAGGTGACCGAGACCTCCGCCAGACCCAGGGGCTGACGGTTCTCGCTGCCGTTGAAGATGACATCCTGCATGTGCAGCCCACGAAGGGTCCGAGGGCTTTGTTCGCCCAGCGCCCAACGCAGCGCGTCAAGGATGTTGCTCTTGCCGCAGCCGTTCGGACCGACGACGGCCGTGACGCCCGGCTCCAGCCGGACTATGGTGCGGTCCGCGAAAGACTTAAAGCCAACCAGCTCTATCTGCTTAAAGTACATCAGGATTTGATTCCACGTTGATGGCGGTTTTGCGGCATAGGAATCCGGGCCGCACCCTATTTTGGATTTTGGATTCTGGATTTTGGATTGGTGGGCAGTGTGAGAAGACACCGCATCGGGCGGTAAAGCCGGACCCGTCCCGCCTATTCTTGAACGTGACTACTGATTTGCGTCCGAGACCTTGTTCTCCGGCGGCAATCCAAAATCCAAAATCCAAAATCCAAAATCCCATCACTCGTCTGCCTCCGGGTCCGGGCCGGAATCATCCCGCGCAACACGCCGGATCGACACCGCTCGACCCGTTGTCTCGTCCACTTCCACAAGGACGGCGCACAGGCATGCGCGGCCCTTTGCCACTTTGAACTCGTTGGGCATACCCGTTACGAATTTGTTGATCGCACGTTCGCGCTCGACGCCGATGACGGAATCGACAGGCCCCGTCATCCCGACATCAGTGATGTAAGCCGTGCCGCCGGGCAAGATACGCTCGTCGGCGGTCTGAACGTGCGTGTGAGTGCCGAGCACCGCTGAGCACAAACCGTCCATGTACCAGCCAAACGCAACCTTTTCCGAGGTGGCCTCCGCGTGAAAATCAACCAGCACAACGGGCGTCGAATCTCGAAGCGCGTGCACAACCTGCCGTCCTTTCTCGAAAGGACACGAACACGGCTCCATGAACACGCGCCCCGCAAGGTTCACGATTCCGACCATCCTGCCATCCGGAAGCGCCACAATCATTGAACCCTTGCCGGGAACGCCTTCGGGATAGTTCGCCGGGCGCACCACATAGGCCAGCGCGTCGAGGCCGGACGCCAATTCCTTCTTCCTCCACACGTGGTTGCCCAGCGTGATGCCTTGGATGCCCATTCGATACAGTTCAGCAATTACGGCAGGCGTCGCGCCCAACCCGCCCGCGGCATTCTCCGCATTGGCCACGACAAGATCAACACTGTACTCGGCGCGCAACGCGGGCAAGACTCGGGCGACACACTGCCGTCCACGGTGCCCTACGATGTCGCCAATAAACAGGATTATCATCTTCTTCCGCGTTCCATGAAAGGCGCGCCTCCCGCGCCGAATCTGAGCTCTCAGCCCTTGTGAGAAAACCCTCCCAACAATGTGGCACAGCCGCCCTCGGCTGTGTAACCATCGAAACGGTCGAATCCTCTTCCTTGCATAACACAGCCGGGGGCGGCTGTGCCACATTTTTCGGAAGCCTTCAGATTCGAATCTCGAATCCTTACTTGGCGGTCTCGACGGCGCGTGTCTCCCGAACAACGGTCACTTTTATCTGCCCGGGATACACCAGTTCCGATTCCACTTTGCGGGCGATATCGCGCGCAAGCTGGCTCGCGTCGGTGTCGCTCACCTTCTCCGGACTGACGACGACGCGCACCTCGCGGCCGGCCTGAATGGCGAACGCCTTGTCCACGCCGGGGAAGCCGTCAACCAGGCTCTCCAACTGTTCGAGGCGCTTGATATAGGTCTCGACCGTCTCGCGCCGTGCACCGGGCCGAGCCGCTGACAGCGCGTCGGCCGCCTGTACGAGAACCGAGATTACGTCTTCCGGCTGCGTTTCGCCGTGATGGGCCGCGATCGCGTTGGCAATGAGCGGGCTCTCTCCATGGCGTTTGGCAATATCATGCCCGATCATCGCGTGGGAGCCCTCGACCTCGTGATTGATGGCCTTGCCGATGTCGTGAATCAGCCCCGCGCGCTTGGCCTGTTGGATATTGACACCGAGCTCAGCCGCCATGATGCCTGCAAGGTGGCAAACCTCTTTCGAGTGCAGCAACACATTCTGGCCATAGGACGTGCGGTAGTGCAGACGTCCCACGAGTTTGATGATCTCCGGGTGAAGGCCGTGCACGTCCACCTCGAGACAGGCCTGCTCGCCAAGTTCCCGAATGGACTTCTGAATCTCCTCATTAACGCGCTCGACCGTTTCCTCGATGCGCGCGGGATGAATGCGTCCGTCCTGAATGAGCCTTTCAAGCGTGACGCGCGCCACCTCGCGGCGAACCGGGTCGAAGCCGGAGAGGATGACCGCTTCGGGCGTGTCGTCGATGATGATGTTGATGCCGGTCGCACTCTCGAGCGCGCGGATATTCCGTCCCTCGCGTCCGATAATCCGGCCCTTCATCTCCTCGTTCGGAAGCGGCACAACCGACACCGTCGTGTCTGCCACGTGGTCGGCGGCACAGCGCTGGACAGCCTCGCTGATAACCCAGCGCGCCTTCTTGTCGGCTATCTCGATGAGTTCGTCCTCGACGCGCTTGAGCCGCATGGCCGTGTCCCGCTTGACCTCGGTCTCGAGTTGGACGAAAATCGACTTCCGGGCTTGTTCGGCGGTCATTCCGGAGACTTCCTCAAGTTTGCGCACCTGTTCGGCTACCAGGACATCGATCTTCTGGCGTTCCTTCACCAACTGCTTCTCGCGGTCGGCGATATCCTGCTCTTTTCCGTTGACTTCATCGGCCTTACGCTCGATGGTCTCGAGCCGCTTGTCAACGCTTTCTTCCTTGACAAGAATGCGTTTCTCAAGAGCTACCAACTCTTTACGCATCTCACGGGCCTCACGCTCGACTTGAGCCCTTTGCTCGATGCTTTGTTCCTTAATAGTCGTTTGGGCATCTTTAGTGACTGCGGCCGCTTCGCGTTCAGCGTTGGATACAATCTGCGCGGATTCGCGGCGGGCCTTTCCTACCAGGCCGTTCCCAACAATGCGCGCACCAACGATTGCGCAGAGAACTCCCAGGACGCTGCCACCTACGATCCCCAAGATTACATATATCATGATGTTAGCCTCCATACCCGTTCGAGGAATTCGCACAACAGGCCAGGGATCTCTACCTGCCGAGCGAAAGAATACTGAACACACCGTGCCCGGGCGGGCTGAAAGGAGGGATCAAAACGTAGAACTAGCCTCTGGCGCCGACTGCGGAACGGTTCTCCGCTGTTGCCCAATATGTTCCGACACAAAGACTTACGATGGGTTCAATGCCCCAACGCGTATCCTTCATGCCGAGAGACACACATACTGGATGTATCACGTAAACGCCTGAACGGCGATGGCCGGCCATTCTCGCTTAATCCTTACTTCGGCTATGCCACAAAAGGGCACGGTCTTTTCTACTTGGGCAGATTATAAGGATAGTGCTAGGGGAAGTCAATAAGTTCTTTGTCACCACATTCTAGCACGAAACGCGGATGTCCTCGGAAAGGAACCCATGTCCTTGAGTACTATGTTGCCGTTCAGTTGCAGTAGGATTGTTGGTGGGTGAACTCACTCGATTCCGCTTGCGTGGCTTCAGCTGAATGAAGATAATGCAGGGGCGGGTTTCTGCGACATGAGGGCGTGTCTTTCGCGAAGGTGGGTGTCCCAATGAGACAACAGTGTATGGTGTGGCTTCAGAAAAACGCGGCTGCGCGGTGGGTCATGGTTACTGGAATCTTTTTCATGCTCCCGGTTCTTGGAGCAGGAGGAGCAGGGATGCGGAACGAGGACATTCCCTCGGAGTATTCGGAAACGCGGGACGCTGCGGTCGAGAAACACATCTCGGAAATGCAGGACTGGGCAGCCCGAGCGTTTGCCGGACAGCTACGTCCCGGAACTCAAGCGCCCGTCCAGCTTGAGGTCATTCAACAGGACCACAGCGTGCTGAACTTTGGCCGTTCGTGCATCGAGACCCCAATCACCATTGGGAAGCAGGTTTTTGAACACGGACTCGGCACGCACGCCGCAAGCGTCATCTCGGTGGGCGTGCCCAAAGGGGCGAAGGTTTTCAAAGCCTCGGTCGGCATCGACAACAACAGCGACACTCAGGGACGGGGCAGCGTCGAATTCGCCATCGAAATCGACAGCAAGGAAATGTTGAGAACGCCCGTGCTCCGAGGCGCGAATGACCCTGTGCCGGTATCAGTCGACATCCCGCAAGGCACGGAGCGGATCGTGTTGAAGGTCGATCCTGCCGCTGACGGCGTGACGTGCGACCAAGCCGACTGGGCCAACGCCCAGTTCGTCATGCAAGACGGGGCGTCGGTTTGGCTCGACACAGGTCAACCGGAATTCCTTATCCAGGGAACGCGACCGCCCTTCTCGTTTACGTACGGCGGCAGGAATTCCGCGGAGTTGCTTGACAAATGGCCGCGCGAAGTCCAGTCGCGCGAAGAAGCCGATCGAACCATCGATACCGTTCGCTGGCGGGATCCGGATGCGGGTCTGTGTCTTACGGCGGAGGTGGCGATGTACAAACGGTACCCTGCGGTCGACTGGGTGCTCCGGTTCGAGAATCTCGGCCAAAAGGACACGCCGATCATCGAAGACCTCCAGGCCCTGGATCTGATGGCAGGCACGGGATATTTCCGCAATCCGGTCGTCTTGCACCACCTCGAGGGCGACGCCTGCGGCGAGAACAGTTTCATGCCGAAGGTCAGCACGATAGAGGTCGAGAAGGGCCTCCATTTGGCACCGACGGGCGGGCGGCCATCGTCCATCAGTGCGTTCCCGTGGTTCAATCTCGAATACGGGAAGAGAGGTCTGATCACGGCCGTCGGCTGGACGGGACAGTGGGCCGCGCAGTTTGACCGCTCGCCGTCGGGACCTACCCGCATGCGCGCGGGCATCGAGAAGACGCACTTCCTGCTGCATCCGGGCGAGCGGATTCGCGGGCCGCGCATCGTCCTTTTCTCATGGCGCGGAGAGCGCGTTGCGGCGCACAACCTTTTCAGACGGCTGGTCCTGTTTCACTACGTGCCGCGGCTGGACAAGAAGCCGCTACACCTGCCGGTCGCGTTGCAGACGTTTGATCGGTATAACGCCCGGCCAGGCTGGGCTACCGAAGCGGGGCAGATCAATGCGGCCGAAACCGCGTACCGATTCGGGTGCGACACGTATTGGCTCGATGCCGCATGGTTCCCCGGGAACTTCCCGAACGGCGTCGGCAACTGGTTCTGCAAACCGGCTGAGTTCCCGAACGGTCTTAAGCCCGTCAGCGACGTATGCCACAACAATGGCCTGCGATTCGTGTTGTGGTTCGAGCCCGAACGCGTCGCGAAGGACGCCCAGATCGCGACCGAGCACCCCGAATATGTGTTCGGCGGAAAACAAGGGGGCTTGTTCAAGCTGAACGAGCCGGAGGCGCGCAAGTTCCTCACCGACCTCTTATCCAAACGGATCGGCGAGTACGGCATCGACATTTACCGCAACGACTTCAACATGGACCCGCTGGACTCGTGGCGTAAGAACGACTCACCGGACCGGCAAGGAATGACCGAGATTCAGTACGTCATGGGCCTTTATGAGATGTGGGACGAGCTTCGCGCGCGGCATCCCGGGCTCGCAATCGACAACTGCTCGAGCGGCGGCCGACGCATCGACATCGAGATGTGTTCGCGGTCCATGCCGCTGTGGCGGAGCGATACCAGTTGCTCGCCGGGACATCCGGACTGGAACCAGGTGCAGGCGATGGGGCTTGCGCAGTACGTCCCGCTGCACACGGCCTGCGTGTGGGCGCCCGAGGCCTACGAGGTGCGCAGCGCCTCGACGGGCGGGCTTTTGTGCCAATTCGACTACCTCAATCCGGATTTCCCCGTCGAGCGCGCGAAGCAGCTCATCGATGAGGCCAAGAGCAGCCAGAAGTATTGGTACGGGGATTTCTATCCGCTGACGCCCTGCACGCTGTCCCCGGACGCGTTTGTCGCATACCAATTCCACCGTCCGGATCTGGATGAGGGGCTCGTGCTCGCATTCCGCCGCTCCAACTGCAACTACCGGGGACTCATCCTCGGCCTCTACGGCATCGACGCCGCCGCACAATATACGGTCGACCTGATCAATGAAAAGGGCGAAAAGACCACGCGCACTATTTCCGGCGCCGAGCTGAGCGGCGACCTCCAATTGCGCGTCCCGGATAGGAACGCGAGCCTCGTCGTGCGATACAAAAAGCACTGACGCTGCCAGCGCGAAATTCCCGCCAATACAATCTGGGAATTCCCTTTTCGCCACGAGGAACAAAGCGCGGCATGACCGCAATGAAACGGGATTCGGATCCAGATTCCAGGGTTCAGGATTCAGGGTCTGGGGTTTGGGGCTTAGGATCGGCTGACATCCCGTGCAAATCGAACATCGGATGTTCAATCGCACGACATCCTCGATCCACAATGCGGATTCAAGGACTAAGTGCAACAGGGGCGTTTTTTCGGTTAGCTTCAAAGACTTCATGGGGTGTTCGGTATCCTAGGGTTCTTCTTGGACGGTGATTCAATTCATGGACTATAGTGTCGAGTTGTCGCTGGGAG
>Ga0315274_10003674_pt1 | contig 22805 bp, 21 predicted proteins | sample YL17G02_20_MG_FD_203700 | JGI IMG/M metagenome (GOLD analysis project Ga0315274, IMG submission 203700) | Sediment microbial communities from Yellowstone Lake, YNP, Wyoming, USA - YL17G02_20 | ecosystem: Environmental > Aquatic > Freshwater > Lake > Sediment | place: USA: Wyoming | collected...
AAGATACGAATTTGTGGATTCGGAAAAAGTCAATTATTAGAATTAATTCACCTGAAACTGTATAAGGGTTATTTTTGATACTGTCTAATACCCTTGAACACCTGTGGGCCAGACAGGGTGGCCAATACTGTGGAAACAGGGCGGTTGACAATTTCCGCCAGAGCAGCTGCGGAGAGTGGTTGATTCCCGTTGGCGAGAAAGGTGCGCTGCATTTTGGCGATGATGGGAATATTGGCGCTGATAAAACCTTCCTGCCTGGCGCAATGGTTCATTAATTCATACAATAATCCATCCACCTTTTTAACCTCGGCAGTTTCTGGGTCAATGGCGTCAATTTTTGTTGTGTCCGCCATATCTTTAAAATAAGCCTGATGTTCGGGACACAAAAATTCATACAGAAAAATGCGCCAGTTTGAATCATTCTCCTGCCACCAGGCAAAGTCAATATGGAAGAGCGTTTCTGAAGTTGGTTTAATCAGGCTAAGCGGACGTTTAATTTCAGGCATATCCATCACTCTTTATCATTTATCCTGAAATATAGATCCCCCAGGTGCGTAACCTGATCGCTTTGAAGTAAGTGAAAGAGCACCAGGCTTGGCGGGCATCGCCGTACAATATTCAATGCCGCATAAAGCTCTTGAGCGTGCACCTGGCGCTGTGGATTTAGTTTGGCGAGTTCACGCAGTACCCGGATGATGGTTTTGTCGATGCTTTCTTTTTCATAAACGCGATTCTTCCAAATTTCATCAAGCGCATCCAGGTCCGGGATTGCTATAGCCATACGTTCATTAAAACTTGTGTTTATAGGGTGTTTAAGCATCGCGAAAACGAAACCTTGATCAGAACCGACCAGAACTGTCTTTAGCCATTCCCTATTTTGTCTGCTTTTATCGAATTTGATGATGATCTCCCCAGGGATATTACTTTTTTCCACGGAAACCAGGCTGCCAGGTATCAATTCATGCTTTTTATACCATTTGTCAAGTCCACAAATGTATTTACTCGCGCGCACTACCCAGCCGGAAAACCGTTCATTTTCCTGTGGATCATAAAAAGTGAACTTGACACGCGGCGCTTCATAAGCGCTGGGAAACATTTTCTTTAAAGATTTTGTTAAAGGTAAAGTCCCTGAGCGCCAATGAGGAAAAGAGAGACTGATAGAGGCTTTTTCTGAAGAATGGTTGGGAGCTTCCAGGGGTTCAAGTTCATCAAAAAGGTTGCCCTCCAACATTTCCATGAATCCTTCCAGCCCTTCGGTTGAATATTCTTTAGGACTATATTTCAAATAAAGAGGTACTTCTTTGACATCCTGAGGTTCCAGTTCTTTAAGAAACCACAGGGTTTCGCCAGCGGGGCCGACCTCATCAAAGCGGTCGTCTTCCTGAAGAGCAAGATCGAAAGAGAATTCAAGCAATTTTTGATCTGCGGTTGCCTTGAGTTCTACTTGTTTCATTAAGTCAGCGGTACTGATGGGGCCACCGTTGGCTTCTTCAAGCACTGCTTCTGCAAGGTTAAGGTGGCCAATATGGACATCCACTAATAAAGACCGCGGAAACCAGCTCCCGGCAATTTTTACCAGGTCATCATTCGGAATTAATGCATCATTAAGGCATTTTGTGAGAATTTCACCGTAATTTTCCTTGACCTTGACAGGGTCAAGATTGGGGTCGTTTTCAGGGATATCAAGGATTTGGTTTAAGGGGTGATTTTCAAGATGGCTTGCAAAGAATTTAGATTTATTATTCTCAAATTCAACCTCAATTACCATTAAATCCTGGAAATCTGGATTAAATCCATCCCGGATTGATTTTACTTTGCCTTTCTCCATGTTCAGGGCTGTAAAAACCAATTTATCGCCAACCTTGTAATCACCTTTAGGAATATAAATATTCCCCTGGCTGGATTTCTGTTTCTGAATCGATTCAAGTTCCTGATTGATTCTGTTTTTGATCAGATAGTCCAGAATCTCATTCGCTGTTAAGGGAACTGCTTTTTCAAGCAGTAAATTGTAGATATTTTCGATATCATTCTGGCTGACTGAAAAGTCATGCCAGTAATTTTCATTAAGTTTTAATGCAGCAATCATAATACGATATAAGGTTATCCCTTCCAAGCGTTCTAATTATACATTAGCTATGGGTAAGTGTTGTCTATCCAATCAAACGGGTCAACCTGGTTGCCATTGACCCAAATATCCCAATGCAAGTGAGGTCCGGTGACCCGGCCAGTTTCGCCGATGCTTCCGATAATTTGTCCTGACTGAACAAAATCTCCCACGGCCACTTTGATTTCACTTTGATGCGCATATCCGCTGTATATCCCCTGGCCATGGTCAATAAAAGTGGCATTTCCACGAATAGACATAGGACCGGCAAATACAACTCTCCCGGGAGCTGGCGCATAGATGTTTAAGCTCATGAGAACGACTTTAAAATCAAGGCCGCCGTGATAACCAATTAATGAATCGTTGTTGTAAGAGCGGCGGTTGCCAAAATATGAACTAAAACCGATCGTGTCATCAGACAAAGAGCCGTCAACGGGAAAACGAAACTTGTCAGTCCATAGTTTATCTGCAGAAACAGGATTTAGAATTTGCTGGATCTGGGCATTTTCCGTATCTATAACATCTTGTTCAATGGTTGTTTGTTCAACAGTGAGCTCTTCTTTGCGGTAACCGCCAGAGACAAGCAAAATATTCTGTTCAATTGAGAAGTCTTCCCCGTTATTGAAAGAAACCGATAGTTTGAGGGGAATCAACCCGGGGTTTGCAATAGCAGAGATCCCGGTTAGCGCATAATAAAAGTCCAAATCTTGATCTTGAAAGAAATTCAACCCCTTGTCACCCAGGCTTCCCGTAAGAATTACCGGTTCTTTCGTATAGATACGCACAACAACTGTATGTCCCTGGACAACCGGCAACGGATTTACTTCGATTTTCGTAATCTGATTCGCGAATGGAGTGGAAGATTCAACTTCAGATTCCGATAAATAGAAAAAAACATCTCCAGGTAAAAAAGATGAAGTAGGAAACTGATTAAATTCAGACAGCGACCAGTAATTTTGACCGGTTTTGACTGCAATTGATAAAAGTGAATCCTGGCTGGCAAGAACAGACTCATATTTTTTCACTTTTTGATCACTTGCCTGAGGAAGAACAAGGGTGGAACCTGCATAAATCTCGGAGGGGCTTGTGACTGGATTCAGCAGAGTAAATGTTTGTTCAGATAAACCATATTTTCTTAATATGGAATGGTAGTTTTCTCCAAACCCAATAGGCTCTGCTGTTAAAATGCCGCTAACACCTTCCAGGCCTGGAATCGACAGTTTAGTCCCGGCTGATATCAGGTTTACGTCAATAATATTGTTGGCGAGGATCAGTTCATTCAAGGTGATATGGAATTTATCGGCGATCTCGGTCAAGTTTTCACCTGGCTGCACGATGTAGACGGGAAGGTCACCGTCCCCCTGGGCAGAAACTGCCATCGGGCTAGTACAGAGCAGTATTAAAGTTATAATTGCGGAAAATATTTTGTACGCCATAAAATCAAGGTTAGGTACAATTTCACCTGAATTCTGAAAACCGAATAAGTTTACCATAACGAGTATATTATGAAGATTTCCACATGGAATGTAAATGGTATCCGTGCAGCACTGGGAAAGAAAGCATTTGATTGGTTACGCGATTATCCATCCGATGTCGTTTGTTTGCAGGAGATAAAGGCTAAGGAAGAACAAATTGATACAGTATTATTCGAATCCATGGGCTATCAATGCATTTGGAACCCGGCTCAACGACCCGGCTACAGCGGTACTGGAACTTTATATAAAATCACACCGCAAAATACTTCTTTCGGGATGGGTATTGAGCGGTTTGACATCGAAGGGAGAATCATTCAATCCAGTTTCCCGGATTTTGAACTTTTTAATATCTATTTTCCCAATGGGGGACAGGAACTTGAGCGGGTTCCCTATAAACTGGACTTTTATGACTGTTTGCTGAATTACTGTAAAAAGTTAATGGTATCGGGTAAAGAAATAATCATCACGGGCGATTTCAACACCGCTCATAAAGAAATTGACCTAAAAAATCCCAAAGCGAACCAGAAAAATACCGGTTTTCTACCCGAAGAACGCGAATGGGTGGACAGGTATCTGGATAATGGATTCATAGATATCTATAGGAAGCTTTACCCGGAAGTAGTGCAATACACCTGGTGGACCTACAGATTTAGTGCCCGTAAAAATAATGTTGGCTGGCGCATAGACTACTTTCTTGTTACTGAAGCAATATTGAACTGCATCAAAGATGTTGTTATACAAACTGAAATTATGGGATCAGACCATTGCCCGGTAACTTTAGTGCTTGAATAACTGTAAGTATAATGATTGGCATAGACAAATGGAGATAGATTGAAGAAAAGGATAATTATTGTTGATGACCACGAAATCGTACGTTTGGGCCTGAAAAGCCTCTTAGATCAATACCCACAATACGAAGTGGTCGCAGAAGCAAAAAATGCTAAAGAAGCTATTGCGTCAGTTGAGATTTTTAAGCCAGATATCGTGTTAATGGATATCCGGTTGCCTGGAAAATCTGGCATTGATGCCTGTGAAGAAATAAAACAAAATTATCCTGATGTTAAAGTCATCATGTTAACTTCTTATGCTGAAGATGAAATGCTTTTTTCAGCTATAAAAGCGGGAGCCTCCGGGTATGTTTTAAAACAAATTGACTCAGATGGACTTGTAAAATCTATTGAGGCAGTAGCGCGGGGTGAAGCGTCATTGGATCCAGCAGTAACCCAACGGGTTTTTCAGGAAGTTAGGCGCGCTGTAAAGGAAGAAGAAGCTGCTTCATTTTCTGAATTAAGCCAACAGGAAAAAATGGTGCTTAAACTGGTCTCCGAAGGAAAAACAAACCGCGAGATCGCCCAATCTTTATATTTAGGCGAAGGTACAGTACGGAATTACGTCAGCAGCATATTATCAAAATTGAGCGTTAGTAACCGTGCTGAAGCCGCTGCTTATGCTGTTGAACATAATCTAAAGGAGTATCTCTAAGAAACTTTCTAAAAAATAAGATTAAACAACCTGGGTAGGAAAATAATTCCACCAATAATTAAAGACGCGGTTGCTACAATTAAGACTGCGGCGGCACTAATATCTTTGGCTTTTCGGGCTAATTCATTTTTTTCCGGAGATGCGAAATTTATCAGGTATTCCAGAGCTGTGTTAAAAAATTCTGACATAAAAACCGCAGAGATGACCAAAACCAATATCGCCCATTCATTTGAAGTAATTCGAAGGAATAATCCCAAGCCAAATGCAAAAATACTCAACGCGATATGAATCCATAAGTTTCTTTCCGTATTAAGGGCAGAGATAAAACCCTCAATCGCATTTCTGAAAGAATCCAGAATCCGATCTGACTTTATGATCATCCAATCGGTTGACAATTCGTCCAGGATTTCACTTTGCAAACTGAAAAGGTCTTTTTTTTCTTTGATGTTATTATGATCATAACCCGCTAAATGCAAAATCCCATGAACTATTAGCGTTGATAATTCTTTTTTTATGCTATGACCTTGTTCAACTGCTTGTGCTTTTGCTCTGGGAAATGAAATAACTACATCCCCCATATAGCGCGAACCAGTATCTGGATCTGTTTCACCGGAAGAGAAAGAGAGTACATCTGTTGGTTCGTCGAGATTACGGTAGGTTTTGTTTAAAATTCTAATCTGGTCATCGTTATCAAGCACCACTGATACTTCACTGAATTCATAACCCAAAATTTCAAGAGTAGTTGAAGCGACATGGTAAATAAAAGCTTCATCTATTAAAGGTGAAATTCTTGTATTTATTTGTACTGTAACCATTTTCTAATCTGCTACTCCATTATCGCCTTGTTCGGAAATATCCAGTTTGGGGTAAATTATCCTGTGATGATAAGTATTCTGTAAGGTTCTGGTAAATGATTTTGAAATGACGCGAAGATCTTTCAGCGTTAAGTTACATTGATCCAATTGCCCTTGATTAAGGGCTGCCTTGATATTTTCTGAAATTATCTTTTCAATATCCTCAGGATTCTTGGGAGATTCTGCTTTAACCCTTGCCTCACAACCATCCGCTAACATCAATAATGCTGTCTCTTTCGAATTCGGTTTTTTTCCGGGGTATTTAAACAGTTCTTTATTGACAGTGGCAGAATCGGAAGATTTTTCAAGCGCTTGTTCATATTGGTAACGGGTTATAGACGAACCGTGATGCTCATTGATGAAAGCTAATATCTGGGGTGGAAGGTGGTATTTACGACCCAGCATAATCCCATCTTCGACATGCTGAATAATCGTAGCAGATGCAATAAGCGGGTCTATATTTTCATGGGTATCTATCTGTGATGGGAGTTGGTTTTCGATAAAGAAATTTGGATTTTGGGATTTTCCTATGTCATGGTAGAGTGCGCCAATCCTGGTTAGAAGCGCGTCTGCATTTATTTCTTTGGCTGCCTGCTCGGCCAGGTTAGCTACCTGCAGGCTGTGCTGATAAGTGCCTGGAGCGTTTAATAATAATTCCTGCAGCAAAGGATGATCGGGTCTGGAAAGATCCATCAACTGTAAAGCAGTTGTTTTACCCAAGAGTTGAGCTAGAACATACTGGAATATAAGCGCCAGGCTAATCGCGCCAAAACCATTCACAAATGCAGCTCCGATTAAAGTGCTGGCACCGGAGGCATCCAGAAATGAATTTTGCATACGATATGAGATAACTAACAAACTGCCGCTGATGGCTATCCCTAAACCAGCAAGAAAAAAAATCGTTATTCTGCGTCCTCTACCCAGGATAAATATAGCAACGGCTGAAGGGATGAAATAATAAACAGCGAGATCGATTCGATACACCTGATTGAATGCTGCTAACAGGCTCAAGGAAATTGAAAATATAAGGCCTGCTTCATAATTGTAAAGACTTGCAATAGTGACACCAAAGGCTGCAATCGGGAAAAGGTAGGGCAAAATTGCGTGATTTGGGATTATGAACCGCGCAGAAAACAAGAAAATCAAGAAGGTAATAACAATGACGGGTAATCCCTCGATAACTTTTCCAAAAGAACGCTTTACCCTCTGAATAAAAAGGATGTTAAACCCCATTACCGTAATAACCAGCAGGCATGCGGATATATAATCGGTAATTCTGTTTTTTGGTTCAGTGAATCCTAATTCCTGTAATGCTTCCCAGGTTAATGGATCAATCACCTTTCCGCTATTTACAATGATTTCGCCGCTGATATAGTGCTTTGTAATTGGATCTACCATGGAACGAGCTTCTTCAATTGCGCGTGCTGTATTTTCATTGCTGAATACACTATTTGCCCTAATCAAAGGTGAAACCAGCTCATTAATAATTCCTGCTTCGAGATCATTAACTTCAAAACCAATGCGGGGGGGTAAATTGCGCCTAATGGATACGACTTGATCTTCGCGAATGGAAGACTTCATGACATCTTCCAGGAGGAAAAGGGATTCAGAACGAACAATATCCCAGCTTTCATCGGTCAATTCTAATAGCGCTTTTGTTGTATTGTTAGAAAAAGTTATTTCTGAAAGCGAGGATAGATCTTTGGATTTTTGATCCTCACTGGCGAATGTATCTGAACGGATAGAATTAATAAAACCAACGATATTCTTGAGCTTTTCAATTTGTGTTCTCGAAATAACAGGATCGGCTGGAAGATAAATCGGTGAGACTGATTTTTCAGCCTCTTTTCGGGTAGTCTCTGTTAAAATTTCGCTGACATAATTGAACGATCTTGGCGCGCGGATATCCTGGAAAGCCACATCACCTATCTTTAATAATGAGGGTTCAGACCTGAGAGACACTGGCAGTATCAGGGCAAGAAAAATTGCGATAGCTATCAGCAAAACAGATAGAATGATCGTAAACTTGCTTTTGCCAAAGAATCGCCCTAATTTATTAATCAGCATCGCCCTTATTATTTTGCAGATAATATATCTCTCACCACTTTGCTGATCCGATCGTTAGAAGCTTTCCCTTGTGTTTCCTGAATTGCGGATTTCATCACCAATCCCATCTCCTTCATCGTTTTGGCGTTTAAATCCTCAACTATCTTCTTGATCAAGGTTATCAGCTCTACATCAGACAGCTCTTTGGGGAGATATTCTATTAAAACAGCAATTTCGGCATTGATTGGTGCAATCATTTCAGGGCGGTTGGCTTTCTCGGCTTCTGCAATGGTTTCTTCCCTTGTTTTTATTTCTTTTTGCAGAATACTAAAAATCACAAGGTCATCCAATTCTTTGCCTGATTCCACTTCAGCTAATTTGATTGATGTCAAGGCCATTCTTAGCACGCTTTTTCTGACTTCGTCTTTTTCTTTTATCGCTGAATGCAAATCCTTTTCCAGGTCAATCTTAATACCCATTATGTCCTCCTTGGTTACTTGTCATATTATTTACTCAGATTGCTCTAGCTGGAGTAACTTTTTGAAGGAAGAAATAGCAACCTCGAGCATATCAGGTGAAGGTTCGCGTGTGGTTAGTTTTTGAAGTAATAGATTGGGATACGTTAAGAGTTTCACAACAGGATTTTCCAAGTGGTCACTCATCCAGCGAATGAACTCATAGGCAAACATAGCAATAAAGGGCACAAAAGCGATTCTGGATAGAATTCTTACAGCCAATGGCAGCGGACCGATGAGTGTGAACATTATTATTGATAGAAAAACCAATGATAATAAAAATGATGTACCGCATCTGGGATGGGCGAGTGGATAATCTTTGACATTTTCCACTGTAATTTCAATTCCCTGCTCATAGGCATTAATGATCTTATGTTCGGCTCCATGATAAGCAAAAACCCGCGCAATATCTTTCATTTGGCCTATAACCCAAATATAGGCAATTAGAATTATCAATCTGACCAATCCTTCAAGCAGATTCATTAAAAAAGGCGTCAATTTCCAAATGCGTGTAAACAATTCAATAATAAAAGTTGGCAAGATAAAGAATAATCCGATTGCAAAGGTGATAGATAAAAGTAGAGAAAAATAAAGAACAGGGCCTTCAATTTTGGCATCTTCTTCAGCCTGCAAATTTGCAGATTTTGTAATGAATTTCATCCCCAGGTAAAGAGAATCCCACAATATGACAAGACCTCTTAATAATGGTATTTTTGCCCAGCGAGATATGTAGATTCCCTGCAGCTTGTCATATTCCATGTGAAGGGTTTTATCCGGCTTACGCATCACCGCCACAACGTAAGATTTCCCACGCATTAAGACCCCCTCAATCAATGCCTGACCGCCATAATGCGGGATACGGCTTTCAGAACGACTTGTTTTAGCGTTCACATTCACCCGAAATGCTGTAAAGAAAATGAATAGTGGTGTCAATACCCTTTTTAAACACATCCAAATCTAACCTCTCATTCGGGCTGTGAATATTATCTTCCGGCAAGCTAAAACCGCTTAAAACACTTTCAGTGCCTAATATTTTCTGCATATGCAAAACAATTGGGATACTTCCACCACCTCTCTGATATACCGGAGGGATACCCCAGACCTCTTTTATTGACTTTGCGAAACAGCGGGTGGCATAAAAGTTCATATCAGTCAAACTGGCAGGATCGCTGGCTAGCATTTTTACTTCCCATTTAATATGTTTTGGTGCTTTCTGTTCCATATACTTGAGAAGCTGCTGGCTGACTTTTTCAGGTGTCTGGTGAGGGACGAGGCGCATGGATATTTTGGCCATCGCTTTGGATGGAATAACAGTCTTTGGGCCTTCACCAACATAACCGCTGAGTATTCCATTGATATCCAGGGTGGGTCTGGCGCCAATTCTTTCCGTTGGTGTAAAACCTTTCTCGCCATAGAGTTCTCGGACACCGGTTTGATCCATATAAAACTGGTCATCCATCCCTAATTTACCCATCGCCATTTTTTCTTCATCGCTCAAAGGTTCAACATCATCGTAGAATCCGGGGAGTTGAATTACACCGACGGAGTTTTTCATGCCGGCAATCAGTTCACTCAATGCCTGGATTGGGTTATAAACAACGCCGCCAAACAAGCCTGAATGCAAATCCTGGGCGGGTCCGGTTACGTTAATCTCGAAATATGCCAAACCTCTCAATCCATAAACAATGGTGGGTTTGTCTTTGGAAATCATGCCCGCATCCAAATTGAGAACAAAATCGCTTTTAAACAGCTCCTTGTGCTCAGAAAGAAAGGCTTGGATGCTGGGTGAGCCAATTTCCTCTTCCCCTTCAAACATGAATTTGATATTTACGGGTAACGAGCCAGTTCCGATAATCGACTTTAGTGCGCCGAGAACAATCATTATCTGGCCTTTCATATCGGAAGATCCCCTGGCAAAAAGGAGGTTATCTTTTATGGTCGGCTCAAACGGATCGCTTTTCCAAAGTTCAAGCGGATCTGCGGGTTGGACATCATAATGGCCATAAACAAGAATGGTGGGCTTATCTGTACCGGCCTTGGAAAGATTACCATAAACAACCGGGTGTTTTTTAGTTTTCAGGACCCTGGCGTCTTCCGCGCCCAAGGAATTCAGGTAATTGACCAACCATTGCGCTCCGGCAACCAGATCCCCGTCGTGAATTGAACCTGTTGAAACGGTGTTTATTTTCAAAAAATCGGACAAATCATTAATATAGACTTGATGATTATCGTGCGCGAATTTTATTGATGAATTGATATCTGGATGCATAATTTCTCCTGTGAACCTTGGGTTATATTGTAATTCAATCAATGAATTAAGTTATATTTGAAAGTGAAAAACTTAAAGATAACCGTTTGAATTTTAAATTATTCCAATATGTTAAAATTTTTATAGCGGTAGCATAAGGAGTTGTAATGATTATTAGAAATGCAAACATAATCACCTGTGACAATGAAAAGAGAATTCTTTCTGACGCTTCGTTAGTTATCGGAGTAGATGGAAAGATTACGTCAATATATGAAAAGAATTCGAAGGATTTGGAAAATACAGGCAATGAGGAAGTAATCGATGCCCACAAGCAATTCCTTATGCCTGCCTCAATTTGCGCGCACACCCATTTTTATGGTGCTTTTTCCAGGGGAATGTATATTCCAGGCGAAGCTCCTGATGCCTTTCCCGCAATACTTGAAAAATTATGGTGGAAACTGGACAAGTCCTTGGATAATAAGGCAAATTATTACTCCGCTCTGGTATGTATCATCGATGCGATCAAACATGGGACAACCACATTAATTGACCACCATGCCTCCCCAAATTCCATTAATGGATCACTTGATGTCCTAGCCAGAGCGGTTGAAGAATCCGGTGTGCGTGCGTCATTATGCTATGAAGTCACTGATCGGGACGGTAATGCCAAAGCGAAGCAAGGCCTTGATGAGAATTTACGATTTATCAATGAATTAGCAAATCACCCAAGCGAACACCTCAGCGCCTTATTTGGTTTGCACGCCAGCCTGACTTTAAGTGAAGAAACGCTCGAAAAAGCACGTGCCATGTGCCCGCCAGAAACAGGATTTCATATTCACACTGCCGAACATGTAGTGGATGAATATGACAGCCTAAGAAAAAGTGGGAAACGCGTGATAGACCGGCTTGATAGTTTTGGCATTCTCGGAGAAAAAACTCTTGTAGCCCACGGCGTTCATATTGACGCAAAAGAAATTGGCCTGCTTTCAAAGGCGGGAACCTGGCTGAGCCACCAGCCGCGCTCCAATATGAATAACGCAGTCGGATTGCCACAGGTAGAGTCAATGCTGAATGCCGGGGTTAGGGTATGTTTGGGAAATGATGGATTTTCTAATTCCATGTGGCAGGAATGGAACGCGGCTTACCTCGCGCATAAACTCATTAATAATGATCCGCGCCGAATGCCGGCGGATTTGATTTATCAAATGGCAATTGTCAATAACAGGGAATTGGTGAAAAAACTTTTCGGCGGACTTGAAACGGGCATTATCAAACCTGGCGCCAAGGCAGACTTAATCCTTGTGGATTACAAGCCATTTACAGATTTGAATTCTAATAATCTGCCTTGGCATATTGTTTTTGGTTTCAGGGAAAGTATGGTCACAACTACCATAGTAAATGGGAAAATATTGATGAAAGACCGGGTTTTGACTACACTTGATGAGGAAGCCATAACCAAAGAAGCCAAGGCAATCTCTTCCAGAGTTTGGAAGACTTATCATGCTTCAGTTTAATTTTTATTTGATCAATAAGGAGAACGCAATGAGCAATAACCGCAGCCCAAAGGAAATCATAGCAATTATTGGCGGAACCGGAAAAGAAGGGAGGGGGCTTGCCTACCGCTGGTCGAAGGCGGGTTATCAGGTTGTTATTGGATCCCGGAATGAAAAAAAAGCTCAAAGTGCAGTAAATGATTTAATAGGATTTTTTGGTTCCAAAATTGGATCTTTTTCGATGCTAACCGGAAAAAACAATAAAGAAGCAGTTGACATGTGCAGCGTTGCTGTTTTAACTGTTCCTTATGAGTTTCATGAGTCCATCCTCCAGGAATTAAAACCCAACTTGCAAGGTAAATATCTTATTGATGTCTCAGTGCCTCTTGTTCCGCCGAAAGTTTCGACGGTCCAGATTCCTCCGTTTGGCAGTGCAGCGTTGCAAGCCCAGATGATTGTAGGAGAGGGTGTTAAAGTTATTTCTGCTTTCCAGAATATATCCTTTGAACTTCTCCTCTCAGAAACGAAGATAGAATGTGATGTTTTGGTATGTGGTTTCGATGTAGAAAGCAGGGAGCTGGGATTAAGGTTGGTTAGCGATGCTGGTTTAATCGGTTGGGACGCGGGTCCGCTTGAAAATTCAATCGTCCAGGAAGGCCTCACTTCAATATTAATCCGCATCAATAAAAAATTTGGGGTACATTCTGCGGGTATTCAAATCACTGGTACAACACGATCATAATCAGAATGAGCGATCTTAATTTTAAACAGCTTGAAGGGATTCCTCTTATCCAGGAGGGAGATAATATCGCAGAGATTCTCCAGTATTCAATAAAAAAAAGGAAGATTCATATTATAGATGGAGATATTCTGGCGGTAACATCCAAGATAATATCGAAAGCGGAAGGAAGGCTAATTAACCTGAATGAAGTACAACCTTCAAGAAAAGCGTTGTCTTTAGGTAAAGAAATAAAAAGAGACCCACGATTTTTAGAACTGGTTATTTCTGAAAGCAAGGATATTATTCGCGCAACCGAACAAGCAGTTATTGTTGAGCATAAATTGGGTTTTATTTGTACGAATGCCGGTATTGACCACTCAAATGTACAAGGAAGATATGGCAATAAGGAGGATTGGTATTTGTTACTACCACAAGCGCCTGATCAATCAGCGAAAAGTATTAAAGAATATTTTAAGGAAAAAACTGGAAAAGAAATTGGCGTTATCATCATTGACTCACACGGTCGACCCTGGAGAAAAGGCACGGTTGGAGTAATTATTGGCACTTCAAATGTGCCTGCATTGGTAGATTTGCGGGGTAAATCCGATCTTTTTGGTTACCATCTTAAAATTTCCGAAGTGGCAGCGAGTGATGAGTTGGCAGGCGCGGCATCACTCTTGATGGGACAAGCAGACGAAAAGATCCCGGCAATCCACATAAGAGGATTTCCATACCACTTACGCGATTCTTCTTTATCCGAGGTTTTGCGACCCAAAAAGATGGACCTTTTCAGGTAAAAATGAAAATAGCTGCTCTGGCTGGAGGAGTCGGGGGAGCCAAACTTGCCCAGGGATTGGCGCAGGTTCTTAGTCCGGATGAACTCTCAATTATAGTAAACACAGGAGATGACTTTGAACATCTCGGCTTATATATATCGCCTGATATAGATACCGTCTGTTATACATTGGCAAATAAAGCCAATAATTCCACTGGTTGGGGGTTAAAAGACGAAACCTTTAATGCCTTCGGAAAAATAGGGCAACTGAACGGCCCTACCTGGTTCAAAATTGGAGATGGTGATCTTGCCACCCATCTGATGCGAACGCAAAAAATAAAAAGCGGGGAAAGTTTAACTAAAGTAACGCATGATTTCTGTGAGTTATGGGAAATTGAGCACAGGATTCTTCCGATGTCTGATGAATCCGTCAGGACATTTGTGGACACCAAAGAAAAGGGATTATTGCCATTTCAGGAATATTTTGTAAAGTACCAATTTAATCTACGGATAAAAGATATTTATTTTAAAGGTATTGATACTGCCCGACCAACTATTGAAGTGATTGACGCCTTAAGGACATGTGATGCAATTATTATTTGTCCTTCCAATCCATTTGTTAGCATTGACCCAATACTTTCTCTAAAAGGCATTAAAGATATACTCAAAGAAAAATTTGTCGTTGGTGTTTCTCCGCTAATTGGCGGGAAAGCGATAAAGGGTCCGCTTGCCAAAATGTTCCTTGATATGAATATTGAACCTTCAGTCAGCGCAATTTTGGACCATTACAGTGAAACTCTTGATTGCTTATTTATTGACCAATTAGACAAAAATAATATCTCTTTGAATGTACATTCAAGTATAATTTTAAAGGCGACCAATATCTTAATTCCTGATATTGAAAGTAGAATAGAACTGGCCACTGAAATTGTTGGGTTTTTAAAAGAATCACACAAAGACAAGATATAAATAATCAAAATGTCGCTCTGGGCGATCATTCCAATAAAACCACTACGACGCGGAAAATCGCGACTTTCAGGCGTATTAACTGAACAAGAGCGTGAGGATCTTAACCAACATCTTCTGATTCGATCCATTAATTGTCTCAAACAGGTTGTTGAAATTGATCAAATTGTTGTGGTAAGCCACGATCCAGCTGCTTTAAGCTTCTCCAGAGAATATGGTGTGAGGACGATCCAGGAAAATCGAAACACAAATATAAATAACGCATTAAGAAAGGCAACACATGCCGCAATTGCTTTCAGTGCTTCAAGTGTATTGGTTATTCCAGCCGATTTACCTTTCATGATACCTGAAGACCTAACCGGTCTAATTTCCAAATCAATGTCTTTTCCCGAAATAATCATCTCTCCAGATCGGAAAATGTATGGAACGAATGCTTTATTTATAAAACCCCCGGGGATTTTGGATTATGACTTTGGTCAATGGTCTTTTAAGAAACATATTGAGCAGGCTGAGCGCAAGAAAATCAGAGTTGAAATATATAATAATGAACGACTTGGATTTGACCTGGATTTACCCGAGGACTTGATCCTTTATAAAGAACGAAAAATAACAAATGATTTATCGATAAATACAATCTAACGAGAGGACGAAATATGTCAAAAAGAATGGCTTTATACCTTCAGGATGCACATGATCTCAGGGATGGTTTAGAGTATGTGCAATACGCTGAAAAGAAAGGCTTTGAAGCTGTGTGGCAGGCTGAAAGCCGTCTTGTGCGAGATGCCATTGTGCCAATGGCTGCGTATGCCGCTGTTACCAGTAAATTAAAAGTGGGATCAGGGGTTATTAATAACTGGACCAGGAATATCGGGTTGCTTGCCGCGACCTTTCTGACACTTGATGATTTGGCGAGAGACCGCATTATTTGCGGAATAGGTGCCTGGTGGGATCCACTGGCGAAAAATGTTGGCATTGACCGCCAAAAACCGCTTACAGCAATGAAAGAGACTGTTCAAATTCTCAAGCGCTTGCTGGCAATGGAGCGGGTTACTTTTCATGGTGAGTTTATTCATGTGGACGGAATTGAACTGGACGTGGTTCATGGACGAAAAGAACCGAGACACGTGCCGGTTTATATCGGTGCGACCGGCGACATGATGATGGAAATGACCGGAGAAATTGCTGAAGGAGTTGTCTTAAATTATTGTGTTCCTCCGGAATACAATAATAAAGCTTTGGAACTTTTATCCGCTGGTGCCAAGAAAGCTGGCAGGAATTTGGAAGATATTGACCGGCCACAACTGATCGTTTGCTCGGTTGATAACGACCATAACAAAGCAATTGATACGACGCGTGAACTTTTGACCCAATATTTGGCGCAACAACCACATATTGCGAAAGCGTCTGGAGTGTCAAAGGATGTTGTTGAAAAAATACAATCTATCCTGGGTTGGCCAGCCACGCATGAGCAGATTCAAAAGGCAAAGCATCTGGTTCCGGAAGAATTAATCAATAAAATTACTGCTTCAGGGACACCGGATGAGGCAAAAACCAAAGTACAGGAATATATTAATAATGGTTGCACCTGCCCGATTTTATATCCTGTTGGCGGAGATGTTCATCTGCTTATTGATACATTCGCTCCAATTCAATAGGTTTTACTAAAAATGCGACTTCCGATTTATGTAATAGGTCATGTCAATCCTGATACCGATTCTATTGCCGCGGCAATTGGTTATACCTGGTTATTAAAATCTCGGGATAATGCCGATGTTATAGCTGCCAGATCGGGCGTAATCAATCAACAGTCATCCTGGCTACTGGAATATCTCGGTCTTGAAATTCCTTTTTTGCTTTCAGATGCTTCACCCCGATTTGAAGCCGTTGCTTTACATTTCGATACAACCACGCCAGAAAAACCACTGCATGAAGCCTGGGCAATTGCCAGCCGGACGGGCGGTATCGCTCCAGTTCTTAATCCGAATGCGACTCCTTTTGGCATTATTACAGGAGAAAGCCTTTTTACACTAATAAACCAGATGGTTGGTCCTGTACCTGGGAAAAACGACGTGACTCTGATGGAGATTCTTTCTTTACCCTGCGAACAGGCAGCCGATACTACTGTTGAACGATTTAATAAAAATATCAGGATTCGTGATGTTATTAAGAAAATCCTGAGGGAAGAACATAATGAATTTTGGGTGATAGACGACGATGGGAAGTATTTTGGCATCGTTCGACAGCGAGAGCTTCTTAATCCGCCGCGGTTGCGTCTGATCCTGGTTGATCATAACGAAGCGCAGCAGGCTGTTTCAGCACTTGAAGAAGCGGAATTGATTGAAATTCTTGACCACCACCGCCTGGGCAATCTGCCAACCAACGCTCCCATAAAATTTACAGTTGAACCAGTTGGCAGCACTTCAACTCTTGTCACTGAAAGGATTATCGATGCCGGTTTGGCAGCTACGCCAGAAATAGCAGGGTTGTTACTCGCGGGAATCGTCTCTGATACTTTGAATCTAATTTCACCTACAACTACCGAACGTGATAACGAGGCGATAACCCGATTAGCAAGATGGGCATTCAATCCGACAACTATACTGAAAAATGATACGGTAGATTCCTTCGCCAAGAAATTGCTGGAGGCAGGCACAGGCCTTTCAAGCAGGCCGCCAGACGAAATTGTTTCTGGTGATTTAAAGACTTATACCGCTGGTGGATTTAAATTCGGAATCGCACAAGCCGAAGTGAGTGATTTATATGAACTGGATAAGCACCTGAACTCATTAACAGAGGCGTTGAGAAAACTGCGCGAAAGCAAGGGGTTCAATTTCGCGGTATTAATGATTACGGATGTTGTTCGTGGTTCAAGCCGATTATTAATGGAGAATGCCCCGCCCATTTTGGAAGATCTCCCATTCAGAAAAAACACTGACGGAACATTAATTGCAAAAGATATCGTTTCAAGAAAAAAACAGCTCGTTCCAGCTATATTAAGTTTAATGGAATAGTAAATTATGAAAAATCAATTTGGAGGATTGTATGTGGGAAACGTACCACACGGTTAGCAGTCTTGAAGACGCGCTTGAAATAATAGATTCTGAACAAAATAAAGCCAAAATAATTGCCGGCGGTACTGATTTGGTGCTTGAAATAAAAAAAGGGCAACACCCTGAAGTTCGAACGCTTGTCGATATTAACAGAATTAATGGATTAGATAAAATTTGGGAAGAAGGTGACTTTGTTCATATAAGCCCTCTTGTTACCCATAATCAAGCCCTTGTTTCAAAAACCATGATTAATTATGCTCTTCCGTTGGTTAAAGCGGCCCAATCAATTGGAGCAGCTCAAATACGAAATGTGGGAACAATCTTTGGCAATGTGATCACCGCCTCTCCCGCGAATGATACGATTTCCCCGCTGGTAGCTCTCGAAGCAGAATTGCATATTCAATCAAAAAGTGAGAAAAGATGGGTGTCTATCGCAGACTTTTATCTGGGAGTAAGAAATACGATATTGCGAGATGACGAAATGGTTACAGATTTGCGTTTTAAGAAGCTTAAGCCAAACCAAAAAGGAATTTTTATAAAATATTTGCTTAGAAACACACATGGAATTTCAGTCGTTAATGTGACTATGATCCTAGCATTCGAAAGGGATTTAATAGCTGATGCAAAAATTACTCTAGGTGCGGTAGCTCCTATAATAATTCACGCGAAAAAAGCTGAGGAATTCCTCCTGGAGAAGGTGATTAATCCTGAAACCATCACAGAAACCGGAAGATTATGTTTGGAAGCTGCCAAACCAATCAGTGATATCCGAGCTTCAGAAGAATATCGTGATGACATAATTCCTTTATTGGTTGAAAAGGCGCTTAATGAAATTCAGTCAGGAAAATGGAAAGAATTCCCTCGAAAACCGGTTTTATTATGGGGAAAGATGGATCACCAATTAATGCCCACACAGAAATCATTTGTCCATAACCGACAGGTGCCAATAAAAACTTCGATAAATGATAAGCAATATTCAATCTCATCAGGACAAAATAAAACACTAATCGATTTGGTGAGAGAAGAAGCTGGCTTGACGGGCACCAAATTGGGATGCGGGGAAGGTGAATGTGGCGCATGCACCTTATTCCTGAATGGCGTGCCGGTGTTGAGCTGTCTGATCCCTGCGCCACGGGCACAAGACGCAGAAATTATCACAATCGAAGGAATTTCGGATGGGGAGAGACTGCATCCAGTTCAACAGGCTTTTATTGACGAAGGCGCAGTCCAATGTGGGTATTGCACACCCGGTTTTATCATGTCGGCAGTAAAACTCCTTGAAGAAAAACCAAACCCTTCACAACTGGAAATCCGGGAAGGGTTGGCTGGAAATTTATGCCGCTGTACAGGATATTACAGCATCATTAGGGCTGTTGAGAAAGCAGCCAGAGAAAATAATGTTGAGGTTTAAGTGCCCATAAATGGAAAAAATAATCAACTTGCTGCGATACTTCTCGCTGCGGGGGGGTCACGCCGATTAGGCCAACCAAAACAGTTACTCCACTATAAAAATGGCGCCTTGGTCAATTACATAATTAAACAAATAAAAAATGGGGGAATTTCGGAAATAAAAGTTGTTCTGGGAAGTCAATTTAAGCAAATTAAAAGCCAAATTATCTATGATGATGTTGAAATATTAGAGAATCAGGATTGGGAAGAAGGAATCAGCACCTCAATAAGGTGTGGTTTAACACATATAAACCCGAAAACACAGGCGGTTGTGTTTTTTGTAGTCGATCAGCCGCATCTGAATTCGAAAATCATAAAGAAAATCATTGAAAAACACAAAACTTCAAACACGAATGTCATCGCGACGAAGGTAGGTGATCAAATAACTCATCCGGTGCTATTTAAACGGGTACTTTTTCCAAAATTATTAGAACTACGGGGAGATATCGGCGGTAAGGCAATATTTAAGAACGAAAGTTTGGAGACTATTGACTGGGACGATAAAGGGCTGTTAATGGATATTGATTCGTTGGCTGATTTTGAAAAAATAACAGGAATAAGAAATTAATCGTCCAATTTATCGTTTAAGTAACTTTCAAGACACATTTCTGCTTCTTGTGCATTTTCATTTGGAACATAAATTTCGACTTCGCCAAGTGGGGTGGTGGTTAAACCATAGGCAGCACCAACACTTTCTTCAAATGTATATACTTGTATGCCGAAGGATTCAAGATAATTCTTGATTAATTGAGCATCAAGGTAACCTGAGGCTCTCCAAACAAGGGTTAGGCGGTCACTTTTCATATCTGGAATTAATTTTACTCTCCAATCTTTTCTTTCTGTGATCCAGCTTTTCTAAGAAATTGGTATTATCAGAAGTTTCATTAATAATAAGCATCGCAGTTTCAATCCACTCCAGAGCATGATGATAATCTTGTACATTGTGTTCGTAGTATTTTGCTAATTCAATACAGGATTCAGGATCATTTTTATCCACTGCTATTTCCCATAGTTTTATGGCCTCTGGCCATTTAGCCAGTTTCTTCATCACTTTGGCGTAATTTCGAAGTATTTTGTGGTTTATCTTGTCAGGTAATCCTTTTTCCAAGCCTAATTCATAAAATTCCTCAGACAAAGAGAGATTACCGGACCTTTGAAAAATGCTGGCTATAGAAATAATATCCAGACCGTTCGAAGAATCCATGGTCTCCTGATCTGAAATCATTTTATTGATATGCGCGAATAATGCCGCCAAAGAAACGATATCTTTTTCATTATGATAAAAAACCCCTTTTAGAGGTGTTGCATCCCCTGATGAAATAAAATCCTGGTATAGCTGAGGAACAAGCCAACCGGGAACTTCATCCTCAACTCTTTGGAAATCCAATATCTCTCTTTCAATATTCGCCAGTCTTCTGGATTCAAGGCGCAGTTTCCATATCATTCGTGCAAAATAAAGCAGATCAAGATGGTCTTTGTATAAGTTTATATATGGCATGCGGTTCAGTACCATCCTGGATCGAAGCATGGGGACATCGAAGGATTTACCGTTATATGAAACCAGACATTTATGATTGAGGATCAATTCATCGATATTGGCAAGAAATAACGCTTCATTAGATGGATCATCTAAAAAGAATTGGGTGACCTCCAACCCCATTTCTGTGAAAAAACATCCACCAAACATAAAAACAATTGTTCCGGTACCAAGGCTTAAACCCGATGTTTCTGTATCAATAAATAAAAAATCATTCAGATTATAAGTTCCGAGGTTTTTAATTCCCCAAAATTGAGAAAGGTTTTTATACCTCAATTCGTTTTCGAAAAGCACATTCCCATGAGATGACCCAAAAGGATACACATATCTGTAAATAAAAATCCTTTTCCCCTGTGATTCTAACCATTCGCCTTTAACTAACTTGTCGATAGAAATACGATTATTTGGTTCCGGATGGATATCAGAACCTTTTTCAATTTTCAACCCCATTGATTGTAATTTATTAAGCAGATCATTCATTTTTATTTGTATTAATTTATTAATAACGTGAGAATTTGTTTTGCGGATTCTTTCCCACCGGTGCCATTTTCACCAGATGGACCTACACAAGAAGGGCAACCCTGGTTGCAGAGGCAAGCATTTAAAGCAAGCGAACAATGTTTTATTACCTCGTCCAGCTTTTCGAACAATTTTGCTGATAAGCCAATTCCGCCAGGAAACTGGTCAAAAATTGCGATTATGGACTGTTTTTCACATATGTCAGACTCAGATTCACTGTAATACCCAAGATCGCGATAATCACACATCAGAAAAAGAGGGGAGATATTTGCCATAAGATATGCAACCCCTGCTAATCCACTGCGAATCCTGACATTCTGTTCGGCTCTTTTATGACAGGCTGGACAAAGAGTGATGAGATTAGACTGTTGATTTGCATTTTCCGGATCTGAATATGACCTGAAAGGGATCTTATGGTGAACATGAAGGGTAAAAGATTCTAAAAGCAAACCACAAACTTGGCAGCGATTCGAATCGCGTGCAATAATTGTAGACCTTATCTTTGCCCATTTAGCTCCGTATTGGTTAGGATCGTTTTGCCAATAATTATTTTCACGCAACGAATTGACTAATGAGGAAGGCAAACATAACCAGGCTCCTTTGGTCAGCAATTCTTTTTCCGGCAGCTGCAGTTCTTCAATACTCAGCAATTGTTGTGTTTTCCAGTCAATTCTTTTGAAACCAGAAACTTTTTCGATAACATGTAATTCACCAAAAAAAGAAACGTACTCATCATTTTGTTTCGTTTGAATGATTGATTCCACCTTTATGGAGTTATTTACTCTCGGCTCAGTGATGTAATCTTCTTTCAAGGGGATCATATCTGCAGAAAAAGACTCAAGATTCAAGTTCTGCACCAAATAGGAATTACCATCATGGAGATAAACAGCTCCCGGATGGACAGTTCTGAATGCACTTTGGTAATCAACTTCACCGATGATTGATGAATTTATGCCGTCATTTATTCTTAAAGTTATTGGATTTTCGTTGATATTGCGCAAAGAAATTTCACTGGCCGGGTATTGTTCAGCCAACCAGTAATAAGATGCTTTCCTGTGGACCACATCAGAAAGATTGCAAAGTATTTCCAGAAATGGTTTAACTTTTTCCCAGTCCAAATTCCCAAAATTCTCCCCTTCTTCAAAAGGCAGTTCAAATGAAGAGCTTCTTAAATGGTTTAATAAAACCAATGGATTATCAGGATCAAGCAAAGCGTTTTCAGGATTTCCTTTTTGTAGATATTCTTCATGGCGAATGATGTATTGATCCAACGGGGAAGCAGAAGCTATTAAAATCGCCGCGGAAGTTTGATTTCGTCTACCAGCCCGACCGGATTGCTGGAAAAACGATGATATGGATCCGGGATAGCCCATTATTACTACCGCATCGACCTTACCCATGTCAATTCCCATTTCGAGGGCGTTCGTGGAAATTACGGACTTTATAAACCCCTGACGAAGCCCTGCTTCAATATTTCGGCGTTCTTTAGGAAGGTAACCGCTGCGATAACCATGAACTCTGCCACCTGCTAATCCGTATTCGTCAGAAAGTCTTTTTAAGGTCAGTTCAAC